>ERZ779876.1677-NODE-1677-length-18219-cov-4.219941_pt1 | contig 18219 bp, 19 predicted proteins | sample MGYA00511068_ERZ779876 | MGnify/ENA primary metagenome ERZ779876 (study PRJEB29588, sample SAMEA1970858) | human gut metagenome | biome: human gut; feature: human-associated habitat; material: faeces | place: Denmark | collected 2008/2010 ...
AAGCCCCTATATTTTAGCCTTTTATCGCAAAAATCCGATTTATTCAGAGTATCCTCAGCAGCATCAGCTTTTTTCTCTGCACGCACTGCGGCTCGGTACGGCTTCAGTTTTTGGTGGTACGACACCTCGCGCACTGTCTGCAAAGTACCGATTCCGGCATCCACGGCTTCTGCGGCAGTATTGTCTGATTCCTTTGCTTCACGGTGGAACTGTGTGGCGAGCACGTCAATCGGGGTATCGGCTGTGATGTGAACGAGCTTTGACGGCGGCTTTTTCTCCTGTCCGTTGATTTTAGTAGGGAGTTTGGCTTTTGCCTTATCGAGCTTTTCTGCGGCTTTCTCTGCCTTGCGAATCGGCTTTTTTAGGGATGGATTCTGCCGCTCTTCTTCGGTGAACTCCAGACGAATGTTACGCTTCGGCATAGGGGTTACACGGGAAATATCCGCCTTCCTCAGGGGAGATCACGTCATGCTCAAATAAAGCTTCAATTCTTTCTCGTCGCGCACACTGCATATCTTGCAGTGAAAAACCATACGCCGCCAATGTTTCCGCGCACTGTCCCAGCATCACCTCGGCGCAGTATTTCGCGGAATCGCTTGCATCTGTGTCCGATACAGTGTTTGCGAGGACATACAGACAACGGCTCGTTTTCAGAATATCGAACACGTAACGGCAGTAGTCGCGTGCATGAATCAGATAAAGATCTGTCTCGGCTTCTCTGTCACGGCATTCTCCGAAAATATCCGGAATTACAGTATTGCACAGCCAGTATTCAAGCATATCCGCGCTTCTGCTATCCGTTTCCGCGAGTAAAACATCGGCTTCCGCGGCATCTGCAAAGTACATCTTTTTCTCCATTCCGGGGTAAGCATACTTCTGCATATACGGGCAGTGCTTTTTTACATATTCTTCAGGATTTTTAAAGCCAAGCATACGTCCAAGGTCGCCTGCACAGAGCATGAGCATTTTCCCGTCGCAGATAGTGCGGATTCTGCCAAGCGCAGGATGACAGCAGGTTCTATAGGTATATTTCATATGGCAGTTCCTCCTTTTCACATTCCCACCTGACCAAACAGCATACGGAACAGGTTCTTTCCGCTCGGCGTGATGAGGGTGTACGTTCCGAAATGACCGCGGCGGTAGTAGTCACGCACCACGAACAGTCCGTCGTTGCTCTTTTTGCTGTACGGCATGAGGTTTCCGGCGGGGCAGCGATAGAGATACTTTTCGTTTTGCAGGAATTTGCAGAATGTTTTCTCAGGTACGCCAAGCTCCTTTGCAGTGTCTCTGATATTGGTGCAGTTCGCGGGATTCACAAAAGAATCAAAATAGTCCGCTTTCGGCTGTGCTTCGTTCAGCTTTTCGGAAAGACTGTCCGCTCGCTTTCTCTCGTACATCATGGTTTCAACGATTTTCTCAAGCAAGCCGGGGTTGTCCGCCATCTTCTGCATCAGCGGATCGGATATGTACGCGCCGTGTCTGCGGATATCCGGCACTACTGTATCGAAAAGCCACGTTTCAAACCGAGCTGCGGACGGTAATTTACTGCTCACAATCAGGCGGTATACATCCCCCTCAGGAATGTACGACAGCAACTGAACACCGCCCTCCGTAAGGGTGTCACGTTTCGTTACCCCCTTGCAATGATCCGCAACCGCTTTTCTGGGATTGGAATACCCAAGAGCCACTGCCACATCTTTCGCACAGAACAGGATTTTCCCGTTTTCCGAAATCGTTCTGACCGCGCCGAATTCTTCATTGTTGAAAACCGCAATTTTGTTTTCCATATTCATACCTCTATTTCAATATTCTTTCTTTTCACCGGGTTTGGTCGTCATTAGTTTGTACAGCTCCGTATCTTTCGGGAAGTGATCCACAAACGGAAGAATCGTTGAGCCATAAAACAGCAGTCCTTCACCTTCGCCCGAATGCGTCACATACGAAAGCTGGTGCGGGGATATGTTCAGCTTCTGTGCAAGAATCTGTCTGTCTCCCGCCGCCTGATTCAGCATATAGATATAGTCGGAATTCTCGAGTATGTTCTCTATCTCCTTGGAAGCGAGGAGGTCCTTCACGTTCTGCGTGATACCTGTCGGAATACCTCCCCACTTTCGGAACCTCTTCCAGATCTCCACCATATATGCCGATGTCTGTTCCTCTTTCAGAAGCATGTGGCACTCGTCTATGTAGTACCGTGTGGATTTGTGCTCGTCTCGGTTTACGGTAACTCTGTTCCAAACTGCGTCCTGCACGATGAGCATACCTATCTTTTTCAGCTGTTTGCCGAGTTCCTTGATATCAAAGGAAACAATGCGATTCTCGATATTGATGTTTGTTCTGTGATTGAACACATTCAGCGAGCCTGTGACATAGATTTCAAGAGCTGTTGCTAGATATTGAGCTTCTTTTTCCTCCTGTCTGCGCAGTTCGTCATACAAGTCCTCAAGAATCGGCATCTTTTCGGGGATGGGATTGCTAAGATATTCTCGGTAAACATTCCTTACGCATCGGTCGATGATGGTTTTCTCAACAGGCTGAAGACCTTCTTTTCCGCCTACGATAAGCTCACATAAACTCAGGATAAAATCACTTTTTAATGATAACGGTGACTCATCATCGGAGTAGTTGAGGTTTAAATCCATTGGGTTTACATAATCCGTACTTGTCGGAGAGATGTGTATCACCTGACCGCGCAGTCTTTCCACAAGTGTCCCGTATTCCGATTCGGGGTCACATATGATTATGTCGTCGTCCGTGACAAGGAACACATTTGCAATCTCCCGCTTTGCCGAAAAGGATTTACCGCTTCCGGGTGTGCCGAGTATCATACCGTTTGGATTTTTAAGATATTTTCTATCCACCATAATGAGGTTGTTTGAGAGTGCGTTGATACCGCAGTACAGCGCTTCCCTGCCGTTTTGGAACAGCTCCTGTGTAGTAAAAGGAATGAAAACCGCCGTAGAAGATGTGGTAAGTCCCCTCTGAATTTCGATTTGGTTTAGTCCAAGCGGCAGGCTGCTCATAAGTCCTTCTTCCTGCTGAAAGTCGAGCTTTGTGAGAATGCAGTTGTATTTCTGTGCGATGGAAGCCGCCTGGAACACAAAGTTATCGAGTTTTGTTTTGGTGTCCGCGATGTTGAGAACCAAGAAAGTCAGCATAAACATACGCTCGTTGCGGCTTTGCAAATCCTGAAGGAGCTTTTTCGCTTCGTTTCCGTATGTGGCAAGGTCGGACGGAAGAATTTCCATATCGTATCCGCCGCGGAACGCTTTTTTCTGCTCCTCTATTTTACTTTTATCGAGGTCTGTTATCTTACGTTTGATAGTCTTTATCGCCTGAATCTGATCGACGGAGCGCACGTGCATCGTCACGACAATGGAGCTGTCCATATCAAGAAAGTCCGCAAGCATACGGTCGTTCAGCTCTGGGGCGAGAATTTGCAGGAATGACGCTGTTCCGATTTTATCTCCCATGCGGAAGTACCTGCTCTCACGGAAAGAAAAAGAGGACGGCGCGATAAAGTCTTTTACAGACAATCCTGATGGAGCGAGCCAGTCCCACGAAAAGCGGAACGGTATCTGCTCGTCCATATGGAATATATCGTACAGCAGCTCCAGTCGCCTATGACCGTCAAGCACCTCTGCGGAAACGCCGAGCCTTTTAAAATTGTTCAGAATGTCCGTTTCAATGCGTTCAAGCTTCGGTTTCGCCGCTTTCAGATTCTCCGCTTCTATGGAAAACGTGATATACTTTGTCTTGATAAGTCCGTTGTTTCCTTTGGCAAGCTGATTTCGAAGCATATTCGTATATTCCGCGCGAATTTCGTCAAATTCGTCCCCTTGCGGCGGTATGCAGATATGTTCATACGCATTTTCTCGATTAGCAGCGCGGTTGATGAACGAAAGTTGGAAACCGATGGAGCTGTCGAAGTAATTCAGAAAATCGCACCATCCGTCAAAAATTGCGGTTTTGTCTTCGTTGGTGTTTAACATATAGTTGATGTCATCAAAGCGTATGGTTTGGAGGATACTCTGAATAGATAGAGTTTTTGCGGTAAAAGGCTAAAATTTAGGGGATTTTAGCGCAAAAACAACCTTAAATCAGAGTTTCCTCGGTATAACTGTTGTCACCTGTGCGGCAGATTCCGTCCGGGAACATTCTTTGAAACGGAATGGAGTCCTGCGCGGACATCTTTCGCTTATCGGTATTTTTATGTTTTGCGATAACGGCTTCAATTTGTTTTTGTTCGCTTCGTGTGAGCTTTCCCGCTGACAATCGCGTACACCTCCTTGTCGAGTTCATTTTGTTTTTCAAGCGATATGTAGAAGTTCTTTGTGCGGTACGGTCTTTTCTTCGGTCTGATAAAGAGGACGTTTGCCATGTTCCGCACCACCTTTTCAAGAGGCTGTCCGTTTTTCTCATACATCGCAAGCAGGAAGAACGGCAGCATCACGAACACCATAACGAGAGCAGCTGTGCTTGTCTGCGTATGCGGTCTGAGAATGAAAAAAAGCGGTACGCCGATAATTGCGCCGCCGCCAAAGCAGATGAGCTGCCGTTTTGTTAAGTTGAAAAGGAATTTCGTTTTTACGTTTGTTAGATCTTTTGGTACAGGTACGTATGCTATGATTACACCTCCACGCTGAATTTTTTCTGAATTTTTGCAGCATACTATTGACACCACATATGACACCATGATATACTATATATGCGAGGTGATGTATGTGTCCAAGTGGGATAAACTTCTTGCCCGCATCTGCACACTGGATAAGGGAATGCGATTTGAAGAACTGCGCAAGGTGCTTGAAAGCTACGGCTACACTATGAAACGCCCATCAGGCGGCAGCAGTCATTGCACGTTCCGCAAAGAAGGACGAAACCCGATTACGATTCCCCTTCATGAGCCGATAAAGACCGTTTATGTGCAGATGGTGAAAGAAGTTATTGAAACGGAGGAAAATTATGAGAACAATTGAAGAATATATGCGTCTGCCGTATCGTATGGAGATCATTCCCGACACTGTAGAAGGCGGTTTTGCGGTACGTTTTCCGGAACTTCCCGGATGCCTTACCTGCGGAGATACACTCGAAGAAGCGGTACGAAACGCCGCCGACTGCAAGAAAGAGTGGCTCATTGCCGCGATGGAAGAAGGAATTTCCATTCCCGAGCCTGTTTCCGAAGAAGAATACTCGGGGCAATTCAAGCTGCGGATTCCCAAATCACTGCACAAGTCTCTTGCGGAGCATTCCAAAGCCGAGGGAATCAGCATGAATCAGTACTGTCTCTATCTGCTGGCAAAGAATGATGCTTCTTTTCACGCAAACGCATAAACCGAAACAGAGTGGCATAGCAGCTGCTCTGTTTTTTTAATGCGCACCAAGGATAGACTTTGCCATGCTGCCGGTCTTGAACAGGCTGAAACACAAAAGCACAGTATATCCCATGCAGGTCCAGATTGCGTATGATATATCCCCCGTCACTGCGATGTTCTGCACAAGTGCGGCGTATATTGCCACGCAGATAATGATGAGAAACGCCTGCAAACCAAGTGCTCCGAGCGACTTCATGTAGTTCTGTCCCATGTGGCTGTCTCTGCCGAGCATATTTGCCATCGGTATCGGTGCGACTGAGGTCATGACGTAGATCTCAAGCATTCTGCCGAACGAGATGAGGAAAATACATATTGTCAGAATGTGCATACAAATTCCGACAAGGAACGACTGCATCCAAATACCGAACAATGTTCCAAGCTCCATTGCTTCAAGCTGTGCTTCCAAGTCCGGTATCAGAGACTCAAACCGCAGAGACGTATCCGAAACAATGATTCCCGACGCGTCGTTTACGATATTTTGAGCCACATCGAACACTGCCATGACGATATTCCATGTGTTTGTCACGATAAGGACGGAGCAGGCTGTCTTGAACATCCACTTGTAGATATTTGTGATTTCAAAATCGTGCAGGTTGTTTCTTTCAATGATGATGTTTATGAATTCAAGCGTCATCACAAACGCAAGAATCAGTCCGGCTATGGGAACGATCACGCTTTCGGACAGGTTATGTATCATCGAATACACGCTGCTGTTCCATGACGCCGGAGTTTGTCCCACCTGATTTGCAATATCCCCGACTTTTTCGTTAACGGTATCGAACAGTCCGGTGAGGTTGTTCATCGTTCCGGCAACGAGCAGTTCTTTCAGCCATTCCGTAATGGATTCTTTTATTGCGTCTATTGCTTATCCCCCCTTTCCGGTGCATCCCCCCTCGAAGAGAGACGCACCATACAGGTTTGTTTATGTGTGTATTGATTATCCTAAGAGCCCGGAAAGAAGCGGAATCAGAGTAATGCCGATAAGGGCAACACCTCCGCCGGCTACAAGCTGTGTCATTCCCAAATAGCAGGAACAATCACAACTCACAGCGGGCGGCGGTGTTACTCATCGACATCACCCTGATTCCCGGTGGTATCTATTCAGTTATCATGTGTTTTCGTTTGAACCCTTGAAGTTCCAGTGAATCTCAACCGTCTGGCGGACAGTCTCGCCGTCCAAATCCTCATGGATCACGATTACCCGGATAAGGCGGTTCAGCGTCGTCGCGTCAAGCTCGCGGATGTCCGCATATTCCTTGATCGTCTCAATCCATCTCACGCTGTCGATCTCTTCCTGCTCACGCTCAGCAAGCCGCTCGGAATTCAGTCTGACACGGTTCTTCAGCGTCGCCTGTTCGGTTTGCTTCTGCTCAAGAATCGAGTTGAACGTGTCCTCGTTCAGCTTCCCGGAAACCATATCCTCGTAAAGCCGTCCGATCACTCTTTCAAGCTCACGTATCCGTTCGTTGTCATTTGAAATGCTCCGTTCAATGACCTCACGCTCCGAAACCGCTCCGCTCTCTGAACTCATCTGAAGCTCACGCTCAATCGCTTCTTCATCGGCAAGCGCGGCTTTTGCACACTTCTGAATCTCGCCGAGAACGATCTCATAGAGCGTATCGAACTTTATCCGGTGCTGACTGCAATGCTTCACGCCGAACTTGTTGTAGCGTGAACAGGTGTAGATTTTATCCTTGCCTTTCTGGTTCGCACGTCGGATATTCATGCTGCTGCCGCATTGCCCACATTTGACCAGTCCCGCGAATATGCTGTAGTTTCCCCATGCGTCGGGACGCTTACGGCTTTTCACCTTGCTCGCGACAAGCTCGAACGTCTCGCGGTCGATAATCGGCTCGTGCATATTCTCGACGGTTATCCAGTCCTCCGGCTTTTTCGCTCCTATCCAGCCGACCTTGAATTTGTACTCGGATTTCTGTGAAGCGATAGTACCGATGTAAACCGGATTCGCGAGAATGTCCTGAATCGTCGTGAAGTCCCAGACAAAGCGTCCGTTTTCGGGGTCAAGCTTCTCGAATTTGGAATAGACCTTCCTGAGTCCCTTCTGCCTGTTCCACCACGTCGGGCATGGTATCTGTTCGTCCTCCAGCTTCCTGCGGATATAGTTCGAACCGTGACCGTCAAGTGCGTAGGCGAACAGCTTTCGGACAATCGGCGCGGTATCCTCGTCGATGATGAGGTGATTCTTGTCCGCCGGGTCTTTTTTGTACCCGAACGGCGCGAGGCACCCGGTGAACTGTCCCTCGTTCGCTTTCATTGCATAGACCGAATGCACCTTGCCTGACAGGTCGCGACAGTAATGCTCGTTGAAATAGGCTCGTATCGGAATGAATCCGTCGTCGCGTTCGCTGTCAACGTTATCGGTCAGCCCGATATACCGGACATGATTCTTCGGAAAGAATTTCTCAAAGAGAAGCCCGAAATCAAGGTAGTTACGTGCAAGTCGGCTTGAGTCCTTTGTGATGACGAGGTCAATCTGACCTCTCCGAATATCGTCAAGCATCCGCTGTAGTCCCGGTCGCGTATCCATTTTCAGACCTGAAATTCCGTCGTCTTCGTAGCACGAGACGATTTTCCAACCCTGCTCCGTGCAGTAGTCGATCAGCAGCTTTCGCTGATTCTGTATGCTCTCGCTTTCGCTGTCGAGATTGTCGTCCTTGGAAAGGCGGCAGTAGATTGCCACTCTCACCTCCGTTTCACAGTTTAATTTGTTGTTTCGGCTGTACACAGTCCTGTTTTTCATAAAATTTTCCTCCATAGTGGCACGTCAGGCTGTGTATACCGCATCAGGAGTAATATAATTATACGTCTGATTGCGGTCGCCGTCAACGTTTTCCTTCCTATTTAAAATATTGTTTTCATTTCGAGGCTCGTTCCTGAGCTTTTGCTGTCTTTGAAGTATCAGTTCTATAAAGGCTTGCCTGTCGGTTCTGTCTCCATCGTAGATCGATTTTACGGTAATTACGGCATCCTTCGCTTTTGTCATAGGCACAAATCCTTTCTCCGTTTGACGGAACTGAAATCTGTAGGTTTTCGTATGGTTTTTCGAGCATTTTCAGGCGCATAAGGTCTGTTTCCGGACTGCCGATACATGGATGAGGGTATGTAGTTATCGTCAGGCACAGAAGATTTTTCGGGAGCATATGCACCTTTTTTCAGCGTTCGTATTCCTGCTGCTTTTTCAATTCGTGATTCTGTTTTTGTTCTCTCGACTTGTCGTCAGCCATGACGCATGAGACGCAATAGCGGACGGATTTGAGTTCGTTCAGGTCAGTCCTGCATTGTTCGGTCGTCTTGTCATGGGACTTGCTGACCTCTTCCAGTCCCGCAAGCTCCTTTCTCCACTCGCTCCGGCTGTGGTTCCTGCCGTCAAGGTGCGAGCGGAGAAATTTGTCGGCGGCATAGAACGCGTCAAGCTCGTCCTTATGCTTTTCCCGGAACTTTTCTTTCTGACCTTTCCAGTGAATCGAGCGGTATTTCTCATCAATCGGCTTGTACTTCTCGTAATTCTCGGAATGTCGGATAAGACGACGCAGCGTTTCCATACGTTTCTGTTCTTGCGATATACGGTTTAATTCGTTGGTGACGCGCTCGATCTCCGTGCCGAGTTCATCGACTGTTGCAATATTCTTTCCTTTAAGAAACGAAATCGCGTGAGAGATTTTCCTGAGGTCTGTCAAGCCGCATTTGTTCTGCGCGGCAATGCTCCAGTCCATCCGCTCGGCTTTCCGCTTGCTCATGTAATCGAGAAGATATTCCGGCAGTGTCTTCTCCTGTTCTTCCTCGCGCAGAGCTTCGCGGAGTGCGTCCTTCACATCAGCAAGCCAGTCGATGAGTGAGCGGATCGTCTTTTTCAGCGCCGCTTTCAGGCGGTTGGTTCGATTTATCTCGCGATTCAGGTCTCCCTTGTTCGTCCGGATTCCTTTTCGCTCCAGTCCGGCGGCTTCGGGTCCGAGATGAACTGTCGGGATTTTGTCGAGCCCCTGACGCGCATAGGATCGCATATCCAGACGCTCGAGACGGTTATTCGCTTTGAGATATTTGTTTGCTGAAACCTCCCATTCGTGCCGCCAGATTTCGGCGTACTTTCTGTCGTTCCAATCGACGGTATCCTCCTTGTGGGATTTCCAGCTGCCGGACGGAAGTTTTATCCGCTCTCCGTTTTCATCGAGATCATAGACCTTGCGGCTTTTGGGCAGCCACTTTCCGTTCTCACCTATTGCACGCATGGTCAGCATGATATGCGCGTGCGGGTTGCCGTCGCCCTTGTCGTGAATGGCGAAGTCGGCGCACATTCCCTTTGAGACGAACTGCTCCTGACAGTATTCCCGGATGAGACGCGCGTGCTGATCGAGCGGAATTTCCTTTGGTATGGCGATTACCATGCGTCTTGCAAGCTGAGAGTTCCATTGATTCTCAACCTTCTCGACTGCGTTCCAAAGTGTTGCACGGTCACGGTATTCCTCAGGTGCGTTCGGCGGCAACAGAATCTCACTGTGAACAACCTCCTTCTTTCCTGTGTAATCCTTGACCTTCTGGTCGTACTCGCTGAATAATAGCTCACCGCTCTGGTATGCCGCTCCGGCAACAGCGGATTTGTTCTCGCTACGTTTGGCAATTGTGATTTTGAAATGCGGACAGGGCATGAATCACGCTCCTTTCAAACAGGGTAGACAATTCATTGTCGCAGGGAGAATCCCTGTGTTTTTTGATGAGTCAGCACACAAGACGAATCATCAAAACGCAGTGAGCACCGATAACGGTGTATAATTGCGCCCTTTATCAAGGGTCAGGGACTCTGCGTCCCATCTCCTTCGTTTTCTGCCGCCATGTTTTCCCTGAGAAAAGAATGAATCAGCGCGGTCACTTCATCCCTCCTGAATGCTGACTTCAGGATTTTCATGACCTGATCATCGGTCAGAACGCCCGGATTGATGAGGAACTTTTCAAGCATCCCGCCGCGTGTGCAAAGCCTGTGTGTCCGTTCCTTCCATGTCAGCTTTTTCTCGGCCTCTTCGAAGTACTTCTGCCTGTGTGTGGCTGCGCGTAGCTTTGCCTGAACGTCCGATTTTTCTTTTTCAAGAGCTTCGATCTGTTTACGGTTTGACATATTTTCTTCTGCCTTTCTTTAATATGAGAGTAAAATAAAAGTGGTACTGACCTGAAAGTACGCGTATTTCGCGTACTATGCGTATTTTGAAATTACTGTAATTGCTTTTCGCATACGTCAAATACGCGAAATACGCGTATTTTTGAGTTGCTGTCAATATTTTTTACGCGGTCACGATGATGAGCGGTTCAATCCCAACAAAGCCTCTCACAAACCTGCCTTTGGCATTCACTCTGTTGGAGTATTCAAGGCGGTAGTCGCTCTGGTGTCCGATGAGGTACGCCGCAAAGCTCTTTGATGACAGTGCCGTCGCCGCGTTGTCCTCGCACCATTGGCGGTAGATCGCGTACAGCTCACGTGAAGTAATCTCGTAATCCGCCTTGAATCGGATATATCCCTCGGAGGACAGAAACTCGACGATGTTGTTGCCGTCCCTGATCGCCGCCGCCATGTTTTCTTCGGCTCGTCTGCTGACTGTGAAGCGGTAATTGTTCGCCATCAGCCTGTGCAGTCCTTCAATCGCCCAGAGGAATATTCCCTCAGCCTCTGCGCACATTTTCTCGGCGATATACGGGTCGTCGATTCTGTCCGCGGGCTTGTCCTTTGTCGTGAGGATGATCTGCCGACGGAAGAAACCGACGCTTCGGTCGTACAGACTTTGCAGCGTTCCGTTGCCAAGTCCAATAAAGCGGACGTACAAGTCTCCCTGATAGCTCTGCTGTCCCTTGCGCTCCAAATCCATCGGAAGCTCCGCTGTGATGATCGCCTTGATGTAGTTTGTCTGCGGGAGAGCTTCCAACTTCATGTCGTCGTCGAGCAGCAATAACTCGTGCTCAAGATCGGCTCTGGCGAATGGGCTTGTCTCGACCTTTGCGATACTACCGGTGTTCATATTCGCGCCGAGCAGAGAGCGCAAAACCAGTCCTATACGAGATTTTCCCTCACCGCCTTTGCCGATGAGCAGGAGCATTTTCTGTCCCTTTGTCGATGGAATAAAACAGTAGCCCATGAACTCCTGCAAGGTCAGAATGTCGTCGCTTTCAAGCAGTTCGGAAAGGAATCTCAGCCATTTCTCCGGCTTTGGCGCGTTCGGATTGTAGCTGACCGGAAGACGATTGCGGCAGTAATCCTTGTCAGGCGTGAAATTTCCGTCAAGGAACAATGTCCCGTTCTTCACATGAATCCGGTCGTGGTGAAGCGGGAGGTCAGGCGAATAGCATTCCATCCGCATGGTGTCGATCAGAGCGGTAACACGCTTTGTAATCCCTTGCGTGAAATACGGCTTGATGCGGTCGTAGACCTCCTTTCGCAGCTTGTTCTCGTCCGTGATTCTGCCTTCGGTCGTAAAGAACGCGCCGTTTATGCTCTTCATCGGATGTTCGCGGAGAAATTCAGCGCAGAACAGGACTTCATTAAGATGTTTACCATCATACCAGTCAGGATAAGTAAGCTCAGACGGCGAGCTCGTCTTGGATTCTTTTGTTTCGGTCAATCGCTTTTTCCTCCATGTTTTTCTGTGCGGTGTAGCTTCGAAGCTCGCCAAGATACGGTTTCAGGTCACGAATTGCAGTGACGCGCTCCTTAGTGCTGCCTGTGATGAAGATGTCGCAGAGATATTCCACATAGCTTTTCATTTGACAGGCTTCAATAAAGCGCGGATCTGGCGTTGCAATCTGTGAGGTCGGCTGATACTTTTGCTCCCATAATTCAAGAAGTTTCAAGTAGTCAAGCAGAGCGCGGTAACATTCCTGTTCGTCTTCGTGGAACTGCCGCGTCTGCTCGTAAGCAACGGGATGCCTAATTGCAGGAGCCGCGCTGTCGTTGCATATCCCGAAATCCGCTGACAATCGTTTAGCAGCTTCGTAGTTTGTCAGCCCGAGAAGCTGTGCCGCAAGATCGATCACGTCTCCCGATTTCTGACAGCCGAAGCAGTAGAAGTGATCGTCATACAGCTTCATGGACGGTGTCCTGTCGGCGTGGAACGGACAGCAGATCATGTCTCCGCGATGGATTGGCGGTCCGTAACGTTCCGTGACGTGCTTGGGGGTAATGTGCGTTTTGATTTGTTCGTACAGGTTCATTAAAATCCTCCTATAGCTTTTGTAATGTGCCGCATACCGCCCGTCATTCCTGTCGAAGATAGAGCTTGCTCTATCTTCTGGAGTCCATCACCGCAACGTATTGACCTCTCAGTTCAAAATTGAACTGCTGCACGCATCTTTTTATTGGTCATCGCGTACTTCGCCGATGGTCGTATACCGTCCGATATGCGGGTATTCAATTGTGGTGTATAAATCATAACACACGGAAACTGCTCGTGCCGTATATTCGAAACGTAGGAAATCCATCAAAAAAACGCCGGTTTCCGCGTTCGTGGAAAAGGACGTTCTGAAATATTTACACATTTGCATTGACTTCGCATAGAATATGTGATACAATGGTTATACTAAGATATGGAGGTGCTACCTATGGCTAAAACAGAAACCCTTCACGTCAGAATCGACCCTGACACCAAACGGAGTACCGATGAGATACTCTCGGTTCTTGGACTGTCCACAGCGGAAGCCGTGAACATTTTCCTGCACCAGATTGTGCTTCGCGGCGGTCTTCCGTTCCAGATTATGCTCCCGACGCCAAATGACGAAACGCTTGCTGCCATGCGTGAAGCACGCGAGATTGCGTCCGGGAAGATTCCGGCGAAATCCTACACCGGCGTAAAGGAACTGATGGAGGACTTGATGAGCGATGCTGACGATCAGACAGACGAGTAAATTCAAAAAGGATTTCCGAACAGCTATGCGTCGCGGCTGCGATCCGGCTGTGTTCGAGTATGTCGTGAACGAGCTTGCAAATGAGCGCCAGCTTGCCGAGAAGTACCGTGATCACCCGCTCAGCGGAAACTATATCGGCTTCAGAGAATGCCACCTTGCTCCGGATTGGCTGCTCATCTATGTGATTGACAAAGGTCAGCTTGTTCTGACGCTTTCGAGGACGGGAACACACTCGGATTTATTCTGAAAAAAACGACGCAGGTCGGACAGATGTTGTTCGGCTGTGCGTCGTTTTGCATTATTGGATATTTTATGAAAGGAACGGAGACTTACCATGTATGATAAACTCACGATACAGGAGCGTATACGCGATCTGCGGTACGAAAAAAGACTTACGCTTGAAGAGCTTTCCGACAAAACAGGACTTTCAAAGTCTGCGCTCGGCTCGTATGAATCAAATGACACAAAGGATATTTCCCACTATGCTATTATGCAGGTGGCGAAGTTTTACGGTGTAACTACCGACTACTTACTTGGATTGTCGGAGAAAAAAACGGCAGAGGATATATCCTGTCAGAGTCCGGATAACGCTGAAATCTGTGCGTATATATCCGATAAAAAGCTAAACAAGCGGCTTCTGAGAGAGCTTATCTCACACGAGGAATTCCCGAGACTGCTTGCGGATATTGAAATCTACATAGACAACATTGCCGGAATGCAGATTCAAAATCTTAACGCATGGATTGACGTTGTTCGTCAGGAGTTGATTGACAAGCACAATCCCGACAAGGACGATCCGACGCTTCGTGTGCTTGAAGCTGCGCATATCCATGACGATGAATATTTCAGCCACCTTGTGAACGAGGATATTGATCGTATTATACTAGATCTGAAAGAAATCCATAAAAAGGACAGCACGAGCGCACCGGAGGTTTCGGTTGCACAGCAGATGAAAAAAGATCTTGATGAGGTGGCAAATTTCAAGGGCAGCAGGCTTGAAAAGCAGATGGTTCTTTACTGCAAGCAGCTCCAGATCGACTATCGGAAGCTGACAGAGGAAGAATTCCGCTGGTTTATTCGGATTCTTAAGAAGTCTAAGCGATACAAAGGCGGCGGACGAGGGAAATGAAGAATTATTAAAATCATCTTTAAGAGAGTCAAATATATGGACAATGCCAACAAATTAATGTGTTTAATATTGTACTAATTGCCTATTTTGGATTTTTTGTGAGTTTAGTATTGACATTTCAATCTTATTATGTTACAATAAAATCAGTCAGATAGAGAGGTTCCCTATCGGGCATCTCTCATCACAATAGATCAGTTGGAATTTTATGAATGGGCGTGATCGATATGGTATTCTTCCGGCGCAATGCATGCACAGTGTTTCATCCTATGCCTGACGCAATGGACAAACATGATCTGATCAAAACAGTATTATATCCGATCAAACGCATTCACATTAGCGCATAGGTTGGATCGTAGGAGGGGTGCTTTCCTGCGAATCACACTTATGCGCTTTTTTCAAGCAAATTCCGAAGAAAGGAGGATAATACTAATACTATGAAAAAACTTATTGCGCTCGTTCTGACTGTGGTTGCAGTAGTAACTATGCTCGTTACCTCTATTGCCGCAGTTAATATCGAAGATGACAATGGCGACATTGTAGGAACTTCGACTCTTACACATTCTAACTATGTATATACCCTTGTTGTCAGAAGCACACGCTCAAGTGGCTCTGTATATGGTAGAATATATCTCTATGACGCAAATAAAGGTACAATTGACGGTGGCTGGGACAGCGGTACAGGTAGTATGTCTATAACCCACGGTAAATCCGGTGTAAAACCATATTATAAGAGCATTTGGTCGAAAGCACAGGGCATTCAATATACATATTACGATGAATATTAATTTAATTCGCTATGTATCTCGTGGGCGCTTCTCATAATATTGCATCAAATTGTATTTATTAACCTGAAATCACCGCTACAAACATAGTAGCGGTGATTTTTCAAGGAGGCTATATGAAATTAAGATACTTCTATTTATTATATGTCATATTGATTTTGAGTCTGTGTTCATGCACCTGGCGTACCGAGCAGAGCATACACCCGAAAGAATCCGACTATGCCATGGAGCCGACGCCTGCATATGAAGAAATTTACCCGAATGATATTTACAAAAACAACACTGCTGTGCATTCTTTCTCTACATCGGGATATGATGGTGCGATTATATCCTACATGAACGACTGTGTGCAAATCATAGATATAAACAATGACTTCTGCATTTATGAGCTATGTCACGATCCCACCTGCAACCACTCAAATCTTTCTTGCTTGAAATATGCGTCAAGAGCTTGCACGAATGCTGTTTATTTTAACAATACCATATATCTAAACAGATATGTGCAGAACTCAATAAATTCCGAAATATCACAGGAGATAATCTCGTATGACATGAAAACAAACGAATATTCTGTGATACAAGATGGAGAATTTTTCAACTTACTGTGCCGCATGGGAAAGTTCATTTATTATTATGAAAACAGATTCGTAGAACAACTGGATTCCGGTGAAGTCAAATATTCCACAGATTATTACCGTTATGATATTCTCTCTAAAACAACAAATCTGTTAGAAGAAGACTCTGTGGAGCCAAGAATACATTCTCTCTTAACTTCTGACGGCTTTATATACGGATTAAACAAAGACGGCGACTTAATTGCTTATGATGCGGATTTTAAATATGCCGAGACTGTCCTTGTCGGGAAAAAAATCTCTGATTACAGCATATTCAACGGCGTGATATATTACTTATCAAAAACACCACAAAACACTGATTCCGGGCAGCTTTATAGTCACGACCTCAGCTCAGGTGAAGACCAGTTGATTGCCAACAATGTAAATTTGTTTTCTTTGGACGGGAATATCATATATTACACTCTCTACAATCCTGCTCCTGCGTTTGAATGGGATTACCCTGTAAAAAACGAAGACGGAACTGTAGAAATACGCGCAGACGGTCAGAATAAAACATCTCGCGTTATGATAGAATCGCGCCACGGAAATGAAATCTACACCTATGATATTGGCACCGGCGACATTAAATGTTATCCTATAGGCACCGAGGAGGCTTTTCTCGGAACATACTATTATGTTTTGGACGGGCATATCATTTCACAATTCAAAGCGCCTTATTCCGAGGGGGATAAACTTGGAATGCGCACGGGAATAGGTGTTTTTGACCTTGAAAACAATTTTAAGTCTATAATAGAATACTACAGAATTTATTGATGTTATGAAGCAGCTGATACTTTTCCTCATAAGAAAATTCATACTCTCCCCGAAAAAATTCTGGCTGTGCGTACTGATTTTCTTTTTGAATTTGTTCACCGTGCAGTATACTTTAACGGAAGATGTTCCGCGAGACGATGGGTTCAGCTCATCCACAGCCGTCGTATATACAGTGTCCGATATCAGTGAATATCGCGAAAACTGTCTTCTTGCAGCTGAAAACGCACAAAACACACTTGATGTCGGTTTTTCCGTGAAAGACAGCGACTATATTTACAACAGCACCGCATTTGATTTGTATTCTGCTCTCGAAGTGACGTCTGTTACCGCAGTCAATAACCGTTTTTTCGATTACAAATACAGCATTCTTTATCTTGTTGTATTTTGTTTTATCCTTACTGCCTCATTGCTCGGCGACGATATTGACTCGGGAATGCAGATGCTGACATGGCCCGCAAAAAACGGAAGAAAGCAGCTCGCCGGTGCTAAGCTCATAGTTCTGCTCTGCGGAATCACATTGGCGGTTTGCCTGACGGAAGTGAGCGGACTTATGATATCCGGCGGTGTTCCGCTTTCTGTATCGGTGCAGTCACTCCCCGGCATGGCGTTGTGTCCGCTTAGGATTACGATTTTACAGTATTTTCTTCTGTCGTGCTTTCTGAAAATACTGCTTCTGTTCTGCCTTTCCTGCATTGCCGCGTCCGTTTATGTTCTTCTCCGTCATGTAACCTACTCTGCGTTGGCTTTAGCGTTGACCTGCGGTGTCAGCTACGCGCTTTCACTGATAAAAACGAACTCCATATACTCTCCGGCAAACTATATCAGTCCATACTCTCTCGCTTTGGTGTCACCGATATTCTCGCGTTACCGTATGGCAGCATTATTCGGCGGAAAGGCTCATGTCCCCTCATGTAAACTCCAGATTTTCGGCTTAGGCATATTTGTCGTCCTGCTTTCGGCTTTACTTATGACTGTATTATGCCGTCACCGTCCGGGAAGTTCTGCGTTATTTTCAAAAAAATCAAAGAATACTCTCAGAGATAAAACCCGCGCAGGTAAAGCCGTATTTGCCCCCACAATGTCGCTCTTCCGTCATGAGCTATATAAAACGTCCTCGGGCGGCGGAATCCTTGTCATTTTTGCAGTCTGCGTACTTGTTATACTGATACCTCTTTCCGAAAGCGGAGAAACTCACTATACCGAGCGAATCTACAAAAATTATGTGGAAAGCTATTCGGGAAAAACCGCGGACGAGGCACACTGGAATCGCATGAAAGCCGAACGCGCTAAATATGAAGCGGAACGACTGGCATACGAAACCAAGCTGTGGCAATCGGCAGACGGACTTTTAGCGTCAGGTGAAATCACCTCAGCCGAATACGCAGAAATCATGAACCTTTACGGCGGCTCGGAAATAAAAGCTCAGATATTCGAGGATGTCATAGAATACAGCGATTATCTTACCGCAAAATCCGCTAAATATGATGTCGGAATGGTATATGACACGGGATGGAACAAGCTGCTCACGTCCGCGCCGAATTATCTCGTGTACCTTGCGATTGCTTTCCTCTCGTCGGGAATTTTTCCCTTTGAATACGGATATGCAGGCGTCGGGGAAATGGCTGATATTGTGAAAACCACAAAATACG
>ERZ779876.1680-NODE-1680-length-18180-cov-3.190400_pt1 | contig 18180 bp, 17 predicted proteins | sample MGYA00511068_ERZ779876 | MGnify/ENA primary metagenome ERZ779876 (study PRJEB29588, sample SAMEA1970858) | human gut metagenome | biome: human gut; feature: human-associated habitat; material: faeces | place: Denmark | collected 2008/2010 ...
CGACGCCGTATTTGACGCCAACGGGGAAGTAATCCGAATACATCATGTTCATCGCAGCGCAGAACTCCTCGGCCGTGACATGGTCAAACGTCACGCCGATCGCCGCAGGCTCTGCGTCGGCAGTTAACTCGACCGCGTAGCTTCTGCCGTTCTCCTCTTCAAGAAAAACGCCATACTCCGTTTCCTTGAAAATTCCGGGCCAAATAATCAAGGCACAGTCACTGTCCTGACTTTTTTGAATTCCGAGATTGCCTGTAAAGCTCAGGTAATCCGGAATCTTTACGTTATAGGTATATCCGTCCAATTCGTCAATCACATATGTTCGATGGTAGTACAGTTCCTTCATGCCTTCCGTGAGCTTTCCGTACTTATTCCAAACAACAGTATACCAGATCAGATTATAGAGTCCGAACAGGGCTAAGATAACGGCAAGTGCAATTACCCATTTTCTTGGTTCCCTTTTCATAGATCAATCATGCCTCATATCTCAAAAATCTTCTGACCCTTCTTGTTGGACAGCCTATGTTTTTTACGTATATTGATTACTCATTGCCTGATGAAGAATATGTCTCCCCTGAGGGTGAAAGGCTTAAGAGAAAACACAGTTGTAGAATGTTCTATGGATGATCATTTCTTCACCTCCCGCATTTCAGTTCTCAGGCATTTGCCGTCGCCGTGCCAGCAGATGAAACCGTGCGCTGGGTAATTACACCCATCGCACTGCTCGTATTCACGGCACGTTACTGTATCCTTATCCGGCAGCCCAACGTCCGGCAGATTCTTGAACGCCTTTTTGATTTCGTAGTTTTTCAATTTGATACCCCCCCTGAAAGAAAAAAGGCCGGAACTTTCGATTTCTCAAAAGTTCCGGCTTTGCCGACTTGTTTGCTATTTTTAATATGTAAGGTTTACATAATTCAAAAACCGCCTCCGAAAATAAAAAAGCGCCGAAGCGTTGATTCTGCAAAACCAACAATCCGGCGCTTGAATTTTTATGATATTTATTTTTGAGGAATCTCGAAAAGCTTATCAGAAATCCGCGGCAATGAAGGGATAAAATGGCTCAAAACCCGGTTTGGGTAGTTCAAGTCTCCTCAGTTGCATGAAAACGGCGTTTGTCATCAATGGAAAAATAAAAAAATTTCCGAGCCTTTTAAGCCCGGAAAGCATTGATGACACTGCGTTTGACGCAGTGTCATCAAAATTGGCTGACAAGCCTGGTATGCCCGACAGGATTTGAACCTGCGACCTTCGGAGTCGGAGTTATGTGGCCGTACACGAATCGAGCGTATTTCGACTGGTTTTCGTGTATGACGCACAAAATATAGCGATATGCAAAACAGCTTTGAACCGTTGCGGCGCAACGATTCAAAGCTGTTTTCTATGCTGCGGAGAGAATAGTAGTCAAATAGTAGTCTGAACAGATCAAATGTCATGAAGCTCGGTTCAGCAGAGTGACCCTGTCGATAAACTCTTTCATGTCCTCGATGTAGGTATACGGCGCATATTCGGAATAGATTTCCGGTGAGTCCAGAATGATGATCTGTACCCCTTCTGCTCTCAGCGCCTCCAGCGTACCGGGCAGACAGCGAGCCTCATTTGGCGTCTTGCAGAGATAGGCAATGCACCCCTGCTGGTCGAACACTTTTGCAACAACGTATATTTTTCTATCACCCATTGGTGTCCACCTCCAATTCTTGCAACCGCATCAGCAACGAAAAAGCAAACCGGAAATTGGGTTTCTTGAGCAAATTAGTCAGTGCAATTCACCGATCGTAGTTCACGACCCGTTCAAGCTAATAGAGCAGAGTCTTATTATCTTTTGCGTCCGCGACGATTCTTTCATCAAATCCTCTCTCCGAAAACAGCGCATAATAAAACTCAGCCTTATCCTTCAGCGGTGTAAGCTTTGCCGTGGTATCAAGGTATTCAGAATAAGAAAACGGAGCTTTCTTGAATTTGCACTCGCCAACCATATAGTTCTTTGCATCTCTGTCAATACAAAGAAGATCAATTTCCGTTTCTGCTGTCCGTAAGCCGCCTAGTGCCGCCTCATCGCGTACAGTCGTTTTTCCTGTCCATCGCCCCATCTTGGCATAGCGGAATGGCAGTTCGTTTCTCTTCTGCATTTCCCGGACGAACGCACGGCATACATCTTCAAAAGTGAACGAAGCAAACTCATGCAGAGCCGGCTCAACGACAAATTCATAGACACCGTCTACATCGCCGTCCTCAAGCTGAGAGAAATTTGCGAAACCAAACGCATACCAGAAGCGGAAGAAGTTTTCCGTCAAGCGGTAAGTTCCCCGGCTGGAGTTCGCCTGTTCTTTTATTTTTGCATCAACTGAAAATTCCCGTTCTACAATGCCGAGCTCGATCAAGTTTTTCAGATATACACTGGTCTTAGACGTGTCTTCTATCAGTGACTTCTGGCTGATGTCGTTCAGCTTGGTATTACCAAGCGCGACCGCTTCGATAATGGAATTATAAATCGGCGTCTCCCGCAGCTCCTGGTGGAGCAGAAAATCCACCTCGCTGTACAGGATGCAGCCCTTTGTAAGAATGTTCTTCTTGATGTTCTCGCCTACTGAAAGATTTGGATTCCACTGACGCAGGTAATGAGGAATGCCGCCAAGGACAGCATAGGCGAATACTTTGTCGCGATCAGAATAATTGGGGAAGAACTTTGCAGCATCGTAAAAGCCCATTTCATTCATTTTATAAATCCCGGTGGCTCTGCCGTAAAGCGGATTCTTTTCAGCAAGCAGCTCTTTCTCAATGAAGCTCATTGCACTGCCGCACAGAATGATCATTACGTTGCTGTCGCGAAATTCCGCATCCCACAGATTCTGCAGCACAGACGATATGCTCGAATTTCCTTTACACATATACGGGAATTCATCAATAACGAGTAACTTCTTACTGTTCCCGTAAGGCAGATCAAGCACCGCGCGGAATGCTTTTTCCCAATCGGCAAATTCAGAAACATATTTTCTTGCCGGGATGTCCTCTTTCAGCAAGCGGTTTGAAAAGTTCCGAAGCTGTATAGGGTCTGTTGTCTGCGTACAAGAGAAAAAAAACATGGGGCTTCCCCTTGCAGAATTCCCTCAGCGTTTCGGTCTTGCCCACACGCCGTCTGCCATACAGAACTATCAGCTGCCCGCCATTGTCGTTGTATTTATCATTTAAAAACTTTAATTCAGCTTCTCTGCCAATAAACATCGGAACGCCTCCAAGATATTAAAATCGTGATTTAGTAAATCGTGATTTGAATAAAGTGTAACAGAGTTTTATTAAAAAATTAAGTGTTTCTTGGCGTACTGCGTGCCGGACTTGTTGCGGCACTTGTGGTGAACTGAATCCGGTCACACGCAGATCATCCCACTCAAAAAGCAAAGCACGGAAGCAGAACTATGATGATTCCTCTCCCGTGCTTTACTTTTTGAGCACACTTATTTACTCAGCACTTTTCTGCCGCTGCGCCATCGCAGCAGCAATGTGAATTATCCGCTTCTGCCTCCGGTTTCTTCTTGGCAAACGGCTTTATAATACGCGCAATAATCTTGAAGAATTTCAGCCAGCGCTTCATATCGCCGTTGGCCACAGAGTTTAGCAGTGTCCCGGCATGGCGGCAGCCCTCGCCGTCGATGGAATAATACATCCACACGCCTACGCGCTCCCCGCGCACAAGCCCGGACTCGCACAGGATCTTCATATGGTGCGACAGCGTGGACTGGCTGATCCCCAATCCCTCCAGCAGGCAGCAGGCGCACTGCTCTCCCTCGCTCAGCTTCTCAAGGATCTTTATACGGTTCTCGTCGGACAGCGCCCGGAACACTCTGAGGTATTCGTTCATCGCATCATGCCTCCCCGGTCTTTATGCTGCCGGTGGGAAAATACGGGCAGCGCTCATGCAGGCACTCTTTATTCTTCGGGAAGAACTCACAGCGCGGCCGGCTCACCGGCATATCTACGCCGAGGCGCTCCTTCGTGAACTCGACCGCCGTCTCGATGGACTGCCGCCCGGTGCGTTTGCAGCAGCGCGGGCCGCCGGTTGCGACCAGTGTCTCAAGGCAGCGCATGGTCATTCTCTGCGGCACATCCCAGACCTCCGCCGTAAGCGGGGTAGCCTCGGAAAGGATGCTTGCATAGATACCGGCTCCCGCCGCCGCGCCGCACACGCCGAGGAAACCGCATGAACCTCCCGAGAGTTTCTTGCCGCGCTTCCATGCCTCGTCCAGACATTCGCGCAGGTCGATATCCCCGCCGTTATTTTTATACGCGGTGAGAAGTACGCATGGCACAATGCAGTGGTGCTCCGGTCCGTGCATGTGTACCGGCGGGAGCTTTACAACATCGAGGAAAATTTTTATCGGGTCCTTTTCATCCGTGTTTAGGAGCCTTGCGCGCACAGCCGCGCCGTCCTTATTATGGCACTCGTCACAGACGAAATGGCCGTCCTCGCACACAGCGTCCGACGGTTTCTCCTCTCCGCACACGGCGCAGCGGCGCATAACGGTCTTCCCCGAATAGATCAGGGGCTTGCCGCAGATGAGGCAGTTATTGAAGCTCTCCTCCTGCCCACAGCAGCAACAGAGCTTATCTATTGATTCCATGTTCTTACCTCCAAACGATCGCTTTCCTCTGGAACGCGGTCACAAGTTTGTTGAGTACGGTGACAACGATGGCGATACATACGATGCCGGCAACGGCATGCGTATAGTTTGCGTAGGTTATGCTGTTCTGGATATAGTAGCCCATACCGTGCGCCGCGCCCATCAGCTCGGCAAAGTTCAGCATGAGCAGAGACGTTGTAACAGAGACCTTGAGTCCGGAGACGATCCCCGGAATGACATACGGCAAAAGTACGCGCCAGATCATGTCCGAACTGCGCAGATTCAGCATACGGGCAGAGTCAAGTATGCGCGGATCCATAGACTCCACGCGGTTGATGGTCGTGAGAAATGTCGGCCAGAACACGCCGAGTATTATGACGAGCGCGGACGCACTGCGAAAGCTCGGCATCAGTGCGACAAGATACGGCGAGAACACCACAGCGGGTATCGGCGCCATGACATTTGCGATCGGATAGGCAAAGCCGCGCAGACGCGGGAACCAGCCCGCTATAAGGCCGAGCAGCACAGCCAGCACCATACCGGTCACAAAGCTGATCGTCAACAGTTCCATGGAATACGCGACGTTCAAAAGCATCTCGCGCCACTGTTCACGGAAGGTATCAAAAACATTCTCCGGGCACGGCACAAGAACCGGGTGTGCGATGTTGAACACCGAGGTGCACAGTTCCCACGCGATAAGCAGCAGCCAGACGAAAATCATTATATCGCACGACGAAGTTTCGCTTCTCTTTTTACGTGCTGAAAAATACTTTGCAAGAAACAGCAGCTCTATAAGTGCAAGTCCGACGAGCATCGAGCCGCCCGCGCGGACCGTGGGGCGCTGCTTTGCAGCAAAGACGACTATCGCAAGAAGAGCGGCAAGGAGCACATGGGCAGCGGCAAATGCTATATTCCTCTTTTTCAAAGCTCCGCCACCTCCGTATCCTCGCCCTCAAAAAGCCGCATGAGCGTTCTGCGGTACGCGCCGAACTCCTCGCTGCTTTCCACATTCCGGCGCGGGCGGGGTATGTCTATTCTGAGCTCACCGGCTATCTTTCCGGGCTGCATATAAACGATGCGGTCGGCAAGAATAAGCGCCTCGTTGATATCATGCGTGACAAAGACGACAGTCTTTTTCTTCCCGCCGTCGTTCGTCCAGAGCGACAGCAGCAGCTCTTGGAGAGAGGCACGTATCTTAGCGTCCAGCGCGCCGAATGGTTCGTCGAGCAGGAGGATATCCGTGTCCATTGCAAGGGCGCGGGCTATCGCGACGCGCTGCTTCATGCCGCCTGAAAGCTGACACGGATAGTAATCCGCGGCCTTTGACATACCTACCCTTTGCAGGTACTCCGCCGCCGTACGCTTCGCCTCGGCGCGCGGAACACGCTTTGCCCTGTTGATGGCAAAGCTGATGTTCTTTTCCGCAGTGAGCCATGGAAACAAAGCATAATCCTGAAAGACTATCATTCGGTCGGCTCCCGGCCCTTCCACCGACTGTCCGCCGATGCTTATCTCTCCGCCATCGGGCATATCCAGCCCGGCAAGCAGACGCAGGAGCGTGCTTTTTCCGCAGCCCGACGGGCCTATGACGCAGACAAATTCGCCGTCGGCAATGCTGAGGTCGACCCCATACAGCGCTTCTATCTTCTGCCGCTCGTTTTTATAGCAAAAGTGTACGGCATGTATATCGATAGACGGCATATTAGTCGTGGGTGCTGAAGTACTCGGTCAACTCCTGCCAGAGGGCGACATCGCTCTCGCGCTCGGCAAGGGTCTTGAGGGCAGTGCCGTAAACGTCGGTGACAACGTAGTCGTTCCAATCGACCTCGACGGTGTCGGTGATCTCGCCGAGGTTCGCCATTGCCTCATAGAACTTGACGCAGGCTATCTTGTCCGGGTCGAGCGAAAGGCGCATTACCGGGGTATATGTATCCGTGCCGTAGACCTGTGCTTTCAGGAACTCTCGGTCCTCACCGGCGTAGACTTCGAGAATATCAAGGGTGGCTTCCTCGTTTTCTAGGTAGTAGCGGTATCCGCGCAGGGTCGCCGTCTCAAAAGCGACGAGTGCGTCGAACTTGTTCTCATATGCCTCCTGGCTGCAGGTCTGGCGGCAGCAAGGGTAGGTCTCGACAAACTGCTTTACGCTTCCGACGAGCTCCGCGCCGAAGTTCTCGGCATAGTAGCCAAGGCAGGAGTTCGTGATGCAGTAGTCATACTCGCCCTTGGTGCAGCCCTCGACCGCAGTGTTGCCGTCGTTGACATACACGAAGGTGACATCTGCGCCCTCGCCGGGTGCGCCGATGGTATAGCCCTGTTCAAGCAGGTAGTTCTTCAGAACCATCTGGCCGGTCTCGGGCATCTGGCAGGCAATGGTCTTGCCAAGCAGGTCGTCGACCCCGGTGATATGCAGCGTGCCCTTAGCGGCGATTATCTCGGAGCCCTCGGCAGCGGTGCCGCCGAACACGCGCAGGGTGGTAGTGCCCTGAGAAATAAAGGTCGCGGCAGCGGTGCTGGAGAGGAGGTAAACGTCGAGGTCACCGGTGGAAACTGCCATATAGGCATCGTTCATGCTGGATACCTTTTCAAACTCGACCTTCACGCCCTCCTCGTCAAAGTAGCCCATGGCATCGGCGACGAGTACGCCGACAGGCTTCACGGACTTGCCGAGCAGGCCGACCTTGAGGGTAACGGGCTCTTTGGGTGTTTCCGCCGCGGCGGCCTGCCGTTTCGGCAGGGGCGGCTGCATCTGCAGACTGGCTGTCAGCAGCAGGAGTCTGCTCGCTGCCGCATCCGGTCAGAACTAGAGCGGAAAGCATGCAGACAAGAATGATGATACTTACAAGCTTTTTCATTTGGATTTTCCTTTCTTCTTCTATATGCATCGAAATATTTCGATATATTCAATATAAAACGCGCCTTTCTCGCGGCCGATCCTATATCATAGAATTGACCGCTTCGAGAAAGCTGTCAGTCTCAACGCCGAGATTCGTGCACAGTTCGCGCACTGTCAGGTTTTCGTTTTCCGGGTTTACACAGCACATACCGATCTGTCGGAACATCTGGAACGCCTGCGGATACAGTTCCATCGCCTCGCCGAGGCGCATTTCCGGGTCAATTCCCATTCGTTTCATCGTTATCCTCCCCTGCCATCAGTTATGATATAGTCTCTCTCCGGTCTCGCTGGTGAGATGGAACGCGCAGAATGGCACAACGTCGCCGTCGCCGGTTATCATATGGACGCAGCAGCCCCGAAGCCTGCCGAGGTCAATATTCCACACGTCCTGAAAGCCCTTGCCGGATATCGAGAACGAATGCGTAAGCGTGCGCAGGGCAAACTTCATGAGCGGCGATGTCTTTGCCTTGTCTTCTGCGCCGTCCTGTATACGCCAGCGCTTGTCGGTGTATTTATTGGTCTTTTCTACGAAGTCTGTCTGCTCGGTATCGCAGTCGTTCTGGTGGAACTGGGTCATGCAGATGAGCCTGCCGCTCTCATCAAGATAGTAAGTGCTGGAAAAATCACAATGCGGGTCAAACTGCTTGCGCGGGACGAAGTTGTCCATTACCAGTTCCTCCGAGCACTGCTCTGTCAGCGCGTGGAGCACATCGTCAAGTCCGCAGCGGCTCTCATCCGGCGGGGTCTGTCCCGGATAGCGGCCGAAATAGCTTACCGGCTGGAAGTGGATACCCTTGACCGTCGGGATATGCTTTTTCGCAAATGCCACTATCTCACCGAGCCTGTGCAGGTTCACTCCCGGTATCACGACGGGGACAAGCAGCACGCCGACGCCGAGCTTCTCGCAGTTCTCGATGGCTTTCAGCTTTATATCCAGCATATCCCTGCCGCGTATCGTGCGGTATATCTCATCATCCACGCCGTCAAACTGGAGGTATATCAGGTCGAGCCCGGCCTCCTTCAGCTGACGCAGATAGTCTATATCCTGTGCGATGCGGATACCGTTTGAGTTTACCTGCAGATGGATCACCCCCATCTCCTTGCCCATGCGCACAAGCTCAGGCAGGTCGTCTCTCACTGTCGGCTCGCCGCCGCTGAGCTGTACGGAGCAATACCTGTTCGCGTCCAGCGCCGTTCTGAACATTCTGCGTATCTGTTCTTTGTCCGGGTCGAAGCGCTCCGCGTTCGCGTCGGCAAAGCATATTTTGCACTGCATATTGCAGCGGTAGGTTATCTCCAGTATCGATGTGCAGGTGCCGCTGTGGTGCGCGTCGCACAGGCCGCAGTCGTATGGGCAGCCGTGTTCCTCCGGACGGCCTCTGTCTTTGGCGGGAGCATGTATCCCCTGCTGCATCCAGTTGACGTACATATCCGCGTCGCGCCAGAACAGCACCTTGAAGTGTCCGTGCTCCGGGCAGTCCTTGACCATATAGGCCTTGCCGTCTATGCGCTCATAGCGGGCGGGTATTTTCTTCAAGCAGACCGGGCAGAGGCTCTCAGTCTCGTGCAGTATCTCGTTCATATTTTTTAAGCCTTTCCCACAGAGCGGAGAATATCTCGCCCATTTTTCCGCGCACTATCAGGTCGGCGCGGTCATCGAGCGCGGTCTCATCATTATTGAGTATCACAAGCGTACCTCTGAAGCGGTCGAGCAGCCGCCCGGCGGACGACACCCTCAGCGATGTTCCTGCCGCGATCAGCAGGTCGCACTGTGCGATCTCCTTCACACATCCGAAGATCACCTCCGGATCGGGCGTTTCTCCGAAAAGAACTATACCGGGGCGGATAATGCCGCCGCACTCGCAGTACGGTATACCCTCGCAGTATTTCACGCGGCGCACATCGTGGCTCTTCCCGCACTTGAGGCAGGTGTTTTTATACACATTCCCATGCAGGTCAAAAACCTTTCTGCTGCCGGCGCGCTGGTGCAACGCGTCGCCGTTCTGCGTGATAATCGAGGAAAGCATCCCCTTTTCCTCCATCCACGCCAGCGCGAAGTGCGCCAGATTCGGGCGCGCATCAAGGTTCAGAAGCTCAGTGCGGTAGAAGTTGAACATTATTTCCGGGTGCTCTTCAAAGAATTCCCGCGAGAGTATCCTCTCCGCGGAGTAACCGTAGAACTCCTTGTTGTTATAAAGCCCGGACACCGCGCTGCGGAAATCCGCAAGCCCGCTCTCGGTGGACATTCCCGCTCCGCCGAAGAGCACCGTGTGCTTTGCCTGCGTTACAAGCCGCGCAAGCTCATCCAGCTTACGCTCAAATTCCTCGTTCACGGCGTTCTCTCCATAATGCGCTTTTTCTCAAAGCAGTGCTCGCGCAGCGCGCCGCAAGGCAGCAGAGTTATCTCCGGTGCAGGAAGCCCCTGCATGACCTCGAGCGCGGCCAGCCTGCCATGCAGATCGTCGGCATCAAAACGCTCCGGGTCAAGCGTCTCTACCTCAAAGGTCAGCTTATCGCCGTCGGTGAATATGCGGTAGTCAAGCAGACCGTCAGTACCGAAGAGTACTTCGTCAAAGAGCGCCGGGAAAAGCTCATGCCCACGGAGCACATACGCGCCTTCCTTGCGGCGGACGATATGGCCGAGCACATCCAAGTGACTTCCGCAGACGGCTTTTTCAAGCTTCGCGATATCCCCCGTGCGGTAGCGCACGAGCGGCATACAGTCGCGCGAGATGTTCGTCAGCACGACCTCGCCCTCTTCGCCGTAGGGCAGCGGAGCTCCGGTATCGGGGTCAACTATCTCTATGATGTGGTCTATCTCGTTATAGTGATACCCGCTGCAAACATCGCAGTCTACGGCAAGCCCCCAGCCGGACTCGGTGAGCCCATAGTGCGTTGAAACACGGCACTGCCATGTCTCGGCAAGATAATCTATCATGCTCTGCGGGAGATTCGTCATGGTGATGAAGATGCACTGCATGCCGAGCTTTGAAAGATCGTGCTTCTCGGCAAGGATGCGCGTAGCACGGTATATCGTGATGGCCTCACCGAACCAGACGTTGGCTCTGTTCTTTACCGAGAGCTCATACAGCTCCTCCGGGTCGTCGTGAAGATCTGCCGCCCATGCCTGCATGCCGAACCTGATAAGGCTCTGCGCCAATATGCCGCCGATCCCCCGCCCCTGCGAGTTTTGGAGGAACACGACACAGCGCCCCTCATCACGGTCAACGACCGTGTTCATGCCGCGCGGGAGAAACTCGAATATTTTCTGTATATCGCGTTGGGAGAAAAAGATACGCTTTTTCATACCGGTCGATCCGGAGGAGAAAAATGTCACCGGCTTTTCCACTTCTCCCTGCGAGGTACAGAGAAAGCTGTAGCTCGTACCGGAAAGGTCCTTCGGCGTGGTGAACGGCAGCTTCTGAATATCGCTGAGGCTGCCGATATCCTCCGCGCCTACATTGTACTTTGCGTAGAGTCTGCCGTAAAAGGCGCTGTTCTCCTTGACAAGCTTCACCGTCTTTTTAAGCTGCCAGAGCCTGTATTCATCAAAAAGCTCATCATCCACAACGCTGAGATCGCCGCGCGCGGACTGTGCGCGAAACTCCTCATCCTGTTCTATCCTCATCCTGCACAGCTCGTACAGGCCGTACTGTAGGGTCTTGCTCATTATATTTATCCTATTCCGTCAAATATTTTGTGTCCGTCGCAGCTGCTGAGATACTTGCTGCAAAGCGGGATAAGCCGTCCGTCGCGCTGGATTATCTGGATCGAGCAGCGCTGGACACGCATAAGGTCAATGTTTGAATTATCCTGAAACGCCATTCCGCCGACCGTCAGCATTTTGTTCTGACTCGGCATCCATGTCGCGCGCATATTTTTGCGCAGGCGGTGGACTGCGTTTTCCTCACGCTCGCGCTTTGAAAAGCGCGTCAGCGCCTTGAGCCGGCCGTCCTTGCCGAGCATATAGCCGGCGTTGAACGAGCACTGCGCATGGTCATATGCGCCCGGCCCGAAATCCTGCGCGGATATATCGATGCACTGTTCATCGAGCCGGCGGATAACATCAGGTATAGTTATGCGCCTGACCTTATCGTGCGGATATATCCCAAAGTAGCTTATCGGCTGGAGATAAACTCCCCTGACCGTCGGCATATTCTGCTTTGCGTATTCGATTATCTGCCCAAGCTCGCCATCGTTCTCGCCGGGGATCACGCAGCAGACAAGCACTACCGCAAGCCCCGCCTTGGCGCAGCTCTCGACTGCTTTCTTTTTTATATCGAGCATGGGTTTACCGTACTTTGCATAGTACGGCTTATCCGACATCCCGTCGAAGCCAAGATACACGGTCGTCAGCCCACAGAAGCGCAGTGCGCGGGCAAGGTCTTTATTTTTTGCCAGCTCTATTCCGTTGGTGTTCAGCTGGATATAATCAAAGCCTATCGTCCGGGCGGCGTTCGTGAGGTCGCATATATCCTTTCTGACGGTCGGCTCCCCGCCGCAGAATTCTATAAGCGCGTCATCTCCCGCAAGCTCCTTATAACGCCTCATCAAAGCATCGCACTCCTCAAGGCTCGGCTCATGAAGCGGTTCATTCTTGTCGCGCGTAAAGCAAACGGGGCAGTTCATGTTGCAGCGGTTCGTCGTCATAAGCGCGGACGACGCCGGGAGCTGACATGCCTCGCACGCAAAACTTTTCCCGCCGGTGGCTTTGTCCGCTTCTTCCTCATCCTGCGGCAGCCCGTTTACATCCATCCCGCCGTACTCCAGCCAGCGCAGATAGTTCTCCGCGCTGGCTGCCCATATAAGCGTGGAAAAACTGCCGTGCTCCGCGCAGGATTTGTCCATATATATCCCGCCGTCACGGCTGACTATGTCCGCGTATACCTCTTTTAGGCACACAGGGCACACGCTCTTTGTCTTATATAAAAATCTATCCGCCATTCTATTCCTTTTCAAAAACGATCTGGTAATAGCTCATTTCCGAATTCTTGAAAAACTCGTTGACATATTTGCTGTTTCCGAATGCGCACTGTATATAGCTGCCGACCTCTTTCATCGGGACTCCGTACCGGCGGCTGAGACTCGCAGCAATGCGCACAAGCTCAGGATATTCTTCTTTCTGATACACCGTTCTGAACCCGGCACTTCGAAAAATTTCGATATAATCCGCAGCAGTCTGCACCCCTTCAAGGCATGGTATGCCTTGTATATCCCGGCGCTCTGCCGCAGTTGGCTTTCTGAGTGCGAAATCGTTCAGCAGGAATCTGCCGCCGCTTCTCAGTATACGTGCATATTCCGCAGCTGCATTAGCTTTATCCGGTATCACGGCAAAGGCCGCTTCGCTGAAAACGCCGTCAAAGCTTTTGTCCGCAAACGGCATCGCACAGGCGTCGGCGCAGATAAACCGGCAGCCCGGCGCACACTCCCGGGCACGCTCAAGTACAGCGCCGTCAATATCAATCGCCGTGAGCCTTATAAAGCCTTTACCTGACAGGTGCTTTGCTGCTTCTCCCCCGGCGCAGCCGATCTCAAGCAGTTCGAGCGTTTCGGTAAAGCCTGCGTTTATAAGCCCCTTATCCAGCAGGAAGAAGCGATCTTTGCGCTGCACGAAGGCATCCCTCAGCGGTGTTTTTTCCATAATCACTTTATCATTTCATTCGCAGAGCCCCAATCGGGGCTCTGCGTTTCTTATGTACTCTCAGCCCTTATCAAAGGCCAGGTTGACCGCGCGCTTGCATACCTCAAGTATAAGCTCGGTCACGGTCGGGTGCGGGTGGATGGTGTTGTACACCTGTTCAAGCGTCATCTTGTTCTCAACGGCGACGGTCATCTCCGCGATCAGGTCGCAGGCCTCATGGCCGAAGATCTGGCAGCCGATGATGACATGGTCGTCCTCACGGGCAACGACCTTGATAACGCCTTCGGTCTTGCCGATAGCGATCATCTTCTCATTGGACGCAAAGCCGAGAGAACCGGCGATCGTCTTGATCCCCTTGGCTTCCGCATCGGCCTGAGTGTAGCCGACCCATGCGATCTCGGGTTCGAGGAAGGTGGTGACGGGGATAACGTCGTAGTTTATGTAATAGTCATTGCCCGCTATCGTCTCGGCAATGACCAGTCCCTGACGCTGAGCCTTGTCGGAAAGCTGTGTGCCGGTGGTGACATCGCCCGCGGCAAAGATGTTGGGCACGCTGGTGCGCATGTGCTCGTCGGTAATGATCTGGCCGTTTTTCTCCATCTTGACTCCGACTTCCTCAAGGCCCATATCGCGGGTGTTGAGCGTGCGGCCGATGGCGCAGAGGACCTCGTCGGAGATAAGCTCCTCGCCGTTTGCGAGAGTGGACTTGACGCTGCCGTCAGGCTGAACCTCGACGTTTGCAATGCCGGAGCCGGTCTTGACGACTATGCCGCGCTTTTCAAGGGACTTGCGCACAGCGTCGGTAATCTCAGGCTCGTGCAGGGCGGGAACGAGATTCGGCATCATCTCGACGATAGTAACGGGAATATCAAAGGTGTTGTAAATATGGGCATACTCAAGGCCGATAGCACCGGAGCCGATGATGACTATGCTTTTGGGCATGGGGCGAGAAAAGTCCATTATCTCATTGGAGGTGATGACCTTCTGATGGTCGACATGGAATGCCGGTATCTCCGCAGGCTCGGAGCCAACGGCGATGTTGATATACTCGGCAGTGACGATTTTCTTCTCCTTGCCGTTGTCAACCTCGATGGTATGCGCATCGACAAGTCTTGCTCTGCCCTTGATGACATCGATACCGCGGGACTTCTTCCACAGCAGGGTCTCAAGGCCGAAGCTGAGGTTGTTTATGACGCCTTTTCTGCGCTTGTCTATCGCCTTGAAGTCAACCGTAACGGCAGACATATCAATGTTGATGCCGTATGCCTTGGCTTCCTTGAGGGAGGCATAAAGATTTGTGGAGGCCATGAGCGCCTTTGTCGGAATACAGCCGCGGTTAACGCAGGTACCGCCTGAACCGTTCTTCAGACGTGCTTCAATTATCGCAACCTTTTTGCCGCGGTCGGCGGAGCGCATCGCGCAGGCCGAGCCGCCGGGGCCACCGCCGATACATACTATATCGTAATCGTACATATTATTCTCCTTGTTTCTTATTAAATGTACTTAAATGTACAAATTTTTTGTCGACAAGCAGTTAAAGGATTATGGAATAATCGCTTAGAACACGTTGCCTATCGCCACGCCTACGGTGAGCGCCGCAATAATGGTGATGATGGTGGTCAACAGGCCGTACTTTATCATGTTCTTGGGTACGATCCAGCCGGAACTGTAGGCGATAGCAGAGATCGGACTGCACGGCGCAGTCGTCCATGTCGTATTTGCAAGAACAGTCGCCAAAGCACCGACGACCATGGGGTTAATCTGGCCAGCATAGATGGTGGTGCAGAGAGGCATCGCAACTGCAAAGGTGATTGCAAGAGGAATGGAGCCAGTGCAGAAGCTGCACAGGATGCCGCAGAATACAAGCATAATAACCATGAACATAGTGGCGCTGACATTGGCAAATACAGGGGAAAGAACTTCAGTCAGCCATGCGGCAATGCCGATGTCGGGGTTGCCCATGAACGCACCGATCCCCATGATGCTGACCATGAAGAACACCATCCCGACTGGCACGCAGGAGACAGCATCGCTCCATTTAAAGACAGGCTCGCCGTCCGCCTTGATGAAGTTCATAAGGAAAAGCGCTACCAGCGGAGGCATGCACTGCTGAATCTTAGAGAACACCGCACTATAGCCCGCGGGCCAAATGTACTGCGTGAGACCCGGCAGCAGCCACAGAACTATGCAGGCGAGGTAGAAGCCGATGGACCACTTTTCCTTCTTGCTCATTGTGCCAAGACCGGCAGTGAGCTTTTCATAATCAACATTGGAGAGTGCGGACACGTCAGGACGCCACAGGAAGCGGACGATGACGAAGTAAAACACAGCGCCGATGAGAGAAACGGGCGTGGCAATGGCGCAGTAGGCAAAGAAGTCCATCGCCTGTCCAGTGTAGGACTGGAAGAAAGAGAAGCCCTGAAGCGTCATCGCGTGGGCAATGGGATTGCCGCCGTTTGCCAGAAGGCCCATGACGAGAAGGCCAAGGATGAGCACCGTTGCGAGAGGCGCTTTATCCTCTTTCTTAAGGCCGACGCTGGCAAGAATCTCCTGCACGATGGGGAACATTATCATAAAAGTTGCGGCAGAGGAAAGAGGCATGCTGATGATGTACATTGCGATGAGGATCATTGCGACCGTCCACCACGGGCTCTTGCGGGCGAGCTTATTGGTGATGAACCAGACAGCGATGCGGCGGGCGACTCCGCTCTTGGTGAGGCATCCAGCAAGCATGAAAGTGAATATAAGGAACACGACAGTGCTGTTGCCGAACGTTGCCTGAGTAATGGTGTTGATGCTGAGCGCTGGAACAGTCATGAACGCAAACACAACCAACATACTTGTCCAATCCGTGCCCCAAGTGAGGAACAGAATGCTTGCGCCGACCAAAATACCTAGAACCTGAAATCCTGAAGGACTCAAGCCGGTAAACGGGGGGATGATTGCTGTGGCAAACATAAAGAACAGTGCTGCTACCAGTGCGATCCACTTGCTGACGGAAACGCTGTTTGATTTCTGACCCATATCTCTGATCTCCTTTGCAAATTTTATTTAAAAAAGGATCAACAAAAATAAATAGAAAGCTCGGTGGCGGCAAAAACGCACATATATAAAGCTTCTCATCGGTAATGTGCACAAGAAACAGCCGAGCAGAAATCTTATTTACGTTGTATATTTTATTTCTTAGCTAGCCTTTTGTCAATATGGTTATATGGCGCAAAAATCGCCGTTTTTTTCATACACTTCTGTATTAAGTGACAGAACAATTGTGAGTTGTGCATAAAATATTTGATATTAATCTGGCAATGCGTCAAAAATGAGTTCACGTGAAAATTTATGTTGTAAATTTTGCTTTAGTGTGATATGATTTTCACATAGTAGCCGAGCGGACACGCTCACCGCTACGCAAAAGGTAAAAATATTTGTTGAGGAGGTCTTAATTCGTGAAAGAAATCCTGCAAGAGCTTGAGAGAAAGTCTTGCGATCGCCCGGTAGAGCTTGTCAGGCAGCAGCATGCTGGCAAGAAAGTCATTGAGTATTATGGTGACTTCATACCCGAGCAGTGGATCCGCGCTATCGGCGCGGAGCCGTATTTGATCTGCAAAGGCGGCGAACCTCAAGCTCCCGAAGCAACTCTTGACTATTCGCTGCGCTTCATGAATCCCCTTGCCGCCACGATGGTTGGTAACTATCTCATCGGCGCTGACCGTGTCATGCCCATGGCTGACGGCATTGTTATCCAGCAGCATGACTGCCACTATGGTCGTATGTCTGAAATTCTTGAGGTCAAGGGTCTGCCCGTTTACAAGGTCGGCGTTCCCGCAGACTTCAATGTGGGAATTTCCCAGAAGTACTATCGCCACGAGCTTCGCGAGTTCAGAAAGTATCTTGAGAATCTCGTAGGCAAGCCGCTCGACGAGGACGCAGTCCGGGCAAACTACGCAAAGACCAACAAGATAAACGAGCTGTTGCGCAAGATAGATGAACTGCGCAAGCACGACAATCCGCCAATAACTTTCTCTGACTGGATCAGGCTCAACCACTACACGCTACGTGTTGACTATGACACGAGCATTGAAGCTCTTGAGAAGATCTATGATTATTTGAAGGATGCACCCGGCGCACATGCCGAGAACGCACCTCGTATACTCATCGCCGGCCGTGCCGTCGCAGAGGGTGACTACGTTGTGCCGTCGCTGGTCGAAAGCGCTGGCGGCTGCATCGCGTGCGACTTCCTCGACGAGGCCATCCGTCCCTATCGCACCAACATCTCAACAGAGGGCGACATTGTCGATGCCTTTGCCGAAGCCATCTATGACAAGAGGGATCCCCAGTGCATATTCCAGCCGTCTTGGGAGATCCGCTTTGAGCGCGTGAAGGAACTTCTCAAGGAGTACAACATCGACGGTATTCTGTGGTACCAGCTCTCCTTCGATGAGATTTATGACATGGAGTTCACTTGCTATTCCAAGTGGCTCAAGGAGATCAACGTTCCCGTTATGAAGCTTGAGACCTCCTATGAGTATTCGCGTGAGGCCACCGCGCCGCTCGCGACAAGGATTGAGAGCTTCGTCGAGAGTTTAAAGGAGGCAAAGTAAGATGAGAGATGTCGATCGCGATCTGCTGAAGCTGCTTGCGTTCAGCGACGAAGAAATAGAAGAATTCCTCCCCAAATGGGAGATTGCCCGCAAGGCGCTGCGTCTTGACGACGCCACCATTGCCAACGCGATAGACCACTTCATTCCGGAAAACTGGGATATCAAGTATCTTGGCGTCCGCAAGCTCATCGGCGCATACCTGCGCGAGGGCGTCGAGCAGTGCATGACCCCCACCTACAAGGCTGAGGGCAAGAAGATAGTGTACGGCATACTGCCTGCTATCTCCAACTACTACTACGCCGTCAAGGAAGCCGGCGGAGACGACGTCTTTATAGGCTTCCCTGACCACATGCTCGTCAACATCCTCAACTCCTTCTTCCATGCGGCTGCGCCGTGGCTGGACATTGCAGAGTCCTACGGCTTCACCTATGG
>ERZ779876.1682-NODE-1682-length-18171-cov-5.370612_pt1 | contig 18171 bp, 14 predicted proteins | sample MGYA00511068_ERZ779876 | MGnify/ENA primary metagenome ERZ779876 (study PRJEB29588, sample SAMEA1970858) | human gut metagenome | biome: human gut; feature: human-associated habitat; material: faeces | place: Denmark | collected 2008/2010 ...
TTTCTGATGCTTTCTGCAACAGTGACGCAAATGATCATGAACAGTTATGAAGCTGCCCTTGCTATGATGCCTCAGATCGCAGGTTTTGTGCCGATGTTAACCGGTACAGGTGGTAACTGTGGTTCTCAGAGTTCGACGCTGGTGATACGTGGTCTGGCAGTGGGAGAAATCGAATTTCGGGATCTGTTTAAAGTAATCTGGAAAGAAGTGCGGGTGGCGGTATGCATCAGTCTGATACTTGCTACGGTCAATGGCATCCGTATCATGATCATGGGACAGGGGGATGCGCTGATGGCACTTACCATCGGACTTACCATGGCATGTACGGTTATCATTGCAAAAGTGGTTGGATGTACGCTGCCGCTGGTAGCAAAAAAAGTAGGACTTGAGATTATCCACTTGATTCCCGTAGAAGTTGAACAGCTTACACTGCTGTGATGTGAAACAAGACGAATAAAGTTTTCGTCGACCTTTTTCAAAAGGTCGTGAGGTCTCGGGGCAACGCCCTGAGTCGCCATTCGCAAATGGCGAAATCTTTTTGCCTACCTCAAAATCAGGAGGATAGGCTAAACTGTCCAGTGGACAGTTTAGCCGCAAGGGACCCAATTAGGGAGTCCCTTGAAAGGGCGAGCCAACGCGAGCCTTTCGAAAAAAGTACCTCAAAATTGAAAGGACATCCATGAAGAAAAAAACGGAGCGCATCGCGCTCATCGGACTATTGGGTGCACTGGCACTGGTGCTGGGAATCCTCGAAAATCTCCTGCCCCCGCTGCCGGGCATGCCGCCGGGTGCAAAAGCCGGGCTTTCAAACCTTGTCACCATGTTCGCCGCCGGCGCTATCGGCCTGCCCGCGGCGCTGTTCATTGCGGCAATCAAGGGTCTGTTTGCGTTTTTGACGCGCGGTGTTTCCGCCGGGCTGATGAGCCTTTGCGGCGGGCTTTTGAGCACGCTCATCATGGGCATACTGTGGAAAAAAACAAAATTCACGCCGGTCTTCATCGGTGTCTGCGGTGCGTTCGGGCACAACCTCGCACAGCTGCTCGTCGCGCTATGGCTGACCGGCTTCGGCGCGCTGGGGTATATTCCCGCGCTCGCGCTGTATTCGGTCGTCTGCGGCATCTGTACCGGGCTTTTGCTGCAGGTTTTACTCCCGCTGTTGGAGAAGCTGCCGGTTTTGAGAAAATAGTTTTATGATAAACTTAACAGTCCTAATTTTTCGTTAGGCAAAAAGATTTCGCGCTCTGCAGAGCGCGCCTCTGGGCTTTGCCCCGAGACCCCATAAACTTTCTGAAGAAAGTTTAATCAAAGACTTTTAACCGCCGTTTCACGTTGTCTATCAAAAAACGCCTATCCTCGCAAAAAGGACAGGCGTTTTTCAGCTTATCTTATTCTTCCGCTTTCGGAGCGTTCTCTTTTTCAGCCTGCTCCATGTTTTCCTTTGCAACCGCCAGCATCAGCTTGATACGGTTCTCCTGGTTGACCTTCGTCGCGCCCGGATCGTAATCAATCGGCACAATATTCGACTTCGGGTACAGGTTTTTCAGGCTGCGGATCATGCCCTTGCCGACGATGTGGTTCGGCAGGCAGCCGAACGGCTGTGCACAGATGATATTCGGGTAGCCGCTTTCAATAAGCTCCATCATTTCCGCGGTCAAGAGCCAGCCCTCGCCCATCTTGCAGCCGTAGCCGATGACGCCTGTGATGAGCTTTTTGAGGTGCGCATACGAGGACGGCACAGTGAAGCGGTTAGAAACGGTGTTCGCGTGCTCCACGGCGCGGATAACGTGGCTTTCGATGCCAACGAGGTAGTCAAAGAGGATCTTCACAACCTCAAACTTCGCCTTGCTGCCGCCGAAAAGCTTAATATCTTCCATGCGGTTATCGACTTTAAACAGCATGAAGCCAAGCAGACCCGGCACCATCGTTTCGCAGTTCTGGCTGAACAGGAACTCTTCCAGATCGTTGTTGCCGATGGGCGAATACTTGACGTAAATTTCGCCGACAACACCAACGTGCACTTTCTTTTCGCCGGTCACGGGCACGTTCGCAAAATCCTCCGCAATCTGCGGCAGGATCGTCTCCATCTCCTTTGCGGAGTAGCCCTTTTCCTTTGCGAACATATCGGTCAGCTTTTTCGTCCAATCGTCCACAAGCTTCCGGCTCGCGCCCGCCTCTTTCTCATACGGTCTCGTCTGGTTGTGCAGCAGCATCAAAAGGTCGCCGTACGCAAGCACGCCCAGCGCCTTGCGGATCATCGGCAGCGTCAGCTTGAAGCCGCTGTTTTTCTCGAGTCCGGACATATTGAGCGAAATGACCGGAATATACGAAAGGCCGTCTTTTTCCAGCGCCTTTCTCAAAAGGTGAATGTAGTTCGAAGCACGGCAGCCGCCGCCCGTCTGGGTGATGATAAGCGCCGTTTTATGCAGATCATATTTGCCGCTGTGCAGCGCGTCCATCATCTGGCCGATGGTGAGCAGCGCCGGGTAGCAGGTATCGTTGTGGACATATTTCAGACCCTCGTCCACAATCTGACGGCCGCGCGTCTGGAGAATCTCCACGTTGTAGCCGTAAGAAGCGAACAGGTTTTCAAATAAACGGAAATGGATGGGCGCCATGTTCGGCGCAAGGATCGTATAACCCTCTTTTTTCATTTCCTTTGTAAATTCAACGCGATCGGTAAAAGCCATATTCGTGCGCCTCCCTTACTGTAAATCCAGCGCCGCAAACAGGCTGCGGAGACGAATACGCACCGCGCCGAGGTTTGTGATCTCGTCGATCTTGAGCTGGGTGTAGATTTTGCCGCCGTCGTGCAGAATGCCGCGCACCTCGTCGGTCGTAATGGCGTCCACGCCGCAGCCGAACGAGACAAGCTGAATGAGGTTCACGCGCTTATCCGCACGGTCTACAACGTACTTTGCAGCCGCATACAGACGGGAGTGATACGTCCACTGGTTGAGGACCTTCGTCGGGAATTTCTTCTCCTTGCACGCAACGGCGTCTTCCGTCACAACGACCGCGCCGCAGTCGCAGATGAGGCCGTCAATGCCGTGGTTGATCTCCGGGTCCACATGATACGGACGACCGGCCAGCACGATAACGGGCTTATGCTGTTCTTCGGCGAGCGCGAGGAATTTGTCGCCGATGGCACGCACGGCGCGCATGTAGAGGTCATACTCCGCATACGCCGCGTCGGATGCTTTCTTCACGTCTTTTTTCGTGAACGTACCGTTCGGGAAGTGGCGGCGTAAAATCTCGTACATCTTGCCGGGGAAGTCGTGTCTGCGGTGCAGGCCAACGTAATCGCCGATGAAGACGGTGTCCTTTAATTTCTGGATATTGGAGGAGATGACCTCCGGGTAATAGGCGACAACCGGGCAATTATAGTGATTATCACCGAGGTTTTCGTCAAAGTTATACGTCATGCAGGGGTAGAACACCGCGTCCACGCCCTCGTCAAGCAGCGCTTCCACGTGGCCGTGCATCAGCTTTGCCGGGAAGCACGCCGTATCGGACGGAATGGTGTGCTGACCCTTTAAATAAAGCTGGCGGTTCGACGCCGGTGACGTTTTCACATCGTAGCCGAGCGTTGTGAAGAACTTATACCAGAACGGCAAAAGCTCGTACATGTTGAGGCCCATCGGAATGCCGATGACCGGCTTGCCCGTGTCTTTGTATGTATAGCGCGCGAGCAGCTTGCGCTTCTCTTCAAACATGTTGTACTGCGCTTCGGTGGATTTCACGCCCGTCACCGGCTTTTCACAGCGGTTGCCGCTGATGAACTTGCGTCCGCCGGAAAAGGTGTTCACCGTCAACTTGCAGCTGTTGGAGCAGCCGCGGCAGGTGATAGCCTTTACGCTGTGGGTGAATTCTTCGAGCGCTTCCTTGCTCAAAAGCGTCGAAAGCTCCGTCGCCTTACCCGCAGCCTGTGCTTTTTCGTGTGCATACAGTGCAGCACCGTATGCGCCCATCAGGCCCGCAATGGTCGGGCGGATGACATCGTGGCCGATTTCCTGCTCAAACGCGCGCAGCACGGCGTCGTTCAGGAACGTACCGCCCTGCACGACGATCTCCCGGCCGATTGCTTTGGAATCGACCGCACGGATAACTTTATACAGCGCGTTCTTGACAACGCTGATGGAAAGACCCGCGGAGATGTTCTCCACCGTTGCGCCGTCCTTCTGCGCCTGCTTCACGGAGGAGTTCATGAACACCGTGCAGCGGGAGCCGAGGTCGACCGGGCGATCCGCAAACAGACCGAGCTTTGCAAAATCTTCAATGGAGTAACCCAGCGCACCCGCAAACGTCTGGAGGAACGAGCCGCAGCCGGAGGAACAAGCCTCGTTGAGGAAAATATCGTCGATGACGCCGTTTTCGACCTTGAAGCACTTGATGTCCTGACCGCCGATGTCGATGATGAAATCGACCTTCGGGTTAAACGCGCGCGCCGCGTAGAAGTGCGCCATCGTCTCTACGATGCCGTAATCGACGGAAAACGCGTTTTTGATGATGTCTTCGCCGTAGCCGGTCGCCGCGCAGGCGCAGATCTTCGCCTGCGGGAAACGCGTGTAAACTTCAAGCAGGAATTCACGCATCAGCGGGACAGGGTTGCCGCTGTTCGACATATAGCGCGAACAAACAATATTGCCGTCCTTATCCGTCACAACGGCTTTAACGGTCGTGGAGCCCGCATCGATGCCGATATAAACCGGCTCGCCGTCCTCCAGTGTGTCGCGCACCTTAACGCCGGCGTTAAGGTGGCGCTTTGTAAATGCTTCGTAATCCGCCTTGTCTTTAAAAAGCGGCGGGCAGGCGCGGTATTCTTCCTTTGCCGTGTAATGCGCAATGCGATTGATGATCTCCGCAAGCGTCGTCTCATTGCCGTCCGCCGCAAACGCCGCACCCAACGCGACGAAATACAGCGAATTTTCCGGGCAGATGCCCGTAATGCCGAGCGTCTTATCAAACGCCACGCGCAGCTCGCTCAAAAACGTCATCGGGCCGCCGAGGTATACGACCTTGCCCGCGATTTCTCTGCCCTGCGCAAGACCCGCAACGGTCTGGTTCACAACGGCGTAGAGAATACTTGCCGCCACGTCTTTTTTCTGCGCGCCCTGGTTTAAAAGCGGCTGAATATCGCTCTTTGCGAACACGCCGCAGCGGGAAGCAATGGTGTAGATCTTCTCATGCTCTTTCGAGAGTGTGTTGAGCGCATCCGGGGTGATGTTCAAAAGCGTCGCCATCTGGTCGATGAACGCGCCGGTGCCGCCCGCGCAGGATCCGTTCATACGCACCTCAAGGCCGGAGGCGTTATTGCCGTCCGTAAGGAACAAAATCTTCGCGTCCTCGCCGCCAAGCTCGATGACCGCATCCGTACCCGGCACAAGGCGGTTCACCGCAATGCGCGTCGCGTATACCTCCTGCACGAACTGAATGTCACTGCGCTCTGCAAGACCCATACCGGCCGAGCCGGAAATGCTCAAAAGCACCTTTTCTTTCGGAAACTGCTCTGCCACTTCACGCAGCATCTCAACGGATTTCTCCACGATGCGCGAAAGATGACGCTCATATTTTTTGAAAAGCACCTCGTTCTGCTCGTTCAGAACAACGCACTTTAAGGTCGTGGAACCAACGTCCAAACCGATTCTCATCATGTTGATTCATCCTTTCTGCGGTACCCTTTCCGCATCGTATACCGGTACCGCATAAATGCCGCCTGTTTCGGCAGCTCTTACATATCCGCAAAATTACCCAAATATACTTTTAATGATACCACAGGCGCGCGCGCAATTCAATACGCAGCACCGCGGCGAGATTGTAAAAAATTCGTGACATAGCGCGGTTTTTCTTGTGTGGGAAAGCCAATTTTCCGCACGGGTTTTCCACTTTTTGTCTTGTCCGCGGCGACTATTTTAACGGCTTTTCGCATATAACTCACCGATGAGAAATGAGGAGGGTTTCCTATGTCAAACGGCAAAAGAAGGTATTTTCCGGGCGCCAACACCGGGCGCGGATTCATCGGGCATTTTGAGGGCATCGTGCCGCCGTGGAGCGAGCCGCACTACACCTACGTTTTAAAGGGCGGCCCCGGGGTAGGAAAAAGCACATTGATGAAAAAATGCGCCGCCATCGCACGGGCAAACGGGTTTACCGTCGAAGAATTTCGCTGCGCAAGCGACCCCGAAAGCTTTGACGCCGTGCGTATCCCGCAGCGGCGGCTCGTCTTACTGGACGGCACCGCGCCGCACACCATAGACCCCGCCATGCCGGGGATCGACGGCGAAACGCTGGATCTCGGACGGTTTTTGCACAAAGAGGTCTTCAAACGCCGCCGCGAAGAGCTTTTTGTCCTTGCAGAAGAAAACCGCGCGCACTACAAAAACGCGTTCGCGTGCCTTTCCGCCGCAGGCAGCCTGCGCCGTGCCGCCGTAAGCGAAGCCGCAAGGTCTGCCGACCTTACCATGATCCGCACATTTTTAAAAGAGGGTTTCACACTGCCGAAGGAAGGCACACCGCGCACACTATTTTTAACGAGCCCCACGCCCGCCGGCGTTGCGGATTTCCGGGAAGCACAGGATGCCGAAAACACCGTGTACCTGCCCGGCGTTTTGGGCGCGGTGTTCTTAAATGAAGCCATGAAGCTCGTGCAGAATACGCAGACTGAAATTTTCCTGCATCCGCTCACGCCGGAAGCACCGCAGTGCGTGCGCATCGGCGACACCATGCTGTGTGCCGCGGACGATACCCGCAGCACATTAAACGAGTTCCTTTTGAGCCCGCTTTCGGACTTCATCCCGTTCGCCATGCAGGAGGCCGAGACCTTGACTGCGCAGGCCGTGGAGGAGCTCAGGCTCTGCAAGCGCACACATGACGCGATTGAAACCATCTACCGCCCGTTCGTCGACTACGACCATGTAGAGCGAGAAACGAACCGTCTGCTGGAAACCCTAAAGCTGTGATAGACAAAAACGAAAGCGAAAATCTGTGAATTCGGCACATTGCAGTCGATACATAAACGTGTTAAACTGAACACAGCGAAGCGACGCAAAAGTTTTTGATCGACCTTTTTTCAAATGAAGGTCAAACCGAACCCATGGTTCGGTCGTGAAATCCAAAGGCAACGCCTTTGGTCGAACTCCGCAGAGTTCGAAACTCTTTTGCCTACCTAAAAATCAGGATGGGAGCTTTAACAGTCCGGCGGATTGTTAAAGTGTGGGAGACCCAATTAGGGGGTCTTCCAAAGAATTTGCAGTGCAAATTCTTGAAAATCTCAGAAAGCACTAAAAGTATTGAAAAGAAAGGAATCTAAACTCTATGCAGATCACTTTTCTCGGTGCAAGCCACGGCGTGCCGGAGGCAAATCGCCGCTGCTCCTGCACCTTGATCGAAACGAACGGCCGATATTATTTCATCGATATGGGCGTCAACGCCATCGATGCCCTGCGCACACGCGGCATCGATGTGGAGGACGTCAAGGGCATCTTCATCACGCATATGCACGGCGACCATACAAACGGGCTCGTCTCGTTCGTCGACCTTATCAGCTGGTATTTTAAAACCGCCGACCCCGAAATCTGCCTGCCGAACTTGGAGGGCGTTGAGGCCATCCGTGCATGGCTCAAAGCGAATCACTGCGAAATGCGCGACCTGCGCTTTAAAAAGGTCACGGACGGCACGATCTTCGACGACGGATATTTAAAAGTCATCGCCATTCCCACGCAGCATTGCCCGGATTCCCATGCTTTTTTCGTGGAAGCCGAGGGCAAAGCCGTGCTGTTCACGGGCGACTTAAAGCATCCCAACGTCGATTTTCCGAAAATCGCCAAGGAAAAGCCGACCGAATTTGTCATCTGCGAGGCCGCACACTTCCCGGCGACCGATTACGCGCCCGTTTTGTCCGCCTGTCCCACAAAGCAGGTGCTCGTCAACCACTACGCGCCGTGGAATATCCCGAACGTCATGCAGCTTGCGGAAACGCTCGCTCCGCTGCCCGTCAAATTCGTGAACGACGGCATGCAAATCACGCTTTAAATTCATACGCAAAAAGGTCTGCTCCGTTTTGGTGAGCAGACCTTTTCCTTTTACTTTTTGTTGACGGGATAAATACCCGACCAGCCGCAGTTGCCGTCTTTGTCTTTCAGCTCCACGCGCACGAACGTGTCCGTAGGCTGCACTTTATACGTCGCTTCGGTCACATTTTCGCCTACCGTCGCGCGGTCGCCCGCCCAAACGGTATCGGTGAAGAACACGACCTCCTGCACCGGCGAGGTATGCAACGTGACCGTGCCATTTTCAATTTCAACGCGGAAATTCGGCCCCTGCGTTGCGTAGAAGCGGTTTGCACGGATAGCCGCCAAAACACCCTCGCGCGTCAATTCATCCGCCTGCACCATGATGTACGAACGCGTCTCGTCGCCCGTGTAGTGGTGTGCATCGTCTGCCGCCATGCACGGCAAATAGTGCCCCAAAAGCGCCATTTCGTCGAAAAACACACCGGAATACGGACGGCAGTTCCACGGCAGGCCCGAAGTAGTGTTGTAAATCTCGCACCCGTCAATGCCGTACAGCTTCACGACCTCCGAAGCGCGATCCAGCGACCATGCGGGGTGTGCCAAGATTGCAATGCCGTTCACGTTATGGATTTCATCGATGATCTTCTGCGCGGAAAGCCCCGGCGCGCGTTTTGTAAGCGCAGGCGCTTTCTCCATGCCGATGCCGACGATGTGGTAAATGCCCTCCTGCACGGTACTGCCCACGTCGAACTCCGTGCCGTTTAAGAGGAGAAAATTTTCCTCCTGCCGCCCCTCACCGTGGAACCAGTGGTCGGTCAGCGCAAGGAAATCATAGCCTTTTGATTTGTATAATGCAATCGTTTCTTCCGGCGCATACGCGCCGTCCGAGTTCGTCGTATGGGTGTGCAGATTGCCCTTATACCAAATTTTGCCGAACGCATCCGTAAACATAGTCTTTCCCCCATCCTGCTTTTCGTCTCTTTGGGATTATCATAGCACGATGGCGAGGTGAGTGCAAGCTTTGTGCATGAAAAAAAGGCGGCAATGCCGCCCTTTCAGGGAACCCATAGTGCTTACGCTTTTTCCGCGCTCGGTGCTTCTATCAGCTTTGCTTTCTGCAAGGCAACGACAACGGCCGGGACCAGAATAAGCTGCACCACGATGCCCGGGATTGCGTTTAAGAGTGCGCCGGAGATGAACGCCGCAAATGTGAACGCGCCCGCGTCCGCCGCGATGCCGCTGAGAATCACCTTCACGATACCCCAGACAACTCTACCCGCGACCATAGCGGTCAAAAGGCTGCCATACAGCGTGCCGACGGTCTGCTTTTTGAACACCTTGCGGTACATGATGCCGCTTACCAGTCCGTATGTCAGCAGCTCAAACGCCATAGCGATGGCGACGTAGAACGGCGGCATGCCGAACATCACCATGCGCAGCAGCGGGGCGATAAAGCCCACAACCGCGCCCACCGGGCCGCCGCATACGAAGCCTGCAAGCAAAATCGGCAGGTGCATCGGACACAGCATTGTGCCGATCTGCGGAATCTGCCCGGTGAAGAACGGCAGTACTAACGCAAGCGCCAGAAAAAGTGCACCGAGCACAAGGTTTTTAACGGAAAATTTGCTGTTTGTACGGTTCATTGAAATACCCTCCCAGATACAAAAAGACCACGAAGCATTCCGCCCATACCGAGCGAAAAGACCTTCGTGGTCTATTTTTTAAAGTGGCTTTAAAATACTTTCAAACGGCGTTTCGCCGCGCGGTCTTTTGACCGTTACCGCTTCCTGCGGCTTTGCTGTCTACATTATAGCATAAGTTAATCTTAAAGTCAACTACCGAATTTCAATTTTGCCGAAACGAAATTACTTTTCCGCGCTAAGGATAACCGTAACGTCCGGGTGCAGCTGCAAAACGGAAGCCGGCACCTCCGGCGTAACCTTGCCGAAGCAAGCCTTTTCGACAATCTCCGCCTTATCCGGGCCTGCGATGAGAAGAATCTTCTTCGCCTTCATAATGGTGCCGATGCCCATGGTGATGGCCTGCGTCGGCACATCCTCGCGGCGCTCGAACAAACGGGAGTTCGCGTTGATGGTGCTCTCCGTCAGCTGTACGGTGTGCACTGTCGCCGGGAAGTTGTCCGTCGGCTCGTTAAAGCCGATATGCCCATTGTGGCCGATGCCGAGCAGCTGCAGATCGATGCCGCCGAGAGACTGAATAAAGCTCTCATAGCGCACAGCCTCCTCTTCAAGATCATCTGCGTGGCCGTTCGGCACATGTGTGTTCGCCTTGTCGATATTCACGTGGTCAAAGAGGTTGTCGTTCATGAAATAGCGGTAGCTGTTCGGGTTCGTATCGTCCAGACCGCAGTATTCGTCGAGGTTTACGGTGCGCACTTCGGAAAAGTCCAGTATGCCGTCCTCATAACTCTTTACAAGATCTTTGTAGGCGCCAATCGGCGAAGAGCCTGTTGCAAGACCCAGCACGCAGTTCGGCTTTAAAAGCACCTGGCCGCCGATGATGCCGGCTGCAACGGCGCTCATTTCTTCATAGGTTTTCGTTTTGACAATGCGCATTTGAATATTCATCCTTTCAATACAATAAAGCGCCGGCCTTATGCCGTGCGCGTTTTTACCCAAAGAGTTTCTATCTACAACTATACCATAAAATTTACAAAAGTAAAGGCATTCCCGCAGAAAACCGCGAAACGGTCCCGGAAATGCCCCAATTTACTTTATGCCGTCTTTTTCACCGCTTTTTCCTTTTTCAGCGCCTCAAGCGGGATCTGCGCCAAAATGACCGCCGCAAACACCAAAACGCAGCCCAAAAGCTCGCGTCCGTTCATGCTTTGGCCGAGGACCAGCCAGCCGGAAAGCGCCGCAAACACAGATTCAAGGCTCATGATAAGGGACGCCACCGCAGGCGGGGTATCCTTCTGCCCCAAGATTTGCAGCGTGTATCCCACGCCGCTCGACATCAGGCCCGTGAAAAGCAGCGGCCCTGCACTTTTTAAAATGTCCGCAAGCGTGAATGTCTCCGTAAACAGCGCCGCTGCCGTGCAAAGAACGCCGCAGACAAGAAACTGCACGCACGAAAGCGCCACGCCGTTCACCATCGGTGAGAAATGGTCGATGATGAGGATATGTACGGAAAAGCCCAGTGCACACAAAATGACGAGCAGGTCGCCCGGCGCGATGGTGAAGCCCTCCTGCACGCTTAACAAATACGTGCCCGCCGCCGCAATAACAACGCTCACCCAAACCGTTGCGGGCACGCGTTTTTTAAGGAACAAACCGAGTATCGGCACAATCACGATGTAAAGCGCCGTCAGAAACCCGGCCTTGCCCACTGTCGTAAAGCTGATGCCGAACTGCTGCAAATTAGAGGCCACGGCAAGCGCCGAGCCGCACAGCACGCCGCCCACCCACAGGGTCTTGCGGCTCTGCTTTCTCTCTTCATCCGTCTGCGTTTTTTTCGGCGCTTTGTGCTGCATAAACAGCAGCACGGGCAAAAGCGCCAGCGCGGCAATGAAATTGCGTACGCCGTTAAACGCAAACGGGCCTAAATGGTCCATGCCGAGACTCTGCGCTACAAACGCCGTGCCCCAAATAAGGGCAGTGATCGTCAGGAGCAAGGCTCCGCGAAATTGCTTCATGAAAATTCCCTTCAAGTCGTAGTTTTACACTTCGTTCGTCTCGCGCGTCAGGTTCTTCATCCAGTTATACCGGTTGATCTTCACCACGGCAACGAAGCATTTTAAGATCTGGTCGCATTTGAGGCACGCAAAAACCACCCAAGGCGGCGCACCGAGGTAAGACGCGATAATGGCAGACGGCAGCACCACGAGGAACACGAAGATCGTGTCGTTGCGGAAGACAAACGAAATGTCGCCGCCGGATTTAACAAGGCCGAACAGGCACGCCGCCTGATAGCACGTGCCGATAATCGTAACGGAAATGACATTGATGAACTCACGCGCATACGCCACGGCCGCATCGCTCGCGCCGTACAGCCCGATGAACGGGTCGCGCAGGAAGTGCACCGCAATGCCGGAAAGAATGCCGAGGCCAAGGAAAATGACCTGCGTCGTGCGGGAATACTCGCGAATTTTTTCCATACGTCCGGAGCCGACCGTCTTGCCGGTGATAATGCCCACCGCGCTCGAAAGGCCGTTCATTGCAATGTACATCATATTGTGCAACATATTCGCGATGCTCACCGCCGCAATGACGCCCGCGTCATAACGGCCGAGAATCATCGTCTGCCCCAGCATGTTCACCGACCATACGACCTGCCCTCCCATGATGGGCAGACCGTAGCGCAGGAAATCGCGCGTCAATTCGCCGCCGCGCTTTAAGAGGTCGGCAAAGCGAAGCTTCAGTTTTTTATCGATGCAGCGCACGTAAACGACCATCACAGCCGCTTCAATGATGCGCGAAAACAGCGTAGCCACCGCCGCACCGGTCACCCCGAGCGCCGGGAAGCCAAGCTTACCGAAAATCAAAATATAGTTGCAGATGACGTTCACAATGAGCGTCACAAATGACACGTAAAGACCGATCTTCGCCGTCTCCACCGCGCGCATCGTCGCCACCATCACCTGCGAAATGCAGAAGAAAATGTACGAAAGGCTCACCACGCGCACGTAAACCGTGCCCGATTCAATGACCGAAGCATCACTCGTGAACAGTGATACGATCTGCGACGGCAATAAAAACGCCGTCACCGTAATGACCAGACCGATGAGCAAAGCAAACCGCACACCGATGGCCGCAATGCGGCGGATGCTTTTTGTATCGCGTTTACCCCAATACTGCGCAGCCAAAATGAGGATAGCACCCTCAATGCCGCCGATGAACATTTGCAGCAGCGTCTGCAGCTGGCTGCCCACATACACACCGGAAATCGCACTGTCGCCGAGCGTGCCGATCATCACGTTATCTGCAAGGCCGACCGCAAAGGTTACGGCGTTCTGCAGCGCAATCGGTATCGCGAGCGTGACGAGCGTTTTGTAAAAGCTCTTGTCTCTTGTGAAAAACATGTTTCCTCCCCCGGGGCCTGCGCCCCAAACTCAATACAATAGCGCGCAAAAGCGCATCTTGCTTCTGATTATAAAAAAAAGCGGAGAAAAAGTCAATACAAAAAAGGGCGGCAAAGCCGCCCTTTCAAGCTCTCAAATTTTACGCATCCTCGTGTGTTGTCACAGTGCCCTCCGCCGTGCTCGTTTCCGATTCTGGCTCCGGCGTCGCCGTGGCTTCCGCACCGTCTGCAGCTTTTGCCTCCGCGGAATAGAGCACCGTCAGCGTCTCGGCATCTGCTTCGCCGGTCGCCGTAAGCCCGTTCGCTTTCTGGAACGCCTTTACGGCCTCCATCGTCACTTCGCCATACATGCCGGTGTATTCCACCGTCAGATAGCCAAGCTCCGCTAAGCGCTGCTGCATCGCGAACACATCGTCGCCCTCCGTGCCGGATTCGATCGCCGTGTATTCCGGCGCGGGCGAGGGGCTCGCCGTCGCTTCCGTTTCCGAAAGCTCGGAATCCAGCTCCAGCGCAGCGGAGTTTTCCTCCGTCAATTCGGGGTATGCAAGGCCCATCATGTCGATGCACGCGTTATACACCGTCTTGCCCTGCCAATTCATATAATTCGGGTCGACGGCGTAAACACGGCCGTTTTTTACCGCCGAAAGGTTCGCATACTGCGCGTCCTGCATGATCTGCCCGCGCACATCTTCTGAGCAGAAAATCATCGTCGGGTCGCTCAATCTCAAATCGTCAAACGTAAACGTGCCGCCCGTAAGGCCTTTAAAAATGTTCGTCAGACCGATATACGACATCATCACGCTGCCAAGCTCATCGCCCGTCACCGCAGAGCCGTTTACATCCGAAATATAGCACGTCGTCACCACGGTGTTGCTCTCCGGTGCCAAGCGCGAAAGGTCGTCGAGCGAGGAGAAAATCTTCTGCGCTGCCTTCACGCCTACATTATAACCCGTAGAGCCGCCGTTCAAAGCCGTGCCCACCTGCGCGTACAGGCGTTCAAAATCCTCGCGGTTTTTCGCACGCGTCAAAAGGAGCACCGTAATGCCCGCGTTTTCAAGCGTCTGCTTTTCGCTGTCGTCCATTGTCTCCGCCAAAACGAGATCCACACCTGCAGAGATCACACTCTGCGCATCCGTTGCGGAAACCTTCGGCAGCACTTGTAAATCGGACTGTGTGCAGTCGTCGCTTGCAAGCGATAGGCTCGTCTCGTACCCCATCGCCAGTACCACATCCGCCAAACTGCCGGAGAGTACCGCCACCTTCTGGGGTTTTGCGTTTAACGTCACTTCGTTCACGGTCACCGGGTATTCCTGCGAAACGGCGCCTGATTCAATATTCGCCGGCTGCGAGCACGCCGTCGCGCTGAACGCCACCAAAACGCTCAAAACGACCGCCGCAGCGCAGCGCATCCATTTTTTCATATCCATAAGCATTCGCCGCAAAAGCGGCATCCTCACTTTCCGGGTCATATCCGCACAGCTTTAGCCGTGCGAAAACAAAAGGTCTAAACATCATAATACACAGTTATTGTAACCGCATTGCCCTGTATATGTCAACCTTTTTGCCAAAAAACGCTTGACTTTTTCTTTCAAAACCGATAAAATAGTATGCGCAAAGCGTGTTTTTCCATGCTTTAGCCGAATATGGAAACGTATCGAAGCGGTCATAACGGGGCTGACTCGAAATTTTTTGTAGAGTTGGCTGTTTGCTCCGCTTAAAAAGCCCATAAATACAGGGTTTTCTCCGGTTCGAAAATTGAATATTTTGTTGTTCTTTCCGTCAGTTCTTTCCAAAAGTTTTTGGAAGAAATGCGGAATTACATACACGGAGAGTTGTCCGAGTGGTCGAAGGTGCAGCACTCGAAATGCTGTGTTCCCAAAAGGAACCTAGGGTTCGAATCCCTAACTCTCCGCCAAAAAGTCCAGTAAACAAGCGGGTTTGCCGGACTTTTCTTTTTTGCTCGTTTGCTCAAAATCGGCTCAAAACTATGGAAAGAACAGTCCGTTTTTTGGAAAGAACAAGGCGATTTTCGGCATTTTGGCGTATTCGAACCGAAAAAAATCAGTTCTTTCCGTCATCAGCTGAAATTTCAGCCCACTTGCTGCCGAAATTCACCGATTCGGGAAGTGCCATTCCGCTGACCATTGCCTTTGCCGAGGACAGTTTTGAAGTGTAGTCAAGGTGGGCGTAAATGTTAGCGGTGGTGGAAAAATCACTGTGCCCCAACCACTCTTGAATTTGTTTCAGCGGTACGCCGTTTGCAAGAAGCAGGCTTGCACAACTGTGCCTTAAATCGTGAAAACGCATTCTTTTACAACCGTGCTTTTGAATATACTGCGGAAAATAGCTTGTCAAATATTCCGGTCGCATTAAATCACCAAGCTCGTCTACAAAGACATAACCGTCATATTCGTAGTTGTAGCAGTTTCCGCAGACCTTTTTGTTGACTTCCTGTGCCGCTTTTGCTTCTTTGAAATACTCAGCAAAGCTGCCGACAAGCGGAAGTGTACGCATACTGGATTTTGTTTTTGCAGAGTCCTGTGCGTACATTTTTGTTTTTCCGTCCACTTGCAGCGATGTGACTGTGTGCCTTATAGTGATTGTGCCACGCTCAAAGTCAATGGCGTCCCATTTCAGTCCGCAGACTTCGCCACGACGCAAGCCGTAAAATGCGGCGACCAAAACAGGTAGTTCCAGCTTTGTCCCTTTGACTACTTCAAATAAATGCTGCAGTTCTTCCGCATCAAGGAATACAGGCTGATAATCGTTCTTTTTCGGGCGGTCTACTTTCATTGCCACATTCTGCGTAACGAGGTCGGTTTTCATTGCGTATTTCAGCGCCTGATGAATAACAGCGTGATAGTGAATAACCGAGTTTGGCTTGACCGTTTTCAGCTTTTCGGAATAGAATTGCTGAATGTGTCTTGCCTCCAAGCCCTGAAGCGTTACCGCCTTCTTACGAAAATACGGCTCAATCACCGATTTCACCATTTGCTCGTAAGAGCTGAATGTGGTTGCTTTAACACGCACCTTGACGATTTCCAACCATTCAAGCAGGTAGTCTGCAAACGGCATATCGGAAGCAAGCTCGCCGACTTCCTGCGGCGGTACAAATTCACTTCTAATTCGTGCAAGTTCGGCTTCAGCTTTTCGTTTGTTTCCCTTTTCGGGCAGTCCCGTGGAAAAGTATTTCACACGGCGTTTTCCGTTGTTGTTATAGTAGCTTAGCACTACATAATAAAAACCTTTTTTAACTTGTAGGTGTCCTGATACCATTGTTTTTAACTCCTTTCATTGTACATCACAGGAAAGACCTACACCGACAAGCCTATTATAGCTTGCCAGCATAGTTCTTTCCATTCTGCAAAAGTCACTCGCTGTACACTTTGGTTCGAATTAACGGGCGTCTCTGTTGCGTTCTCGCTGGCGTTTCAAAAGCTCCAATCCTTTAAGAATATCTCGTTTGATTTGCTTATCGCTGTAATTTTGCGGAAAGTATTTGCGAAGCTCATCACGCGGCAGTTTGATTTGTTCTTTTTGATTTGGTTTTTCTTCCGACAAAATAGCGTAAATAGCGTCGGCGGTAAGCAAGCCGTCCTGTGACATTTTCTTCAGCCTGATACTCTGTGCGTGTGACGGTGTGCAGTCGTTCATATTGATTGCGTCAAGCAAAGTGAGCTGTTCGTCACGGTCAAGGTAGGAGATTTCAACCGCAGGGTTAAAAGCGATTTTTTTGTCATCTACCATTGAAAGCAGTTCGGGAATTAAGCAAGTTAAGCGGATATAGCGTTGGATTTGTCGCTCACTATCGTCGCTGTCTTTGCTCACTTGTGTTATACTCAATAACTTCTCGCCAAGTTGGCGAGAAGTAACACCTTGATGTTTTATGGCGTCTAACTTCATCTTGTAGGCAAACGCTTTTTCGCTGGGCAAAATCGTTTCCCTTTGCAAATTGGCGTCCACCATTGCAATCACTGCTTCGTCGTCGGACATCTCACGGACGATTACAGGCATAGTTTCAATTCCGAGCACCTGACACGCCGCAAGCCTTCTGTGCCCCGAAATAAGCTCGTATCCGCCGTCAGGCAGAGGTCTGGCAAGCGCCGGGGTTATTGTGCCGACTTTGCGTATGCTTTCAATCATTCGTTCCATCTCCTCGTTGTTCTGCACCTTAAATGGATGATTCTTAAAAGGGTGAAGTTCGTCAAGAGGTATGTTCTTTACACGCTCAAGCTTTGCGTCGTCACGCTCCGCCTGCGTTGTAAATAGGTCATCCAGAGTCGGTAAAGTAAAATCTGATTTTCGTTTTGTCATCGTTCGTATCCTCTCTTTCTTGATTTATTAAGTCCGAAATATGGTATCCGCTCAAGTCTCCTCAATCCATATCTTTTTGCCAGTCGCACAGTTCAGTGGAATATCCGGTTGGTTCTGGAAAATCAGACAGCTTGATTCCGTCACTCCGTAATTTGCTTCAAAATACTGTTCCGCATAACATTTCATAAATCATTAATTCATAAAACTTGTACGCCTTGCAGATTTGGAAATCACTCACTTTAGAATAAAACAGATTTTCCCTCGTGTCTTGCTGAAATCAATTTTGGCCAATATCTGACAGCTTTTTAGCATTTTCTGTCTGCGTCAGAACGTATATTTGCCGCCTGTGATAATCGGTTGCAAACACACCAGGACAAATCACAGCGAATCACATATTCCTCCTCATAAAAAGAAAGTGGCTCCGATAAAAATCAGATCCACAAATCTTATTTTCATTCTTTGAGCAGATTGCCGACAAGCTTCATCGGTTTTTACAAAGGGAATGCGAATCGTTTTGGTGTATTCGCTTGGATGCGAACGGTTCGGTTTCACCCAAAATGGCATTGTTGGCTCTCAAAAAGCGTTTCTCTGAAAATCTCCTGTTTTCTCCTGAATTCTCGCTTTTTCTCCGTGTCAGATGGATGCGAATGATCCGCGGGGCGAAGGCAACAGTTCTGCATTTTTCAGGAAGAAACTGGAAACGACCAAAAACACAAAAAAGCCGGGAAATCAGCGATTTCACGGCTTTTTTGATGGTGGAGCTGTGCGCTCAATATCCGAACTCGAGATAGTGAGCGTATTGTTCCCC
>ERZ779876.1683-NODE-1683-length-18162-cov-13.997625_pt1 | contig 18162 bp, 17 predicted proteins | sample MGYA00511068_ERZ779876 | MGnify/ENA primary metagenome ERZ779876 (study PRJEB29588, sample SAMEA1970858) | human gut metagenome | biome: human gut; feature: human-associated habitat; material: faeces | place: Denmark | collected 2008/2010 ...
TGTGTCAACAAGGTCACCAACCGCGATACGCTGGAATTTTAAGGAGGGAAGAAGATGCAGAATACCACCGAAAAATCTTCCCGCTCTGCGGAAGGTCTGTACAAGTTTTTCATCTATTTTGTGCTGGTTCTGCTGGCCGTGACCATCATCGTGCCGGTGGCATGGGTGTTCATGGCCTCCATCAAGCAGAACGCCGAGTTCTACGGCAACCCCTGGGCACTGCCCGCCGGGTTCTACTGGCAGAACTTCATCAACGCATGGAACGGCGCGAAAATGGGCGAATATATGCTCAACTCGGTCATCGTCACCGCGCTGGCGCTGGCACTGCTGCTGGTCGTTGCCCTGCCCGCCGCCTACTGCCTGTCCCGCTTCCACTTCAAGGGGCGCAAGGTACTGAACACCCTGTTCATGGCGGGCCTGTTCATCAACGTGAACTACATCGTGGTGCCCATCTTCCTGATGCTGCGGGACGGCGATGTGTGGCTGAAAAGCCACTTCGGCAGCGGCTTTCTGCTGAACAATCTGGTGGTGCTGGCGGTGGTATACGCCGCCACCGCGCTGCCCTTTACCATCTACCTGCTGTCGGGCTACTTTGCCACCCTGCCCCACGATTTTGAGGAGGCCGCCTACATCGACGGTGCAAGCTACTTTTCCACCATGACCCGCATCATCTTTCCCATGGCAAAGCCCTCCATCATCACCATCATCCTGTTCAACTTCCTGTCCTTCTGGAACGAGTATATCATCTCCATGACCCTGATGAGCTCCACCAAGGCACCCCGCACCCTGCCGGTGGGTCTATTGAACCTGATGCAGGCGCAGCAGAGCGCCGCCCAGTACGGCACGATGTATGCAGGTCTTGTGCTGGTAATGCTGCCCACCCTGATTTTGTACATCTGCGTGCAGCGGCAGCTGACGCAGGGCATGACCGTGGGCGGCCTGAAAGGTTAAGGTGACAAACGATGAAAGCATACTGGAAAGAGCATCCCGCCCTGCGCATGGTACTGATGCTGGTGCTGTTCGTGCTGGCACTGGTGCTGGTGGTGTCCGGCTGGAAAATGACCGGACAGCTGGCAGGGCTTGGCATCATGCTGGTGGGCGTAGCGCTGCTGCTGGCAGTGCTGGCCATCTACAATGCGACCTATCAGGATTGAGGATAAGAGAGAGGTAAAGGAGAATCCCTATGGATGAAATAAGAAAGACCGGGCGCGTGACCATTCCCACAGACCTGGACGTTGTGCCCGAAACGCTGGAGATCTTAAAAAAGTGGGGTGCTGATGCCATCCGCGACTGCGACGGCACCGACTTTCCGCAGCAGCTCAAGAATGCGGACGCCAAGATCTACTCCACCTACTATACCACCCGCAAGGACAACGCATGGGCAAAGGCAAACCCGGACGAGGTACAGCAGTGCTACATCATGACCGGCTTTTACACCGCCCCCGGCGACACCGTGACCATCCCGCTGATGAAGGGCATCAGCCCGGAGCTGATGCAGGTGAACACCAACGACGACATCACCCGCTGGTGGGAGGTCATGGATCGAACCACCGGTCAGCCCGTGCCGCCGGAGCAGTGGAGCTACGCCGACGGCAGTGTGACCGTACAGGCCGTACCGTTCCATGAGTATACCGTCAGTTTTCTGGCTTACCTCATCTGGGACCCGGTGCATATGTACAACGCTACCACCAACGGCTGGACGAATTTTGAGCACCAGATCACCTTTGACGTGCGTCAGCCCAAGACCCACAAGTATTCCATGGAGCGCCTGCGCAAGTTCATCGCAGAGCACCCCTATGTAAACGTCATCCGCTACACCACCTTCTTCCACCAGTTCACCCTGATCTTCGACGAGCTGAAGCGGGAGAAATTCGTGGACTGGTATGGATACTCTGCTTCGGTCAGCCCTTATATCCTCAACCAGTTTGAGCAGGAAGTGGGCTACAAGTTCCGCCCGGAGTACATCATCGATCAGGGCTACTATAACAACCAGTACCGGGTGCCCAGCAAGGAATTCCGGGATTTTCAGGCCTTCCAGCGCCGCGAGGTGGCAAAGCTTGCCAAGGAGATGGTGGACATCACCCACGCGTGCGGGTGCGAAGCCATGATGTTCCTCGGCGACCACTGGATCGGCACCGAACCTTTCATGCCGGAGTTCAAGACCATCGGACTGGATGCCGTAGTGGGCAGCGTGGGCAACGGCTCCACCCTGCGCCTGATCTCTGACATTGAGGGCGTGAAGTACACCGAGGGCCGTTTCCTGCCGTACTTCTTCCCCGACACCTTCCACGAGGGCGGCGACCCGGTGCGGGAAGCCAAGGAGAACTGGGTTACAGCCCGCCGCGCTATCCTGCGCAAGCCCATCGACCGCATCGGCTATGGCGGCTATCTGAAACTGGCCTTGCAGTTCCCGGAGTTCGTGGACTACGTGGAGAGCGTCTGCAACGAGTTCCGCGAACTGTACGAGAACATCAAGGGTACCACACCCTACTGTGTCAAGCGAGTGGCCGTGCTGAACTGTTGGGGTAAAATGCGGGCTTGGGGCTGTCACATGGTGCATCACGCCCTCTATTACAAGCAGAACTATAGCTATGCCGGTGTCATTGAGATGCTGTCCGGTGCGCCCTTTGATGTGAAGTTTATCAGCTTTGAGGATATCAAGAACGACCCGCATCTGCTGGATTCGTTGGATGTCATTATCAATGTCGGCGATGCCGACACCGCACACACCGGCGGCATCTGGTGGGAAGACCCGGAGATCTCCTCTGCTATCCGCAAGTTCGTCTGGAACGGCGGCGGCTTTATCGGCGTGGGTGAGCCTTCCGGTCACCCGTATCAGGGCCACATTCTCCAGCTTGCCACTGTGCTGGGCGTGGAGGAAGAAAACGGCTTCACCCTGAACTACGACAAATACAACTGGGAGGAGCACCCCGACCACTTTATCCTGCAGGACGCCGACCAGCCCGTGGACTTTGGCGAGGGCAAAAAGAACATCTACGCCCTCGAAGGCACCGAGGTGCTGGTGCAGCGGAACAAGGAAGTGCAGATGGCCGCCCACGACTTTGGCAAGGGGCGTGCCGTGTACATCAGCGGCGTGCCGTACAGCTTTGCCAACAGCCGTACCCTGTACCGTGCTATCCTGTGGAGCGCCCACAGTGAGGAAGAGCTGCATACATGGTTCAGCTCCAACTACAACGTGGAGGTGCACGCCTACGTCAAAAACGGCAAGTACTGCGTGGTGAACAACACCTACGAGCCGCAGGACACCACGGTCTACACCACCGATGGAAACCATTTCGACCTGCATCTGGAAGCCAACGAGATCAAGTGGTATGAGATCTAAGTTCTCCTTTTCATAAACGAACACAACGGGCAGCTCTGTTACCAGAGCCGCCCGTTGTGTTTGCTGTATCTGCCGATAACTCAACCTGTGTCAATCGAACGCTGCAATGGAGATGGCTGGAAACGCAGAAATTCAGTAATGCGAGCGTAATAGACCTGCAAAAAAAGAAACTGCCCGTGCGAGTATGCGTAAGATGGTGAAACACTTACTGAAAAAATTTATAAATTTATAAGTAATAATAATAAAGACAATTAAAATATATTAAATTTTTGGTTTTATAATAATTAGCATACTATAGAATAAATGCCATATCCTTTAATATGACAACCATCATAATGATGCTTGTCTTTGGAATGGTTACTAGTTATATTGTTAGTATATTAGAAGCAAAAATACTTTTAAGAAAAGAGATGAATAGGCAAATGGAGAAATCAGATTTAGAAAAATACATATCAGATTATGATATTTCTCTTTGTAAAGAATTAATTGAAAAAAATATGCAAGAGCTAAAAAAGAAAATTAAGTATCAATTTAAAGACATATCTTTGCTTGCTAGAGCAATGGGGACAATAAAAATTCCAATTCCTGACCAAGGTAAAAATAACAAAGAATATGCCAATTCGGGGTTAGCAACACTTGGAGATGCAATTCTTAAGGCAGTGTTAACTGATATATTGTATAGATCATATGGAATTCAAACGAAAGGTCAATTAACGGCAAAAAAAGTGAACTTGAAGAAAGTAATGTTTTGCACAAAATCATGGACGGTGAAAAACTAATTGATTATGCTTTCAATGAAAAACATTTTTACAAAGATAAAGGAATACCTGATAATGAAAAAGTTGTAAATAATAATCATGATCAATATATCGAAGCAATCGTTGCCGCAATATATTATGATTCTAATTATGATACGGTTAAAGAATGGATATCGAAATGGTTGTTTCCATTACTTAATAAATATAAGGAAACCAATAATTAGTAGTTTATTAAAAAGACTTTTTTGCATTATATAACTTAACTTACTAATAGCATAATTATCTTCCGCTATTTTTTATTGAATCTAGATATTTTGTTTCAACATTTTTTAATGAATAATATTAATCTACTTATGGTTGATTTTTCTATTATTTAGAATAAATAGTTGAATAAACATAAATATAATGATATAATACTGGTAAATGAAATAAGGAGAAAAAGGTATGAAAAAAGTAATTGTTTCTTTAAGTATATTTATGGCTATCTTTACGCTTTTTATGTCAACAAGTGTGGTAGTACATGCAGACACGGGGCCTAAACCTGATATGCAAATAGAAATTTGTAATTTGCCTAAATCTGATTATATCGTCGCATATGCAACTAAATATAAAGAATATATGGGACCACATCATTCATTTATTCCAGGTGATACGAGTGACAGACATTATGGTGAAACAAGTTTTGGAAATGTTGAAGATTTAACTATCGTATATAATAATGTTACTTTACCAGAAGGATGGTATTTGTGTGATATTTCATCATTTTATTCAAATAGTACTGATCTATTAATCAAAAGTGGTTACATGTGGCCAACTGAATTCATTTTAATTATCTATGATAAAGTAAGTAATGAATATTATCTTACTGAAGAAACTAAAACTTATGCCTTTCATTCTTATTTTAAATATGATATGAAGGATTATAAAAATACTTCAATTACATTAGAGAAGAAGATTGTATTAGAAAAGTCATATAAGTATGGAAAAGAAATATTAACATTTGTGTTGCGATTACTTATTACTTTAGGAATTGAGTTATTACTAGCATTATTGTTTAAGTTTGATAAAAAATCATTTGTTATAATTGCTATAACTAATGCCGTTACACAAATTGGTTTAAACATTGCTTTAAATATTACTGCTTATTTCAATGGTAAATCAGTATTTTATATCTATAACTATATTCTTATTGAATTATTAATTGTGGTTGTTGAAGCAGTTGTTTATCGATTATTATGTAAAAGAGGAAAAGACGGAACTAAGAAATGGATTATTTCTTATGCAATATTAGCTAATGTTTTATCATTTGTGATAGGGGTATTACTTTGGTTCTTAGTCTAATTTCAAAAGTCAGTTATACTGGCTTTTTTTATTTTTTAATTTAAAGTATGTTTAAGTTTTGAATGTTATAATTTGTTTAGAAAAGGTGATAAGTATGGAAAAAAGTTTTAAAAGGCATAAAATAAAATATCTAATTACCATAAATCAGTATATTAACTTAATGAATTATTTAAGTGATAAGGTTGAAAAAGATGTGTTTTATAAGAGCACAATTTATAATGTTTATTATGATACTGATAATTTTGAACTAATTAGAAAATCAATTGAAAAGCCAATTTATAAAGAAAAGTTAAGAATTCGTTCATATAATAAACCTACTTTAGATAGTAGTGTGTATGTTGAACTAAAGAAAAAATATGATCATATTGTCTATAAAAAAAGGGAAAAAATTGCTTATAAATATGTTTTAAATAATAGTTTTTTTGAGTGTGCTGAAACCCAAATTGATAAAGAAATTAAATACTTTAATGACTTTTATGGGGGATTAACTCCTAAGATGTTTTTATCATATGAAAGAGAAGCATATTACTTTAAAACTGATAAACAAATTAGAATAACTTTTGATACCAATATAAAGTATTGTACTGAAAATGTTAATTTGTTACCATCAATTAGTGATATTAAATTATTACCCAATAATTTAGTATTGATGGAACTTAAAGTACCTTTTTCAATTCCTTATGATTTTACAAAATATTTATCAAGTGAGAAAATATTTAAAACACCTTTTTCTAAATATGGCACAGCCTATAAACAAATACACAAATTATCATAAAATTCAAAGTATTAAAACTACTAATTTAGGAAGTTTAATTAAAATAAAGTATGGTGTTGTTTAAAAGAAGATACATCTGAAAAAGACTTTATTGATGAACTTAGAGCAAAAAATGGCAATTTAGAAATAGCTATTTGTAATGCTGAAATTAATAATGAGCTATAGATAAAAATTATATTTGCTTGATTTAGATAAGACAATGTAGTATAATGTCTATGATAGGTTGAAGATTAAATGACTTCCTTATTAAGGAAGTCGTTTCTTATCTAATTAAAAATATATAATTTAGTATATTTAGATAAAAAATGTCAATAATAAGAAAAATGATGAAAGCAAATGAGAAATCCTAGTGCACCTAGAGAAAGTGGAGTATTTATGAGATTATTAAGAAGATTAATTATTAATTTAGTAGCTTTAGTTGGACTAATCGCTATTGCCATCGTTGTTGGCTATGTTTATGTTCGTAAAACTTATAACATTGATTTATTTAATACGGTGAGTCAGTTAAAGACTCTTAGTAAAGATGTTGATCAAAAAGAATTATGTATGTTCCCAATTAAAGATAGTGATTATAGTGATGCTAAAACCGAAATTGACAAATCAATTGTTGATTTTGTAACCTATGAAGAAGGAACTGGTTATAATGGTTATACTGTAAATCTTAGTAAGAGTGATTTAACATTAAATAAGTTTATGATGATTTCATCACAACAACTTGGAGCCCTCGCCCAAATCATTTTACACCAACAAACTGGGGGGAAAATTAGCGTTTCTGGAAAAGAAGTTGCTATTAAAATACTTGAATTAGAAATTTACCAAGTACAAGATAATGGAAGTGCTGATCTAAACATAATATTAGAATTAGATTTAACACCATTATTTGATAATGCTAAAAAGTTTCCCTTTAACTTCTTGAAAAAATATGCACCAAAGAAATTGTATATTTCTTCAACTGTAACAATCCAAAAAGGTGAAACGGCTTTTTCATATAGTGTATTACATAAAGATATTACTATTAACAACTTAAAATCATCTGATACAGCTGATTTCTTTAATACTTTAGATTTTGTTTTCAAAATTGGTTCAGCTGAAGATTTAAATCTTTTAATAGGTAATACGGTTGCAAATGCTTTGATAGGTAATGAAGCAAATCCTGGATTTGCTTATACACTAAAACAATATGGCGCAAAAGACTTCTTATTTGCTACTCGTGCCGCAACAAATTTCTTTATTGTTCGAAAATAACCTTGACTGACCTTCTTAGGTCAGTTTTTTTATTGATTTACAAAACAAATATATTTTAAAATAAACTAAAATATGGTATAATATGAAAAGTAGGTGATTATTATGAAAATATTTATTGCATCAGATATTCATGGTTCGGCATTTTATTGTACAAAACTTCTAGAACGTATAAATAAAGAAATGCCAGATCGCATTATTTTAGTAGGTGATATCTTATATCATGGTCCAAGAAACGACTTACCTAAAGATTATAATCCTAAAGAAGTAATCAAAATGTTAAATGAGTTAACAACCCCAATCGTTAGTGTACGTGGTAACTGTGATAGTGAAGTTGACCAAATGGTTTTGAAATTTCCGATATTAGCAGATTATTTACTACTTGCCATAGGTAAAAAGACTATTTTTGTTACTCATGGACATCTCTACAATAAAAATAATTTACCACCCCTAAATAAAGGTGATATCTTATTATGTGGTCACACTCATGTTCAATGCTTTGAAGAAATAAATGATATCGTTTATATGAATTGTGGTTCAGTATCAATTCCTAAAGAAGATGGTTATCACGGTTATATGATTATTGAAGATAATAATATAACATGGAAAGACTTAGATGGTAATGTTCATCTAAATAAAGTGATGTAGGAGGAAATATGAATTTTTTACACTTAAAATATGCAATAATGGTGGCAGAAACCGGTTCTATCAGTAAAGCAGCTGAAAAATTATATGTTGCGCAACCTAATGTTTCAAGAGCCATCAAGGAACTAGAAAGCGACCTTAACATCACTATTTTTGAGCGTAATTCTAAAGGAATGATTGTTACACCTGAAGGTGAACAATTAATCCACTATGCGAAAAGAATCTTAAGACAAATTGATGATATGGAAAAGATATTTAAATATCAAAAAAAGAAAAATGTTTTTTCAATATCCGTTCCAAGAGCAAGTTACATTTCTGATGCCTTTGTTGAATTTTCAAAATGTCTAAATAATATTGATAACGCTGAAGTATATTATAAAGAAACTAACGCTTATCGGGTTATAAACAATGTAATAAATGAAGAATACAATTTAGGTATTTTACGTTATTATATTAATCATGACCGCTATTTTAAAGATATCATTGAAAAGAAAGAATTAAAATGTGAATTGATTAATCAATTTAAATATGTTTTAATCTTTAATAAAAATAGTGCGCTTGCGGAAAACAAAGAAATCCATTATTCTGATTTAAAAGATTTTATTGAAATTGCTCATGGTGATCCGTATGTTCCATCACTTTCAACCAATGAATTGGTAAAAACAGAATTATCAGAAGAAGTAAGTAGAAGAATTTTTGTTTTTGAAAGAGCTAGCCAATTTGAACTACTTGCAAACAATGAAGAAACCTTTATGTGGGTTTCACCAGTATCAAAAAGGTTATTAGACCGTTATGGATTAGTTCAAAAAGAATGTATAGATAACACTAAGGAATATAAAGATTTGTTAATTTATCGTTCTAATTATAAACTTAGTAAATTAGATCAAGAATTCATTACAAAGCTTTGTGAAAGTAAGCGTAATATTAATTAATTTTACTTTAAAAAGTAAAAGTATATCGATATTGATATATCGATATACTTTTTTGATATTTGCAAATATTTGAAAAATGTAGTATAATGTTAGCGAAAGGTAGTTAAAGATATGATTTATAAAACAATTCCTAAGTCTGTTATAGAACGTATCCCTATTTATTTGAACTATTTGAATAAAATAGATGAAGACGGTCTAATATCATCAACAACAATTGCCCAACAATTAGGGTTAGGTGAAGTTCAGGTTAGAAAAGATTTAAATCTAATATCCGGAAAGGGTAAACCTAAAGTTGGATATCAAGTTAGCAATCTAAAATCTGATTTGAACAAGTTAATCTTTGATGATAAACTTATCAATGTTGTGATAATTGGAGCCGGTAAAATAGGAAGTGCACTTGCAAAATATCATGGTTTTAACGAAAATTCGTTTAAAATAGTAGGCATATTTGATAATAGCCCTGAAAAGATTGGAAGGACAATCAACGATAAAAAGATTTTATCGATTGATGAAATGTCATCCTTCTGTTTAACGAATGATGTTAAAATGGCAATAATTTGTGTACCTCATGATAGTGCTCAGAGTGTATGTGATGAAATAATAAATTGTGGTGTCAAGGGAATTCTTAATTTTACAGATCAAAAATTAAATATACCAAATGATGTAAAAATAAGAAATGTTGATATTGTATCACTACTAATAACATTAGCTGTCGAAATAAATAATAATTGAAAAGGAGTGTAATTTACATGGAAAAAAATTATGAAATTGTTGATAGTTTAGAAAAATTATCAGCTAGATTAGAAAAAATTAAAAAAGCTCAAAAAGTATATGCTACATATACAGAAGAACAAGTAGATAAGATTTTCTTAAATGCCGCACTTGCAGCTAACAAGGCACGTATTGAACTTGCAAAAATGGCAGTTGAAGAAACTGGTATGGGTGTTGTTGAAGATAAAGTAATTAAAAACCACTACGCTTCAGAATACATTTATAACAAATATCGTAATGTAAAAACTTGCGGTGTAATTGAAGAAGATAAAGCCTATGGTTTAAAGAAAGTTGCAGAACCTATGGGTATCGTTGCTGCAGTTGTTCCTACAACTAACCCAACATCAACAGCTATCTTCAAAACTTTACTTGCTTTAAAGACAAGAAATGGTATCATCATTAGTCCACACCCAAGAGCAAAGAACTCTACTATTGCTGCCGCAAAAGTAGTTCTTGAAGCTGCTGTAAAAGCTGGTGCTCCTGAAGACATTATCGGTTGGATAGATGTACCTAGTTTGGAATTAACTAATGCAGTTATGAAAGAAGCAGACGTTATCCTTGCAACAGGTGGTCCTGGTATGGTTAAAGCTGCTTACTCTTCTGGTAAACCTGCAATTGGTGTAGGTGCTGGTAACACTCCTGCAATTATTGATGATTCTGCTGATATCGTCTTAGCTGTTAACTCAATCATTCATTCTAAGACATTTGATAATGGTATGATTTGTGCATCTGAACAATCAGTTATCGTATTAGATGGTGTTTATGAAACTGCAAAATGTGAATTCATGAAACGTGGTTGCTACTTCTTAAATGAAGAAGAACTTAACAAAGTTAGAAAGACTATCATCATCAATGGTTCACTTAATGCTAAGATTGTTGGTCAAAAAGCTGCTAAAATTGCTGAACTTGCTGGTGTAACTGTTCCAGAAGGTACAAAAATTTTAATTGGTGAAGTTGAATCAGTTGAATTATCAGAAGAATTTGCTCATGAAAAATTATCACCAGTTCTAGCAATGTATCGTGCTAAAGATATCGAAGATGCATTTGCAAAAGCAGAACATTTAATTGCTGATGGTGGTTATGGACATACTTCTTCAATTTATCTAAACCCTATTACTGAACAAGCTAAATTAGAAGAATTCGCAAAACGTATGAAGACTTGCCGTATTCTTGTTAATACACCTTCATCTCAAGGTGGTATAGGTGATATTTACAACTTTAAACTTGCTCCATCTCTAACACTTGGTTGTGGTTCTTGGGGTGGAAATAGTGTATCTGAAAACGTAGGTGTAAAACACTTAATAAATATTAAAACTATCGCAGAAAGAAGGGAAAATATGCTTTGGTTTAGAGCTCCAGAAAAAGTATACATCAAAAAAGGCTGCTTACCTGTAGCACTTCAAGAATTAAAAGACGTTATGCATAAGAAACGTGCATTCATCGTAACAGATAAATTCTTATATACAAACGGAAATGCTAACCCTATTATTGAAAAATTAAAAGAAATGAATATGGAATACACAGTATTCTTTGATGTTGAACCAGACCCAACATTAGCATGTGCTAAACGTGGTGCTGAACAAATGAAATCATTCCAACCTGACTGCATTATCGCATTAGGTGGTGGTTCTGCAATGGACGCTGCCAAGATTATGTGGGTATTATATGAACATCCAGAAGTAGACTTCTTAGATATGGCAATGCGTTTCATGGATATTCGTAAACGTATTTATACTTTCCCTAAGATGGGTGAAAAAGCTTACTTTATCGCTGTTCCTACATCTGCAGGTACAGGTTCAGAAGTTACACCATTTGCGGTAATCACTGATGAAACTACTGGTGTTAAATATCCATTAGCTGACTATGAATTACTTCCTAAGATGGCAATTGTTGATGCTGACTTCCATATGACAGCTCCTAAAGGATTAACTTCTGCATCAGGTATCGATGCTGTATCACACTGCTTAGAAGCATATGCATCTATTATGGCTACTGACTATACAGATGGTTTAGCTTTACGTTCATTAAAGATGATATTCGAATACTTACCAAGAGCTTACAACAATGGTGCTAATGACCCTGTTGCTCGTGAAAAGATGGCTAATGCCGCAACAATGGCTGGTATGGCTTTCGCAAATGCCTTCCTAGGTGTATGTCACTCAATGGCTCACAAACTTGGTGCCTTCCATCATTTACCTCACGGTGTTGCTAATGCCTTGATGTTAGATGAAGTAATTAGATTCAATTCTGCCGAAGTTCCAACTAAGATGGGTACATTCCCTCAATATGATCACCCTCACACAATGCAAAGATATGCAGAAGTTGCTGATTATTTAGGTCTTGGTGGAAATACTGACGAAGAAAAAGTTAACAATTTAATCAAAGCAATTGATGAATTAAAAGTTAAGATTGGTATTAAACCTACTATTAAAGATTATGTTCCAGATGAAAAAGACTTCTTAAATAGACTTGACGCAATGGTAGAACAAGCATTCGATGACCAATGCACAGGTGCTAACCCTCGTTATCCATTAATGAGTGAAATCAAACAAATGTACTTAAATGCTTATTATGGTAAAGAATTTGTTGAAAAACCTGTTCCAGTTCAAGATCTAGAAAGTTATATTCCTGAAGATAAAAATGATTTTAAACGTGCATATAAAAAGAACAGAACGATTAATAAATAGAAAGTGAGGAGAAGAATATGAATCTTGAAAAAATTATTGCTATTAGAAATGCAAAAACAATTTATTGTGATGAAAACAATTGTGTAAAAGTATTTAATAAAGAATACTCAAAAGCCGACATTTTAAATGAAGCATTAAATCAAGCTAGAGTAGAAGAATTACCTATTAATGTACCAAAAATCAAAGAAGTTACAATGATTGATGGTAAATGGGCTATTATAACTGAATATATCAAAGGATATACTCTTCTTCAATTAATGGAAAAATATCCAGAAAAGAAAGATCAATATCTTGAACAATTTGTAGATATTCAATTAGCTACTCAAAAAAATACTTGCCCTTTATTAACTAAATTAAAAGACAAGATGAATCGTAAGATTAATATGGCTGACATTGCTTCAACAACTAAATATGATTTGCATACAAGACTTGAAAGTATGCCAAAGGGTAATTCACTTTGCCATGGTGACTTCAACCCTTCAAATATCATAATCTCTGAAGATAATAAACCATATATTATCGACTGGTCACATGCTACTCAAGGTAATCCATGTGCTGATGCCGCAAGAACTTACTTATTATTCTGGCTATCAGGTGACATTACAAGTGCGGAAAAGTATCTTGATTTATATGCTAAAAAAGGAAATGTTACTAAAAAAGACATTCAAAAATGGTTGCCAATCGTTGCTGCTTCTCAATCAGTTAAGGGTAACGAAAAAGAAAGAGAGTTCTTACTTTCTTGGGTTAATGTTGTAGATTACGAATAAAAAACGGAGGAATAGAAAATGATTAAAATTACTGTTTGTATTGGTAGCTCATGCCATATTAAAGGTTCAAGACAAGTTGTTGAACAACTACAATACTTAATTGCAAAAAACAATTTAAATGATAAGGTTGAATTAAGCGGAACATTCTGCATGGGAAAATGTCAAAATGGTGTTTGCGTTAAAGTAAATGATGAATTATTCTCTTTAACACCCGACCAAGTTAACGAATTCTTCGAAAAGAATGTTGTTGAAAAATTAAAATAATGGTAGAAGTAAAAGTTTGTGTTGGGAGTTCATGCTTTTTAAAGCATGCTCCCGATATTGTTGAATACATAAACAAAAAAATTGAAACAGAAGACTTGTGGGACAAGATTATTTTATCAGGAAGTTTCTGTGCGGGAAAATGTAACCGTATCGGTGTTACTATCTTTGTTAATGATCAAGTTTACACAGGTGTTACTGTTGATGAAATTGAAAAATTTTGGAATGAAAAAATAGTTCCATATTTAAATTAATTTGAGGTGAGTAAATTGTCTAAGTACCTAACATTAAAGAAATCAAATTGTAAAAACTGTTATAAATGTATAAGACACTGCCCAGTAAAATCAATTAGATTTTCGGCAAATCAGGCACATATTATAGATAATGAATGCATTCTTTGTGGACAATGTTTTGTAATCTGTCCTCAAAATGCCAAAGAAATTGTTGATGGTGTAGAAAAAGCTAAAGTACTACTAATGTCAAAAGCACCAGTTGTTGCTAGTATTGCGCCATCATTTATAGCTAATTATAACGGAATTGGTATAGAAGCTATTCGTAATGCTTTAAAGAAATTAGGCTTCTATGATGTTGAAGAAACCGCTATAGGTGCTACATTTGTAAAAAAAGAATATGATCGCTTATTAAACGAAGGTAATCACGAAATATTGATTTCTTCATGTTGTCACTCAGTAAATTTATTAATTCAAAAATACTTTCCTAATGAATTACAATATTTAGCTAATGTAATGAGCCCTATGCAAGCTCATTGTAGCGATATTAAGAAAAGAATTCCTGGCGCAAAAACAATATTCATTGGCCCTTGCGTTGCAAAAAAAGATGAAGCAGATCGCTATGAAGGAATTGTTGACTGTGTTTTAACCTTTGAAGAATTATCAAATTGGTTAAAAGAAGAAGGAATTGTAATTGAACAAACTCAAGATAGTGAGGAAATCGCAAAAGGTAAAACTAGATTATTCCCTACTACCGGTGGTATCCTAAAAACTATGGAATGTGATGCAAAAGGTTACACATACATGGCCATAGATGGGGTTGAAAACTGTATTGCGGCATTAAAGGATATTGAAAGCGGTAAAATTTCAAAATGTTTTATTGAAATGTCAGCTTGTGTTGGAAGTTGTATAGCTGGTCCAATTATCGAAAAACATCATTGTTCACATATCAAAGACTATCTATTAGTAACCCACTACGCTAGTGCTAAAGATTTTGATGTAGAACAACTTGATAAGATGTACTATTATAAAAATTTTTCTCCTATTAAAATAGATAATAACAAACCAAGCGAAGAAGAAATAACCCAAATCCTAAAACAAATGAATAAAACAAAACCAAGTGATGAACTAAACTGTGGTTCTTGTGGATACAATACATGTCGTGAGAAAGCGGTCGCAATATATCAAGGAAAAGCGCAAATTTCAATGTGCCTTCCATATTTAAAAGAAAAAGCAGAAAGCTTTTCCGATTGCATCGTTAGTAATACCCCTAATGGATTAATTGTAGTAAATGAAAAACTAGAAGTACAACAAATTAATGGTGCAGCTAAAAAGATTATGAATATTAGAAATGATTCAGATATTTTAGGTGACCAAGTTGTAAGAATATTAGATCCAGTACCTTTTACTAAAGTTTTAGAAACTAAGCGTAATATTCGTAATGAAAAAGTATATTTAGCCGAATATGATAAATACGTAGAACAAAGTATAATTTATGATACCAACTATCATATGATGATTTGCATTATGCGTGATGTAACTGAAGCAGCTCTTGAAAAAGAAAAGAAAGAGACAATCAGTAAACAAACGGTAGAAATTGCGGATAAGGTTGTTGATAAACAAATGCGTATTGTTCAAGAAATTGCTTCATTATTAGGTGAAACGGCGGCGGAAACTAAGATTGCTTTAACTAAATTAAAGGAGTCTATTAGCGATGAATAATTTATGTGCAGATATTGGTTACAAAAGCATTAACCACTATGGTGAAGAGTTATGTGGTGACCACATTGATATTATTGAACAAGAAGATGGATCAACAATTATCGTACTTGCAGATGGTTTAGGAAGTGGCGTAAAAGCTAGTATCTTATCTACATTAACTTCTAAAATCATTTCTACAATGATTTCAGCAGGATTATCACTAGAATCTTGTGTAGATACGATTGCTGCTACTTTACCAATTTGTTCAGTACGTGGGGTTGCTTATTCAACTTTCTCAATAATTCACATAAAGAATAATGAAGAAGCCGAATTAATCCAATATGACAATCCGCAAATCATCCTAATTAGAAATGATGAAGTCTACAATTATCCTAAAACAGAATTAATAATGGGTGGTAAGAAAATTTATAAAACCCAATTAAGACTACAAGAAGGTGATGTACTTGCATCAATGAGTGATGGATGTCCTCATGCAGGTATAGGAATTGCCTATAACTTTGGTTGGAAATTATCTGATATTGCCAATTATATAAGAGTTATCAATTGTGGTGGTTATACTGCCAAAACAATGTCAACAATGTTGATTGATGAATGTAATCGATTGTATGGTGGAAAACCTGGTGATGATGCAACTGCTTGCATCATAAAGATTAGGAAACGTGAACCAGTAAATATTTTATTTGGTCCTCCATCAGATCGTAATGATAATGACCGTATGATGGCACTATTCTTTGCCAAAGAAGGTAAACATATTGTTTGTGGTGGTACAACATCATCTATTGCCGCAAAATATCTAGGAAAACCAATAAGAGCTTCATTGAACTTTGAAAACTCTGATGTTCCACCAACTGCCGAAATCGAAGGCGTTGATTTAGTAACTGAAGGCGTAATAACAATAAACAAAGTAGTAGAATATGCCAAAGATTATGTTGGTGAAAACAAACTATATGATGATTGGTGTTTCAAAAAAGACGGTGCTTCTTTAATTAGCAGATTATTATTTGAAGAGGCTACTGATATTAATTTCTATGTTGGTCGTGCAATAAACCCTGCTCACCAAAATCCTGATTTACCAATTAATTTCAATATTAAAATGAATTTAGTTGAAGAACTAACCAAGTATCTAAAATTAATGGGAAAACGAATTAAGGTTAGTTATTTCTAAAGGTGATATAATGAAAAAATTTGATACAAAAGTTCAATATATAAAATATCAAGTGCTAAAGGAAGTAGCAAAAGAATCTTGGGATAATACCCTTACTGAAAATATTTTAGATATTCCTAAAAAGATTATTGTTGGTAAGGTTCCAACTATGCGTTGTTGCGTATACAAAGAACGTGCAATTATTGCTGAAAGAGTAAAAGTTGCAATGGGTGGCGATCGTAACAACAAAAACGTTATCGAAGTAATCGATATAGCGTGTGATGAATGCCCAATGGGTGGTTATGAAGTAACTAACGCATGTCGTGGCTGTCTTGCTCACCGCTGTGAAGACGCATGTAAACGTGGTGCCATTTCTTTTGATGATAATCACGTAGCACATATTGATAAAACAAAATGTGTTGAATGTGGCGCTTGCGCAAAAGTATGCCCTTATAGTGCCATTCACAATTATAAACGCCCTTGTGAAGTTGCTTGTAAAGTTAAAGCTATTTCAATGGGTGAAAACAAAGAAGCAAAAATCAACGATGATAAATGTATTGCCTGTGGTGCTTGTGTATATCAATGCCCATTTGGTGCAATATCTGATAAATCAATGATTGTTGATGCAATTGATATTTTGAAGAAAAGCAACAATAACGAAAAATACAAAGTATATGCCGTAGTTGCTCCATCAATATCAAGTCAATTTAACTACGCTAAACTTGGCCAAGTTATCACCGCACTAAAGAAATTAGGCTTTTACACCGTAGTAGAAGCTGCACTAGGTGCTGATATGGTAGCACACGCTGAATCACTTGAACTAGTAGAAAAAGGATTCTTAACTAGTAGTTGTTGTCCTGCATTCGTTACATACATTAAAAACGAATTTCCTAATTTAGTACAACACATTTCTCATAATTTATCTCCAATGGCAACAATTGCCAAATATTTAAAAGAAAATGATCCAACTTGTAAAGTAATTTTCATTGGTCCTTGCACAGCCAAGAAAAAAGAAATACAACAAGAAGAAGTAAAGAAATACGTTGATAATGTATTAACATTTGAAGAATTACAAGCATTATTCGATAGTAGAGAATTTGATATCACTACTTTTGAAGAAGATATTCTTGATAATGCTTCATACTATGGAAGAATTTTTGCAAGATCAGGTGGATTATCTGATGCTGTAAAAGAAGCACTTAAAGAAAACAATATTACTGATTTTGACCTAAAAGCTGTTACTTGCGATGGTATCGAACAATGTAAGATTGCTCTATTAAAGAAAAACAAAAACTTATTAGATGGCAACTTCATTGAAGGTATGGCTTGCCTTGGTGGTTGTATCGGTGGTGCTGGTTGCTTAACCCATGGTGAAAAGAGCAAAGCTGAAGTAGATAAATATGGTATGGAAGCATACGAAAAAACTATTTCCGATGCAATATCAATTGTAAAAATGACAAAATAACTTTATAACTTTTGAAGAAAATGTGACTAGATAGAATTTGTTGGGGTTTTTAAAAATCCTATAAAATTTATTGGGGTCT
>ERZ779876.1689-NODE-1689-length-18120-cov-4.322004_pt1 | contig 18120 bp, 14 predicted proteins | sample MGYA00511068_ERZ779876 | MGnify/ENA primary metagenome ERZ779876 (study PRJEB29588, sample SAMEA1970858) | human gut metagenome | biome: human gut; feature: human-associated habitat; material: faeces | place: Denmark | collected 2008/2010 ...
GGCCGCCACGGGAATGGGCCGTCCGAGAATTTCCGGGCGCAGGTTGCCCACCACATGGGCGCTGTCCACCACCTCGGGCAGCACGGCCCGGGGGATGTTCAGCATGGAGAGCAGCTCGTCGTCCCATGTCTGGGTGTGGATGTTGAACAGCATGGTACGACCGGCGTTGGTCGCGTCGGTCACGTGGGGCCGCCCCTCCACCAGATTCCAGCAAAGGAAGCTGTCCACCGTGCCGAAGCACAGTTCGCCCCGCTCCGCCCGCTCATGGAGGTTCAGCGTGTCCAGCAGATAAGCCAGCTTGGTGCCGCTGAAATACGCGTCCGGCACCAGCCCGGTCTTCCGGCGGATCAGGTCGGCCTTGCCCTCCTTCACCAGCCGTTCCACATAGGGAGCGGTGCGGCGGCACTGCCAGACAATGGCGTTGTGAACGCAGCGGCCCGTGTCCTTTTCCCACAGGAGGGTGGTCTCCCGCTGGTTGGTGATGCCGATGGCGGCAATGTCGGCGGCGGTCGCCCCGATGTTCGCCATAGCCCGCTGGGCGACCTCTATCTGGGTAGACCAGATCTCGTTGGCGTCGTGCTCCACCCAGCCGGGCTGGGGGAAATACTGGGTGAATTCCTTCTGGGCGACGGAACACATTTCTCCCTGCTCGTTGAACAGGATGCAGCGGTTGGACGTGGTACCGGCGTCCAGCGCCATGATGTATTTTGCCATTTGGGGTTCCTCCTGAAGCAAGATTCAAAGGCGGGCTGACGCCCGCCTTTCAGAATCGTTTGTCTATCCGGTTATTTTACACCATGTCCCTCATTTTTGCAACGCCTGCCCCGAAAACGGCGCTCAAAATCTCCCAAAAGCATAAACGGCCCGTTTCCTTTTTGTCGGATATGTCAATTCTCTGCACCGTCAGTATCCGGGGTCTGCTTGGTGTAATACTGCGCCTGGGCGTGCCAAAGTTCGGCATATTTCCCCGACTCCTGCGCCAGAAGCGCCTGATGGGTTCCCTGCTGGATCACCTGACCGTCGCTGAACACGGCGATTTCGTCGCAGAACCGGCAGGACGACAGCCGGTGGCTGATGTAGATGGCCGTGCGGTCGCCGGAAATGGCGTTGAACTTCTCGTAGATCTCCGCCTCGGCAATGGGGTCAAGGGCAGCGGTGGGTTCGTCCAGAATGATGAAGGGCGCGTCCTTGTAAAGTGCCCGGGCAATGGCGATCTTCTGCGCCTCGCCGCCGGAAACCTCCACGCCGTCCTCGGCGAAGTCCTTGTAAAGCATGGTGTCCAGCCCCTTGGGCATGGCCGCCAGCCGGCCTGTCGCCGAAGCCCGCATCCATAAGGGCTTTCGTCGCCCGCGCCCGGTCATACTTGGCGCTGCCCGCCACATTTTCTCCCAACGGCTGGGACAGGAGCTGGAAGTCCTGAAACACCACGGAGAAAATCTGCATATAGTCCTGATAGTTATACTTGCGGATGTCGATGCCGTTCAGGAGAATTTCTCCCTCCTGCGGGTCGTACAGGCGGCACAAAAGCTTAATAAAGGTGGTCTTGCCGCTGCCGTTTTCGCCAACGATTGCCAGCCGCTTGCCGACCTTGAACTTCATGGACACATTTTTCAGCGCCCAATCCACCCGGCCGGGGTAGCGGAAAGACACGTTGCGGAACTCCACCTCGTACTGCCGGTCGGCGCGCTTCTCCGTGGTCAGGCTGCCCTGATACATGGAATTGGGGATATCCAGAAATTGGAAGGTTGCGTCCAGATAACCCGCGTTGGTTTTCAGATTGCCGAGCTGTGCGGTCAGCTTGAAAATGCTGTCTGCCATGGCGGTGGCCGCGCCCACATACTGGGTCACGCTGCCCACGTCAAACGCGCCGCCCCACGCCTTCAGGCAGGTGAACACGTAGACAAAGCCGGTGATCAGCGCCACGACCCCTGTACCCAGCGCGGAATAACCGCCTATGGGTCCCAGCGCAAGCTTCCCGATTTTCCCGGTGGCACCAAAGGCCGAGTCGCCGTTCCAGTAAAACGTCACCAGATTCTGCTGGTTATACATCCGGATGTCCGCGCCCCGTCCCTTGTGTTCGCCGATAAAACCGAAGAATGAGAATACGCGGTTACTCAAAGTCGCTTCCTCCGCCACACAGCTCCAGTAGGAGGTGGCCTTTTCCTCAAGTCTCCCCGCCAGAATGCTGATCAGGATCATGACGCCTGCCAGAATCAGAATGAACAGAGGATTGTTCAAAGCGGTCAGCTTCCCGGCGGATTCCGGCACCGGGGAGGTGAACAGCGTAACCGTCAGCGCAATGCCGCTCAAAATGCCGATGATGCTTTTCAGCGTGCGCTCATAAATCGATGGAACCTGCATCAGGCCAAAGCTTGACCAGTCCTCGTTCTGGTCGATCTGCGTCCGCAGATCGTGGGTCTCCTGTTTGTCCACGTCCACATAGTCCATGGAGAAGAATTTCCGGCAGAACAGGATCCCTTTTCTGCCATAGAGGTCATTCAGCAGGGTTTCCGTCCGCTGGAACAGCACCGCCTTCGCGACGGCGCACAGTCCGGTACACAGCACCCCGGCGATGACCCAATTCCGAAGCACATCCGGTCTGCGGAGCAGCGCCAGCTCCTTCAGGATCTGGGCGGAGAAGAACACCGTCACATAGGGCAGAATTGCACCCACGACGGTATACAGCGTCGCCGCCGGGAAAAATCTGCGGCTGACTCCGTGCAGCGCCTTTGCCGCACGGAAATGAACGGACAGAGCGTGCCTGAAACTCATTTTCTTTTTCATAATCAGAACGCCTTCCCTTCCTGATAATAGCGGCTCTGGACTTCAAAGAGCTTGGCATACGCCCCGCCCCTCGCCAGCAGCTGATCGTGGGTGCCTTCCTCGGTGATATGGCCGTCCGCCACGAAGATAATGCGGTCACAGAACCGCGTGGACGCCAGCCGGTGGGAGATAAACAGAGAGGTCTTCCCCGCCGTCATGTCCTTGTACTTCTGATAGATGTCGTTTTCCGCCAGAGGGTCGAGGGCGGCGGTGGGTTCGTCCAGCAGCAGGATAGCGCCGTCCTTGTACAGCGCCCGCGCCAGCATCAGCCGCTGGGTCTGGCCGCCGGAGAACAGCACGCCGTCTAAGTAGACCTCCCTGCCCACATGGGTGTCAAGGCCGTTTGGCAGCTTCTGAATGGTCTCCGTCAAGCCCGCCTTTTCGATGCAGTCCCAGAGCTTTTTCGTGTCGATATTTTCATTTGTCTGGGCAATATTCTCCGCCACGGTCACGTCCAGAATGGAGAACTCCTGAAACACAGCGCTGAACAGCCCGTAATATTCCCGGCGGTTAAAGTCCCTTACATCCACGCCGTTCAGCAGCACCCGCCCCTCGGTGGGATCGAACAGGCCGCACAGCAGTTTGACAAGGGTGGTCTTGCCCGCGCCGTTCAGTCCCACGATGGCCAGCTTTTCTCCGGGGCGAACCGTCAGGTCAAGGTCGTGGATGGTATCCTCCTCCGCGCCGGGATAGCGGAAGGACACATGCTCCAGCTTCAGTTCGTAGGCATCCGCCTTGGGAATCGCCGTCCCACCCTCGAACCGGAACGGCTCCGGATATTCCAGAAATTCCCGCACCTGAGAAAGGTCGAGGCTTTCCTCATGCAGCTTCTCCGCCGCCTGCAAAATGCCCATGACCCATGTGGTGAAGGTGGACACCGCAGTAAAATACAGGATAAACTCCGGCACACTCAGAGAATCCCGAAGCGCCAGATGGAGGAGGTACGCGTAGGCAATGCCGTTCCGCGCCATGGTGAGCAGCGCTTCGGTGACATCCGCCAGCAGCTTGATCTTCTCGCAGCGAAGCCGGAAGTCCAGATATACGTTGTGAATGCGGTCAAGCAGTTCGTTCAGCCAGTTTTGCAGGCCGAAAATGCGAATGTCCTTTGCCAGCTCCACGGATTCCGCTTTTTTCCGGATGTAGGACTTCTTCGCGTAAAACGTCTCTTCCTCATCCCGGTGCCGGAAAATCCAGTTGCTGGAATACCGGGACACCAGAAATCCCACCACGCAGGTCGCAGCAATCACCACCAGCAGCACCCAGTTCAGGCTGGACAGGATGGCAAGGTACACCAGAAAACCACCCACGTTCTGCAGCAGTCTGGTCAGGGTCTCCCAGATGTTTTCCGTCGCTTCCCTGTTGCTCTGTGCGCTTTTGTGCGCCTTTTCCTTGAGCTTGATGAACTTCACATCCAGCGTATTGGGAAAAGAGGTCATGTTGCATTTTCTGCCGATCATGCCGACGATGCTGGAACGCACGTCCACACGGGGGAACATGGCGATCTCTCTGAAATACTCCCTCAGACCCATGGTCAGAAACAGCGCCAGTGTAAAAAGCCCGATGGTGCCCAGCAGCTCGCCCACGGGGGCGTGGCGCTCTACGCAGCTTAATATCTCCGGCGCAACGTACAGCTGCGTCAGGTTGTACAGCACTTCCAGCGCCGCCATGGCGACGCAGATAAACAGAACCCGTTTTCTGACCTTCCATGCGATCTTCACCATCCATCCCACGTTCTGGGCGGCGTTGTATTTTGGCTTTATTTTGTCTTTCATTTTGCCTCACCTCGTGAGCATACTCTATCACAAAAAGACGTCCCCGGAAGATTCTGGGGACGAATTGCTTATTTCGGGTGACGAACTGCATTTTCAGGGTTTCCTCATACTGAACTTCAATTAAAATCTTTAAAAAAGATTTTAATTGCCCGAAGGGCATGAAGTTCATATGAGACTTGTTTTGTGATTTCTTTCCTTATAAATCACAAAACCGGCAGCGCCATTAGGCGATGCCTTCCTGATTAAAATCAAAGATTTTAATCAGGAAATAGTATCAGACCTGCGGGATGAGGATTTCCGTGGTGAATGCTCCATCTTCGCTGTTGCGACTCAGGTAGCCGTCGTAGCGGGATACGATGTCGTCCACCCGCACCAGCCCGAAGCCGTGCCCCTCCCCCTTGGAGGTTTTGAAGCCCTTGCCCACCTTACTTAGCTTCTTCGCGGCGGTGAAGTTGGTGAAGGAAATGTAGAGCTGCGTCCCCTTCATATCCATGTACACCCGGATCATCCGCTTTTCCTCCGGCAAGGCCATGCTTGCCTCCATGGCGTTGTCGAACAGGTTGCCGATGATGCAGCACAAGTCCAGCTCCGACATTTTCAGCTTCACCGGGATGTGGGCGTCCACCTGCGTCGGGATGTTCCGGGAACGCGCAAGGGAAATTTTGCTGTTGAGAATGGCGTCGGCCATGGGGTTGCCGGTTTTCACCACGGTGTCCACGGTATTGAGATCCGTGTCCAGCTCGTCCAGGTAGACTTTCAGGGCGTCCATGTCCCCATTGGCCGCCAGTACCTTCATCATCTGGATGTGGTTGCGGTAGTCATGCCGCCAGCCCCGAATCTGCCGGTACATATTTTCCACTTCCCGGTAGTGGGTCTCGATCAGCTCCCGCTGATAGGCCGCAATGCGCTTGTCGATTTGTTTGGAAAAGAAAGACATATGCCGATCCTCCTCGGGAAGCTCTGAACAAATCGGCGAGAGCTGACGGCGAGAGATTTTTTCCCAGACGAAGGTTCCAAAAGTGGAGGAATACTTTGTGTATTTCCCACTTTTGAAACCGCACGGCTGGGGAAAAAGATCCGCTGCTCAGCCGAAGGCGATTTGTTCAGAGTTTCCCTTATGTGTGCTTGATGATCGCCCGGTTCAAGGGTTCGTAAGCGCCCCTTGGCAGGGGCAGCAGCGTGCCGTCCGACAGGCTGACCTCCGTTTTTGTGACGCGCCGGATGTACTTCAGGTTAATGATCAGGCTCCTGCCCGCGCGGAAGAACCGGTCGTCCAGTTCCTTTTCAAACTCGTTCAGGCTCCGCTTGACGGTGTACTCCGCCTTTCCATGAATCGTCACATAATTCTGCCGCACGTCCAGATACCGGATGTCATAAAAGGGAATCCGTACCATTTCGCCGCCCAGCTCCAGATTTAGACACCGTTCCTCCCGCTTCCGCTTTTCCAGCGCCCGGTTCAGCACCGCGAACAGCTTTTCCCGGCTGACGGGCTTCATCAGATAGTGCAGCGCCGCCACCTCGTAGCCCTCGGCGATATAGTCGGAATACCCGGTGACGAAGACGATCTGCACCGCCTCGTTGTCTTTGCGCACCCGTTTTGCCAGACTTACGCCGTCCATAGCGCCCATTTCGATGTCCAGCAATAGAATGTCCCAGTTCTTGTCCTCCGCGTACCGGAACAGGAAGCTCTCGGCGGAGGAAAAGGCGGTAATTTCCGCCTGATGCCCGGCCTGCACCGCCCAATCCTTTACCAGACCGAAAACATATTCCCGGTCTTCCTCCGCGTCGTCGCAGACCGCGATCCTTAATTCCATCATCCCGCCCCCTTTTTTGTCATTATATCTGTTTTTTTCGCCGCTTGCAAGGGCGAAAAGGGAAAGGAAGCATACCCAGTCCGGGTATGCTTCCAAAAAGCTCAGTTCTCGTATTTCCCTTTCGCCGGTGCGGGAAGGCGGGCGGCAATTTTTTCTGCCAGCGCGTTTCCGATGAAGGCAAAGGCGGTTCCGACGATGATGGAGAAGATCACGTCGGTCGGGTAGTGGACGTACAGGTACAGCCGGGAGAACGTGACCAGCACGGCGATCACCATGGCAGGAATGCCCATCCGCTTGTCGTAGATCATCAGCGGTATCGCCGCCTCAAAGGAGGCGATGGTATGTCCCGACGGGAAGGAGTAATCGTGCTGAGCGTCGATCAGCAGCTTGATGGTAATTCCGAAATTCTCATACTGAAAATCATACGGTCGCGGCCGCGCCACAAGGGGTTTCAGCGTCACGTTACAGATCAGCACACCCATTACAAGGGCGATGCCCATGGCGATGCCGGTTTTTCTCGTCTTGGGGAATACCAGCATCAGTACCGCCCATGCGATCCAGAAGATGCCGCCCTCCCCGAACAGGGTCACGATGGGCATGACGGCATCCAGAAAGCCGCACTGCAAGTGCGCCTGAATCCAGTCCAGAATCGGCAGGTCAAAGCTGACCGCCAGTTGGTTCAGTAATGCCAGCATATTAGCCTCCTTCCGTCGCGTCGGTGCCGGACGGCGTCTCGAACAGAGCGTACAGCGTCATCGGCTCCAGCGTGGTGCCGTTGGGGATGGCAACATGGCCGTCTTCATCCGGGTCAAAGACCATGGTGTAGGTGGTGCCCTTGTCGTACTTGTCGATACGATACCAACCGATGAATACCTTGCCCTCGGGGGCGGAGACCAGCGGGGTATCCAGCTCCGTAGCGTCGGTCTTGACAAACTCGCTGCTCAGGACGGTATCGCCGTTCATGAAGGTCAGGCGCACCTTGCCCACCGGCGCGTTGACATCCGCGTTGGTGGCGTCATAGACCAGCCACTTGCCAGTGTCCTGCTTCCGGAAGAACAGAGTCGAGTCATACCCGAAGTCCTTGGTGGTGCCGTCTTTACGAGTGACGTTCAGGGTCAGCGACACACGGGCGGAGAACAGATCGTCGCTGTAGCGGGCGTAATCGGAAACCTCTTCCTTGGTGAAGCGGTAGCCGTTATTGCCCTGCATCCACAGGTTGCCGCTCAGGTTGGTGATGACGCTGTAGGCCTCAGAGGAGGTGTCGAAATACTTGGCAATGTCCGCCTTGGATGCCTTCTCGATCATGAACAGGCAGTAGGTCTTCGCCGCGTTCAGCGCCGCTTCCCTCTCGTCGTCGGAGATGGTGTTGGCCTGGGTCTGCTCGGTAAAGGTATGGGTCCCGGCGTCGTAGCTGACCTCCATGGGATTGCCCGACTCGTCAAAGATCGTGACGGTGGGGGTGGCCATCAGGTCGGAAATTTCCTGGGTGCAGATGCTCACGCCGGTGATGCCGATGGGCAGCCGCTCCGCCGCCGCAGTGGTGGCGATCTGAATCACGTGGCTGTCGTCCAGAGGCACACCGTTAACCTCGACAGTGTGACCGTCGGTATTCTTGATATAGAATGTCTCGCTCCGGTCGAAGAACAGCTCAACGCTGCCCAGCTCCCAGTCGGGAATGTCGGTGATGGCGGTCGTCTGACCGGACAGGGTGAAGGAGGCAATCTTCTCGTCCCCCAGGAGGACAAGATACTTCTTATCGCCGGAAAGTCCCGCAGAGGTCTCCTTGAAGGTCAGCGCCGAATCGCCCACCTTGTTTTCCATATAGGAGACGAACTGCTCCTTGCCCTCGTAGGGGGTGTCCTCTATCCCGGCGGCGTCGTAGAGCGCGCCCCAGTCGGGATGGGAAAACAGCTGGTCAAATACCTCCTGGCTCTTGGTGGTAGGCTGGGCGGCCTGGTAATCCGTCAGCCAGCCCTGAAGCCACTGAAGGCCAAAGAACGTGGCCACAAAGAACACCAGAATGAACATGAAATACAGGGTGTAGAAGATCACGCCGCCCAGCCGGGGGCCTTTGCGGTGCTTTTCCGGCACGGTCTGCGTCACGGGCGGCCGCTTTCCGCTGGGCTGCCGGGTCGGCTGGCTCTGGCTGACGGGCAGCGGGCTGACTCTGCCGCTCACTTGGCTGACGGGGAGGCTGCTGCGTCCGGGCAGGGTTGGTTCTCGGCGGATTTTCCCGCACCGGCTGGCGCTGGGGCTGCTCCTGGGAAGGTGCGCTGTTGCGCTGGGCGACCAGCTGGGAAACATCCACCGCGGTCTTTTTATTTTTAGAATCGAATTTTCCTTGATACATGGTTTCCCTCACTTCCTTACGGCGCGACCATCCAGAAGGTCGGCATCTTTCTGGGGCGCTCCTGCAGCAGGGAATAGCTGTTGATCACCTGCACGGTACCGGCTTCGCCAAACAGGCCGTAGGTATCCCGGTAGACCATGATACTGGACGAGCCGCCGTCCATGTTGCAGGCGTTCACGACGCCGTACTCGATCATGATGTCGATGACGTCCTTATAGGTGCCGCCTGCGGAACCGGCCTGACGGCCGTCAATGCACACGAACACCACGGCGCCGTCCTTCCGCTGGCCGATGGCGGTACGGGGGTTCCAGCCGGAATTGGAGTTGTAGGCCTCCTGGTTGATCTCGCCGTTCATGATGAGGACGGGGCCGAAGCAGCAGCCATCCCGGATGTTCAGCTCCTCCGCCTGAGCCTTGCTCAGATTATCTTGCGCGACCACGAGGATGTTGTCCTTATTGAAGCCCGCAAAGCCCTTGATGCCGTTGGGGGGAGAGCCGGTCGTCCACTTGCAGACGCCCTTGGAGTAAACCAGTCCCTCCGGCACGGAGCCGACGGAGGGGTCGGATGTGCCGTTGTCAAAGAACGCGCCCGCGTTGACACCGGCGATGGCGCCGTCAGTTTCGATCTGATCGTCGATACGGGTGCCGGGAATGGATGTGGAAAAATTCTCCGTGGAGGTGCCAAGGTAGACCTTGCTGGGGTCACGGACGATCATAATATGGGCGTTGTAGGTATCGCCGGAATGGGACTCAAAACGAATGCCGTCGGGGGAATTCGCCCATTCGTCGGTACCGGTGGAGATCGCCGCGTCCTTGTTGATGACGATTTCAGACGTATTGGAGAACTCGTCCGTCAGGTTGGAATCTTCCCGGGTGCGAATGGAATCCAGCGTCTCCGCGTCCATGAACAGGCCGGGAATCCACTTGGTTCCGCTGGGCTCCAGCAGAGACATGGTCAGCACGTCCCGGGCGGCAGGCGACGGGCCGTTGAAGATCAGGTTCAGCGCCAGACACGCCGCCACCAGAATCAGGGCGATCACGGTGAACAGCACCAGGAAAAACCGCCGGACGATCCGGCCGAACAGGCCGCTGCCCTTCTTCTTTTTCTTCTTGGGCGGTCTGGAAGCCCCGCCCCGCTGGGAAGGAACGGGATCATAATCGGGCATTGTGTTTCGTTTGCTCATTTTTTCTCAACCTCGGGTTCATTTTGTTTCTGGGGCGCGAACACCCAGCGCTGCTGAATCATATAGCCGATGATGTAAAGCAGGATCATCACGACCACGTAAATCAGCGTGTGCAGCACGCCGGTGGGCTTGATATGGAAAAGCACATACGCGCCGTCGGTCAGCAGAATTTGCAGCAGCATCTGGGGGACCGCCAGGCAGTAGTAGCGAAGCATGGTCTTGCCGGTGTCCGCGTTGGTCTTGAACACCAGCTTCTTATTGAGGAAGAAGTTCAGCAGAGACGAGATCACTCTTGCGCCCGTGCCTGCCGCTGCGGTGAGGACGAAGCCCTCCAGCGTCTTTTTAAGCAGAGCGGTAAACAGGGTGAACAGGCCGGTGTCCACTGCGGCGCAGACGATGGAATTTATCGTATACCGGAAGAAATGCGCCAGAATCAGCTTGTATATCCGCCAGGAATCCACAAAGGTGCGGAAATGGGAGCTTTTGTTCTCCTCAATGTACACGGTGCGGATCTTGTTCTCCTCGAAGGGGATGGCCTTTTCCTTAAACGCCAGAAGCATATTGGTCTCGTACTCAAACCGGTCCCCCGCCACGTCCACCAGCTCCTCCACTGCCTCCCGGGGCAGCGCCCGCAGGCCGGTCTGGGTGTCGGAAATGGTCATGCCCACGAAGGTCTTGAACACCAGCGACGTGGTGTGGTTGCCGAACCGGCTGCGATTCGGCACGTGGTCCAGCGTAAAGTCCCGGCAGCCCAGAATGCAGTGCCCGGTCTCCAGCATTTTCTCGCAGCACGCCCGGGTATCCTCGGGGTGGTGCTGGTTGTCGCCGTCCACCGTCACGACGCCGGCGCCTTCGGGACAGTTGTCCAGAAACCACCGGAAAGCGGTCTTCAAAGCCGCGCCCTTCCCCCGGTTCACCTCATGATGGAGCAGATGAATTTCGGGATGAGCCGCGGCGGCGTCCGTGAAATAATGTAAATTTTCCTGCTTGCTTCCGTCGTTGACCAGAATGATGTTGGAAAAGCCGTATTCCAGCAGGCCGTCGATGACGGCGTTCAGCTTCTCGTCCGGGTCCAAAGAAGGCAGGACGACAGAAATTTTCGATAGATCTTGCATCTCTTTTGCCTTTCTAGGGTGTATCTGAAAACTGGCGAAATGACCAGCAGCGAGGGATTTTTGTCCTGAGCAAGCCATTTTTCCGCAGGAATGCTTGCTGCATTTCAAGGGAAAATGGCGCGGCACAGGGCAAAAAGAGCCGCTGATTGGGCGTTTTGACAGTTTTCAGATACACTCTTACGTGCGCGCCCGTGTTCTTGGCGCAGATAGTCACACGAAACTCAGTATACTATAGCATATTTCTTTTCATTTGCAAAGAGTTTTCGTAAAAACTTAATAGAAAAAGTCGATTTGAACGCTTCCCCGTCCGCCGTCTGCGGCTTCGCTTGACACGTTTGCCCGGGTATGGTAGATTAGTAAGTAGAATATCCAACAAAACACCCTGTATTCCAGTGTTCCGCCCGGGAAAAACTTCCATCGGACGGCAAAAGGAGGATGTCCATGTTACAGACACTTACCACGCCCCGGGGTGAAACGCTTTCCGGCACGCCATGGCAGGTCTATCCCAGACCGCAGATGCGCCGGGATTCTTACATAAACCTGAACGGAGAATGGGATTTTGCCGTATCATCCGGGAATCCGGAAACATTTGATATGCGCATTCTGGTGCCCTTCTGCCCGGAGTCCCGGCCTTCCGGCATCGGGCGGCATTTTGAAGAGGGCGCGCCATTATGGTATCGCCGACGCTTTCTTCTGCCCGAGGGCTTCCGCCGGGAGCGGGTGCTGCTCCACATCGGCGCTGCCGATCAAATTGCAGAGGTGTTCGTGAACGGGCAGCACCTGTGCCGCCACGAGGGCGGCTATGCCTCCTTCTGTGTGGACATCACCGAAGCGCTGGCGGAGGAAAACGAGCTGGTCATCCGCTGCACCGACGATCTCCACGATCAGGCTTTCCCCTACGGCAAGCAGGTGATGAACCGGGGCGGCATGTGGTACACCCCCGTGTCCGGTATCTGGCAGACGGTGTGGCTGGAAAGCGTGCCGGGCACTTATATCGAGAATCTGAACATTGAAAATCACGGCGCGTCCGTGACGATCTCCACGGTTCCGCCACTGGAGGGTACAGTCAGCGTGGAGCAGCTGGGGCAGTTCCCGCTGGAACACGGGCAAGTGACCATCGCCCCGGAAAATCCCCATTTCTGGTGCCCGGATGACCCCTATCTTTACCGCTTCACTGTGGAAACGGCGCAGGATAAGGTGGAATCCTACTTTGCCATCCGGTCTCTGGAAATCAAAAAAGTGGGGGGATACCCCCGCCTGTGTCTCAACGGCAAACCTTATTTCTTCCACGGTCTGCTGGATCAGGGCTACTGGCCGGAGGGGCTGCTCACTGCCCCCGCCCCGGAAAGCTATGCCGATGATATCCTCGCCATGAAGCGTCTCGGCTTCAACACCCTGCGCAAGCACATCAAAGTCGAGCCGGAGGAATTCTACTATCAGTGCGACCGGCTGGGCATGATCGTCTGGCAGGACATGGTCAACAACGGCAGCTACAGCTATTTCCGGGACACCGTGCTTCCCACCGTCGGCATTCAGAAGCGGAACGACCGGCGCCTTCACCGGGACGAACGAAGCCGGAATACCTTCCGTCAGGGCGCAGCCGACGCGGTGAAGCAGCTGAAAAATCACCCCTGCATCTGCTATTGGACGATCTTCAACGAGGGCTGGGGGCAGTTTGACAGCGACCGCGTCTGCGGATGGTTCCGCACGCTGGACGCTACCCGCTTCATCGACACCACCTCCGGCTGGTTTCGTGGAAAGAACACCGATGTGGACAGCCGCCACCAGTATTTCGGAAAGCTGCGTCTGGAGGGCGACGGTCTTCGTCCGTTGGTGCTATCAGAGTTCGGCGGGAAAACATGGCAGGTCGAGGGGCACATTTTCAACCCCGACAAAACCTACGGCTACGGTGCCTGCCCGACGAGAGAAGCTCTGAACGAAGCGGTAGCAGCGCTCTACCGGGAATCCATTGTCCCCGCCGTGGAAAAGGGTCTGTGCGCCGCCATCTACACCCAGGTCAGCGACGTGGAGGATGAAGTGAACGGCCTGATAACCTACGACCGCCGGGTGGTCAAGCTGGACGCGGACACCATGCTGCCCATTTCCAGAGCGCTGCAAGACGCTATGGAAAAAACAGTTGCATCTTTTGAAAAAATGGGCTAGAATATACGGGATAAAAGGAGGGATCTGAATGCAGTCAGTACCCGAAAAGGAAACCATGGACGCCATTGCGGAGCTATTCAAGGGCTTTGCCGATTCTACCCGGGTGCATATTCTGGCGCTTCTGTCCCGACAGGAGCTGTGCGTGACGGACATTGCGGAGACTGTGGACGTCAGCCAGAGCGCCATTTCCCACCAGCTTCGGATTCTGAAGCAAATGCACCTGATCAAATTCCGCCGGGAGGGGAAGAACATCCTCTACTCTCTGGCCGACGACCATGTGAAGACCATTCTGCAAATGGGTCTGGAACACGTTCTGGAGTGAAGAAGACTGAGGCAGCACTTTCATGTGCTGCCTCGATTTTTATACCTCGTAATATTCCATTCTCCCCGCGTACTCCCGGCAGAGCGATTCCATTTCCTTTTCCGCAGGGAAGCCATTGGCCGCGCCGCTGACACGTATCTTTGCGGACGCAAAAACCTGCGCCCGTGCCAGCGCATCCAGCGGGCGGTATCCCCGCGCAAAATGATGCAGGAAGCCGCTGAACAGGGCGTCCCCCGCGCCCACGGTGTTGACGATTTCCCCCACCTGCACGGCGGGCAGGGCGAAAATGCGGCTTTCCTCCCGGAGGTACATGGCCGCGCCCTCGGCTCCCCTGCCGAGAACGATAATACGGTTTCCGTAAGTGTCCCCCAGCGCCCGCAGAAAATCCCGGTAGTCTCCACGAATTCCCTCGTCGCTGAGGAACAGAATATCCGCGCAGGACATGAATTCCCGGTTGAATTCGTCGTGGATGTCCGAAAGCACATGGACATCTGTGGCCACGGTTTTGCCCAGCGTCTTCGCCTGATGCAGCAGCGGGCGATTAAAATTGATGTTGCAGGCGGCCACCACGTCGGCGTCCCGGCAAATGTCCTCCGGGAAGTCGTAGGGCGTTTCCTGAATGTCCTTCAGGTCGCAGTAGATCTGCCGTTTCCCCTCGCCGTCGTAAAGCACCACGGAGTTGGGCGTCTCCTTCAATCTGGGTTTGACCCAGTCCGTTCCGATTCCCGCCGTGCAAAGCTGGCTCTGGATATATTCCGCCGGGAAGTCCCGCCCCGTCATGGTAAGCAGAGTCACGTCGTCCCCCAAGGTTTTCAGTGCTTTGGAAATGTTGTACGCCACGCCGGACACGGCGGTGTTCACCCCGAAAAAGGGGTAATCAATGGGGTAATAGTTCACCGGGAACTGCCGCACCCGCACGGTCGTCTCCGTGTTGATCAGCCCGGATACCAGAATGTTCGCCATATTTTCCTCCATCAAACAGGCAGAAACGCCGCGGCCACCGCGATCACGATGGCAGGCAGCAGATTCGCCACCTTCACTTTCTTCCCGAAAAGCAGATTGATGCCGACGCAGAAAATCAGCACATTTCCCACCAGCGACAGGTTCGCCAGCGCCCCTTCGGTCATGACCGGCCGCATCAGTCCCGCAAGCGCCGTCATGCTCCCTTGCAGCACCGCCACGGGAATTGCGGAAAATGCCGCGCCTTTTCCCATGGAGCTGCTTATCACCATTATGATGATCAGGTCCAGCACCGCTTTGGTTGCGAGGATGGAATAATCCCCGGTCAGTCCGTCCTGAATGGAGCCGACGATGGCCATTGCCCCGATGCAGACGGTCAGGGACGCGCTGACGAAGGCATTGACGAACGTCTTGTCCTTGGCGTTCCCGGTTTTGACCTTCAGCCACTGCCCCAGCCGCTCAAACGCGCCCTCAATGTTCAGCGCTTCCCCGATCACAGCGCCGATGGCAAGGCACCCGATGATCAGCAGCGCACCGCTGCCGACGATCTTTCCGTCCTGCACCGTGAGCATACCCTCCATGGCGCCGGAAATGGCGATAAACAGCGTGCCCACACCGCAGACCTTCATCAGCGTATCCTGCGCGCTCTGGCTCAGGACGCGTCCAAGCAACGCCCCGCACACACCGCCTGCCAGAATCGCGGCGGTGTTGATGACCGTTCCAAGCCCAACCATGTGCTTTCCCTCTTTTCCCGATTTGCCCAGATTCTACTGCATTCTGCTGAAAATGTCAACCAGACGCCGGGATATTGACTTTCCATCCGGGAAACAGTATACTATTTTTTGAGGTGATACTATGACAGCATCGACGCTGAAAGGTGCGATCAAAGGCACCCTGAAAGGCATCCTGAACACAGCCGCGCCGGTTTTCAGCCGGAGATCCGCCATGGATTCTGCCAGCGCACGGGAAACGCTGCTGGGCTTCTCCCCTCCCCCCACGGGAACCGCGGCCGCCGACAACCGGCTGCTGGAGCCGGAGTGCGATTTGCAGATCGTGATCCCGGCCTATAACGTGGAAGCCTATCTTGCCCAGTGCATGGACTCCGTGCTGGCGCAGGAGACAAAGTATACATACCGCGTCATTCTGGTGGACGACGGCGCAACCGACACCACCCCCGCGATCGCGGACACCTACTCCGACGACCCGCGGGTGACAGTCATTCACCAGCGGAACAAGGGCCTTTCCGGTGCGAGAAATACCGGCATCCGGGAGATTTTCGGCAAATACCTCATGTTCATTGATTCCGACGATTTTCTCCTGCCCGGTGCCATCGACGCCATGCTGGACACCGCCTTTGCCCACGACTGCGATCTGGTGGAGGGCGGCGCGTATTACGTGTATGATAACAGAAAGTCTGTCATGCACCGCTACAAGTCCGACCACAAGGTATCCGACCCCTACACGCTCCACGGTCACGCATGGGGAAAACTCTACCGGGGCGCGCTCTTTGAGCATCTCTGCTTCCCGGAGGGCTACTGGTACGAGGACTCCCTGCTCTCCTACCTGATTTTCCCCAATGCCAAAAACGTCTGGGTCACAGGACATATGGCCTACGGCTACCGCATCAACCAGGCCGGCATTGTCAAGTCCTCCCACGGCAAGCCCAAGTCCGTGGACACCTACTGGATCACGGAGGAACTGATGGCAGAGCACGCCCAGGCGGGGCTTCCGGCAGACGACGCCTATTTCCGGTACATTCTGCTGCAAATCCGTCTGAACCAGCACCGCATCGCGGACCTCCCGGAAAACATTCAGGAGAGCGTGTTCGTTCTGACCTGTGACCTTTTCTGCAATACCTTCCCCACCGACCTGGACGTTTCCGGAAACCGCACGCTGGTAAAGGCTCTGCGGACCCGGGACTTTGGCATGTATAAAATGTGCTGCAAGCTTTTTTAGAAGCAGATGAAAGCCGGCAATCAATGTTCCCGAAAAAGGATTTTAGCCCCCTATCAATCATGTAAGGAGACGAGAACACTATGGAAAATTACAAGTTTTCAACACTGGAGTACAAGCGCCCCGATCTGGAAGCGCACCGCACACAGCTCGCCCAATGGAAAGCCGCAGTCGGGCAGGCGGAGAGCTACGAAGCCCTGCGCAGCCTGATTTTTGAGATCGACCGGGAGAGCTGCGAACTGTTCACCCAGTATTCCATCGCACACATCCGCCACACTCTGGACACCCGGGACGAATTCTATGAAGCGGAGATCAATTATTTACAGGACACACTGCCCACGCTCAGCGGCGATGAGGTGGCACTCAGTGAAGCCATTGCGGCCAGCCCCTTCCGGGCGGACATCGAGCGGGAATTCGGCAAGCAATACTTTGTCTCCATGGACTTGCAGAAGAAGCTGTTCTGTGAAGCCAACATCCCGCTGCGTCAGCAGGAGAGCCGCCTGACCAACGAATATCAGAAGATCATGGCCACCGCCGAGATTGCCTTTGACGGCAAGACTCTGAACCTCTACGGCGTCCAGAAGTATTTCGAGCATCCCGACCGCAGGGTGCGTGCCGCCGCCGTCAAGGCGTACTCCAAGTTCTACGAGGACAACGAGCCGCGTCTGGAGGAGATCTGGAGCGAACTCATCCGCATCCGCAACCAGATGGGCAAAAATCTGGGCTATGAAAACTACATTCCCGTGGGCTATCTGGAGCAGGGGCGCACGGACTACGGCGAAAAGGAAGTCGCATCCTTCCGGGAGCAGGTGCGCACATTCCTCGTGCCGCTGTGCCAGAAGCTCTATGACGCGCAGGCAAAGCGTCTCGGCATCGACCATGTCATGTGGTACGACGAGAAGATGGTCTTCCCGGACGGCAACGCCGAGCCTGCGGGCGACGACGCCTTCATGGTCAGGACCGCCCAGAAGATGTACCACGAGATCAGCCCGGAAACCGGCGAATTCATTGACTTCATGATCGATCATGAGCTGATGGACCTGCAGAACAAGCCGGGCAAGGCTTCCACGGGCTACATGACGAGCCTGCCCAGCCTGAAGGCGCCCTTCGTGTTCTCCTGCTTCAACCACACGATCTTCGATATGCAGGTGCTGACCCACGAGCTTGGTCACGCCTTCGCGGGCTACATGGCCATGCGCAGCCAGCCGATCGCAGACTTTTACAGTGAATCCACCGACATCGCAGAGATCCACTCCATGTCCATGGAGCAGTTCGCCTACCCCTATGCCGAGTGGTTCTTCGGCGATCAGGCGGACAAGTTCCGCTTCGCCCATTTGCAGGAGGCGCTGACCTTCGTCCCCTTCGGCGTGGCCGTGGACGAGTTCCAGCACATCTGCTATGCCCATCCCGAGATGACGCCCAAGGAGCGGACATATCAGTGGCACCTGCTGGAAGAAAAATATATGCCATGGCGGCGCTATGAGGACGACGCTTTCATGGAGCGGGGCGGCTACTGGTATCACAAGCTGCACATCTACCTCTACCCCTTCTACTATATCAACTACACCCTCACCACTATGGGTGCGATGGAGTTCAAGAAGAAGTACGCCGAGAACAGGGACGCGGCGTGGCAGGACTATCTCAAGCTCTGCAAGACCGGCGGCA
>ERZ779876.1691-NODE-1691-length-18103-cov-2.999169_pt1 | contig 18103 bp, 21 predicted proteins | sample MGYA00511068_ERZ779876 | MGnify/ENA primary metagenome ERZ779876 (study PRJEB29588, sample SAMEA1970858) | human gut metagenome | biome: human gut; feature: human-associated habitat; material: faeces | place: Denmark | collected 2008/2010 ...
TTGCGTTCGCTAAAACAGAATATTGACACGCCACATTCTGTTCTGCTTGGAGCGGGTGCATCAGTTGAATCTGGTATTCAGTCAGCGGCAGATTGTGTTTGGGAATGGAAAAAAGAAATCTTCCTTTCGCGAAATCCGGGTATGGTAGGAACGTATGATAACCCTAAACAGGACAATGTACGCCGGGTAATTCAAAGCTGGATAGATACGCAAAATTCATTCCCCACCGAGAACAGCACAGAGGAATATTCCTTCTTTGTTGAAAAAGCATATCCAATCCCTGAGGATCGCAGAAAATATTTCCAGGGACTGATAGCTGGACGAGAACCGAGTTTAGGTTATCATCTGATAGCAATGCTGGCTCAACGGAATGTTATCAAGAGCGTATGGACTACAAATTTTGATGGTCTTATGACAAAATGCGCACATCAATACGCCCCACTGATTCCAATCGAAATCACAGCTCAAACCTCCGACAGAATATATAGAGGTGATGTGGCTGGTGAATTGCTATGTGTTGCTCTACATGGAGACTACAAGTACGGTGATCTGAAAAATACGGAACAGGAGCTTGACTCGCAAGATGGCGAGCTTGTTAAAGCACTTCGTCATGAATTGACAAACCGTGATCTGATTGTGTTTGGATACAGCGGGCGCGATCAATCTTTGATGCAGGCGTTAACACAGGTGTACAGCGAGCACGGAGCAGGCAAACTCTTTTGGTGTGGTTACGGGCAAGACGCACCGTCGTCGGTCGCAACTCTTATTAATCATGCGAATGAACACGGGCGCACTGCGTTTTATATTCCCACATCAGGCTTTGATAGTGCGATGTATTCCATTACTCGCCATTGCCTGAGCGGTGACAATAGCTTTATTTCCAAAGTAGATGAGCTAAAGAGAAGGTTGGCGGTTGCCGTGGAACCTAAAAGTGTTGGCTTCTTGTTGCCCGAAGAACCGGTAAACAAGGTTGCCGGCACAAATGCATACCCTATTGCTTTCCCGTCGCAGTGCTATCAGTTTGAGGTTTCCTATGAGCCTGAAGAAAAACCGTGGGACTATTGTCGCCAATTGGGCAAACAGGGTATTATGGCTGTACCCCATAAAGGTGTGATTTATGCTTGGGGCTCAAAAGAAACAATCGAGGATATTTGTTCTTCGAGGATAAAAGGTTCTGTCGAGCTATGTCCATTACCGCGCAACTTTGTTGCAAATAACGGGACAATGCAAGAATTGCTGTTAAAAACAGTCACGCACATCATGGCGAAAGCTCATAATTTAGGGTATTCAAAAGATAAAATCTGGGACACGAAAGAGGTCCTGAAATATCAGATTGGCGGTAAAACCCTGACAGCTTTTAGTGGAGTTCGTGTTGCGATAGTTTTTGACATCAAACACTCGTATTTGACGTTCGCCCCCAGCTACATGTATGCTGACGACACAGAACTGTCAAAAGAAGAAAAGAAACAGTTTGCAGACAGGTTTAGTGCAGCGGTCAATAATGGTCGGCCGAACCCCAATACAAGTTCCTATATTGTCAGATGGGCTCGTAAACTGCTCGGAAACGATAGATTAACGGTAAATTACCCCGTTAATTCCATTTCTCCGTTTAAGTTTGTCGTTGTTGCGCGCAGTGCATTGCTTGGAATCAATCACGGTTTACCCAGGAATGCAAGCATTAAACCAGAGCTATCTAAGAGAATAATTTTCCGCGGCAAAGAATACAGAGACCCGCAATTGCGGTTTTATAACACTGCTTCGAGAAGATTTATCGAAAATTATCATCCGATGTTAGGGCTAATAAGTAATGCGCCGGTTGATTATCCCCTGAACAATGGCGTACTGCGTCATTCAATCGTGGCAGGAGTCATCTGCCCTGTAGGACACGAGAGAACATTTTCTGGATTTATTGCCGGCCTGAACCAACGATCGGACGCTAAGCATAATGTCGATTTCCTTGTGTCTTTCCCGGGATTCTACCAAGCCTTTAAAACGGGGCTCGATTTGCCGAATCCCGCATCAAACAAATGGCAAAGCGTTAGTTCAATAAACGCACCCGATGTTTATGCAACAGCAGTGGAGTTTGGAAAAGCTATTACCCGAAAAATCGATCAATTAAGTGCACAGTCTGTAGATGCCATTTTAATTTACATTCCGAAGAAATATGAGTTTATTACGTCATACTCCAGCGATTCTGAAAAGTTTGATTTGCATGATTATGTGAAAGCATACGCTGCACAGCGACAGGTTGCAACGCAGTTTGTTCGTGAAAAGACAATTGAAAGCGAATTGCACTGTCAGATAATGTGGGCATTGTCGCTGGCGCTATACGTAAAATCGGGCAGAATTCCCTGGACGATTACCGGTGCACAGCCTGACACTGCATTTGCGGGAATCGGATACAGCGTGATGCGAGGGGCAAATAAAAACAATGTCGTTGTTGGATGCAGCCATATTTACTCATCTGACGGACAAGGAATGAAATACCGACTTTCTAAAATACATGACGTTCAGTTCGATAGAAAGGACAATCCCTACCTGTCCGAAGATGAGGCATACAGGCTTGGATTGACAATCAAAGATCTGTTCCATAACTCGTTTTCTGAAACACCTAAACGCGTCGTAATACATAAACGCACACCATTCCGAAAAGATGAGATCAAAGGATTGGTGGAAAGCCTTTCAAGCGCAGGTGTCAAAAGTATCGATTTGATTGAAATAACTTATGAAGATGATCTGAAGTGTTTTGCCCTCAATTCAGATCATAGCAATGTTGACGGTTTTCCTGTACGTCGCGGTATGTGCTTCCCAATCACTGAAAACACCATGTATCTGTATACGCATGGTATCGCGCCTTCTGTGCGCAACCCTAAGTTCAAGTATTTCCAGGGCGGAAAAACAGTTCCGCTGCCCTTGAAAGTTGTGCGACATTATGGCTCCAGTGACATGGCGCAGATAGCTACTGAGATTCTTGGGTTGTCAAAAATGAATTGGAATAGCTTTAACCTGTATTCGAAGCTTCCGTGCACGATTGAATCGTCTAATGAAATCGCGCGTGTAGGCTGGTTACTATCGCATTGCGAAGGATCACTCTACGATTATCGCTATTTCATGTGAAGACAGAAGGACTATGCATGGACAAAAAATATTTAATAATTAAAACAAATAACGACTACAAAACCAGCCGAGAGTTAGATAAAAAGACATATTCAGAGTTAAAAATAGCAGCAGAGGCTCTTGAGACATTTAACACGCTTGCCTTTTTGTGCAACAGCTATGCGAAAGCGAAGGAGGACTTCCTTGCATATGATTTCACGCAGTTCGGTGTGCGAGAAATCGATATGTTCACTATGTTTCTTAACGCACTTGAATCAATGGCAACGAACAGAAATCTATGGGAGGCATACCTAAAACGCAGCTTTAAGGAAGATGACGAGATTTTTCCGAAAGGCACGAAAAAATCATGCTACGGGATAAAGGATTCCGAGTATTACGATAAGTATATCGAATACGTGGTGTCAAAGGTGTTGCGAAACATGATTGCCCATCATAGCAAACCCTATTCGGAGATAGTATACGATGATGATTTGCACAGACAATTCATCGTAACCAAAGAAGACCTACTAAAGCTTGGCAATCCCAATTCATCGTCAAAAAAGTATATTTCAGAAAGCACGAACGACTATTACGACATAGTGGAGATAATCAAACGTGCGTTTGAGATTACAGATGAAATTAATGTTTATATGTTTAATTTGCTGCTTAAAAAGGAATGGCCGAGATTCATATCCGCACGATATACAGTGAGGGAGCATATTGGGGTTGACTGGCAAGGAGCGTACATTGTGAAAACAGATCCTCGTTATCCTGAAAGCCACCTCTTGTACTTGTCCCAGACGAGTATTTCTTTCAAAGAATGCAATGAACTCTATTCTGTCAATCGCGGCGCAAAGCTTAAGATAAACACACATCTCGTAAGAACGACCTATGCGATGAACGCATAAATCCTAAGTAGTACAAATGTTTTGTTTAGAGCAAGGAGATAGAAATATGGAACTGATCGGATTAAAAGTGAAGCATACCGTGTTTGGCGCGGGTGTGATCACTGAATTGGAAGGCAACTACATAACGATAGAGTTTGCTGCCAAAATAACAAAATTTGTTTATCCGGATGCTTTTGGAAAATTCATAAAGTCAGAGGATCCAGCGGTACAACAAAGCATTGTTGATAGCATTAATGATGCCAAAGCGGCCGCCGAGCAGAAGCGCCAAGCCGAAGAAGCTGCACGCAAAGCTGCGGAAGAACGGCGACGCGCCGTCACTGCGGTTGCGGCCCCTAAGGCGAAGAAAGCAAAAACGCTCGATGAAATGTTTGCGCCGGATTATCATGCGGAAAAACTGGCCAGACAGCCCATTCTCACCTATCAGCAGGTGGAGGATCAGTTTGGTATTCGCATTTCTGGTTTTGGCAGAGGTATTAATCCAACAGGCAATACCGTCGTTTTGATTTCTTCCATTGGTAAGGCAAGCGGCAATTTCGTTTATCATGATAAGTGGACAGTTGATGGTGATTACCTGTACTCCGGAGAAGGCAAAACTGGGGATCAGACCATGACAAAAGGCAACCTTGCAATCAGAGACGCAGCGCGTAATGGGAAGAAAATTCATCTGTTTGTAAAGTTTTCTCCGCAGGAGTATTACTACCAAGGTATCTTTGAACTCATTGATTACACATATGAGGACGAGAAAGACGAAGATGGCAACATCCGGAAAGAATACAAATTCCGTCTCAAGAAAGTGGTTGGCGCATGAAAACACTTGAAGTAACAGCCGCTATTATACGACAAAATGGAAAAATCCTCATATGCCAGCGCCCAGCAGATAAAAACTGTGGCTTGTTATGGGAGTTCCCCGGAGGCAAGATCGAAGCAGGCGAAACCGGCGAACAGTGCATTGTACGCGAGTGTAAAGAAGAACTGGGTATCACCTTAACAGTTTCGTACACCTGCATTTTTACCTCTGCAATATCGCGGCAGGTGTTCCTGAAAAGAAGGAGCATAACGCTATTGCGTGGATAACTAAGGATGAGATTTGCCGATATGAGTTTTGTCCTGCAGACAAAGAAATGATCAATACATTGAAAAATGGCGTCCGAAGCAGAAAGAACGCAATATAGAACGGTAGTAACTATGAAAGCAGGTGACTGGAATGTCGCATAAAGGATTGGATAAGGATAATTTTTTGGATCAAATTGTCCGGTATGGATATTTTGCTGAACAATTTCCGGATTGTTTCTCATCGGATGATTTTGCAGCTCATTTGCCTGAACTATCTAAAGCGGTGTCTGCAACAAAAGCAGAAGCTGGAAAAAGTAGAAAGAATACGACTGCACCAACTACTTTATCCATGTATAAAAATGACATTTCCAGAAGAATGCTTTCCTTGCCTAATCCGGAGGCGTTTTTACGATTGGCAAAATATATGCAGGCACACTGGGAGGAAATTCTGCAGTGTGCGTACAGTCGTAATTCTTTATCGCCCATTACTTGTATAAAAGGATACGATGGGGGCAGCGAAGAAATAATAAATTGCGAATCCATCCGTGAAAAACGCCACGCAAAAAGCGATTTTGTCAACGGTATTAAACAATGCATCAGGGTGGCATTGGGTTATAAGTACAGAATGAAAGTGGACATCACCAATTGCTATAATTCAATATATACTCATTCAATAACATGGGCTGCGTGTGGTAAAGACCAGGCAAAATCTTATTTGCGGACAAAAACTCCCGCAGAAATAAAAGATTTATATGAAATGGCAGATTGTCTAGATTGTTTCACAAGATTCCAGCGAAATAACGAAACAAATGGTATTGTAGTTGGACCATACACATCAAGAATCATTTCGGAAATTATACTTGCTCGTATAGACAAATTGTTGACGAAACGTGGACTGGTGTTTAAGTGGTATGTAGATGACTATAAATTGTATTTCCGTACTGAGGCACAAGCGCAGGAAAGTCTTCCTATAATTGAAAAAGTTTTAAACGAATATAATCTAGCGTTAAATTCGTCGAAAACAGTAATAGAAAAATTCCCGTACGAGGTTATATCACAGATACAACAAACATTCGAAAGTGCAATGAATAATGAGAGCGTATTTGGTGTGCTGAATGCTGCAGCGCAACTCCATTTATCCGGCGAAAAAGGCGCATACAAATATGTACTAAAATATATACGCGACAAAGAAATTCCTCGCGACGATCTACAAGTGATTATTCCCACACTGATAAACATAATGCTTCTAGATCCTAAGTACGGTAAATATGTTACATGTTACTTAAAAAGAAATCTTGGCAGTATCAATAGTGAGACGCTTACGGCAGTCATCAACAAAGAATTGGCGAGCAGTCTTCACGGTGAGTTCCAGCAGGAAACGCTTCTGTTCATACAGTTGATAAGAGATTTGGGGTTAGATATAACAGCAAGCAACATTGAAGGCGTTATTCTAAGCGACAATGATTTTGCGATAATCATTGCATTAGATATTTGGAAGAATAGAAATAAATCTGTTGTACGCACACGCCAGGAGGCACGAAAAATCAATGAGTCCATCAAACTTCTTTCGCAAAAACTTGATGGTGAAAAATTGTCGGGTTCTCGATGGTTACTGCTGTATGAAACGACAATGCATGGTTTTTTGTCGGAATTTTCAATAAAAGATGATGACACGAATGATTTCTTCAAAAAACTGAAAGAGCGTGGAGTTACCTTTTATAAATCGATACAGTCAGAATAATTGCTACTTAATTGCTAATATCCCGTTTTACATCTAGCTATTGCCGCGATCCTCTGATATCATGTCCTCCGCCGAAGGAGGTGGAGGCATGAGAAGCACCATAGAGGAACTATATTACGGCAACATCAATCCCGGTGATCGGGCAATCCGGCGCGGCAGTGAATACGCACATCTCATCAACCTGGTAAGTAAAAACGAGGAAGATTTGTCGGCTACACTGACCGAAGCGCAGAAAGAGACCTTTGAGAAATTTAAGGACTGCGTATCAGAGATGCGTGGCATCGATGAAGTAACCGTGTTTGCGCTGGGATTCAAACTGGGGCTGCGGTTAGCGGCAGAATCGCTCCTGACAACCAAACTGAAGCAGGAGCCTATAAACAACTAACAAAGCGTCATTGCATCTGGAGACAGGTGCGATGGCGCTTTTTGTTTATGTTCTATTTGCTAATTCTTGCTGCTTTAGCTGGACTTTCCTCCTTCTTTCTGGCTTAATTGTCCTACCGTAAAACAGGAGGCCAAAATCATGACTACAGAAAAAGCGCAGGCGGAGTTCAATAAGCTGATCGCAGAGAATGGATTCGCCATTGCAGGCTATGCCACCGATACAAGGAACCCTATTTATCACAGGGAGTGGATGAAGAACGGCGATAAACTGGAAGTACGGATGATCCTCAGCGGTACATACACGCTGGTTACGGTCAAGAAAAATGGGATGATCGTAGGCGCGATCATTCGTGACTACAGCAGTCCAAAAGAGCATTTGCAGCAATGCGCCAAATCGCGAAGCAGACAGGCTTCGAATGGTAAGGGAGGCAATCATGAACAGCGAAATACGGATTGACTTTTGCGTAGTGGAAAGCGTCGCCTCGGATATGGACAGAGATGCAATGTTTGCGGCAGAAATAGCAAATCTGATTCACGGTTTTGTGGCGGGCAAAGGTATGCCAGGGGGTATTCTCAGTAGTCGAGGTATGATTAATATCACAGAAGATATTACCGTCCGGAACGTACGAAGACTGATTGTTGACTATGAAAACGATCAGTAATATTTAGAACCGAAAATAGTAGCTGCTGGGCTACTGAAGTAACTGATGCAAATTCTGATAAGTCTCTGAGTAATTGCGGCATGTCAAAAACTATATATTGTGGCAGTTTGCTTCAGTCACAAAATATTAACACAAAATATTGTGATTTACTATTGACGCAAACGTTCGAATATGTTATCATTATGATGTCGAAAGACATTTAAGGCGCTTGACGTCACAAAGATACAAAGAACAAGATTGCAAGAAACAATATTCAAAATTCAATAATCAAAGATTCAAAGAGCATTGATACGACGCTACAAAGAGCAACGTATTGGTGCTCTTTTTGTTATCCAGAGCACCGGCCACCAAAAATTGATAGGCCCAGCAAAGGGGCCGGAAAGGAAAATATATGAAAGCGAATAAAGATATCAGAATAAAAGCATACGAGATGGGAGTCCACTACTGGGAAATTGCCAAGTGGCTCGGGATTAGACCGGAAACCTTCTCAAGACTTCTCCGCGAAGAACTGAATCCTCAGCAGAAAGAAAAGGTATTAAAGGCAATTGAGGAAATCAGCTATCCCATCGGTCACGGTCATTGATGCGGGTAGATTGGAGGCAGATTATGATAGCATTTACAATCTACACAGCAAACACCACCGGCGCCAAACAGAACAAACTGTACCCTAACGAGGTAACGGTGGATAATCTCCCTGCTTTGATGCAGGCGATGTGTCATGATCATGTGTGCGCAAAATATATAGGCAATGAAAGAAGTGTTGCCAACTTCCAATATGCTGACTGTATCCCTATGGACTGCGATAACGACTATAGCGACAATTCGGCAGAATGGAAAACACCGGAGGACGTGCAGAAAGCATTTCCCAATGTGGCTTTTGCGGTAAGCTATAGCCGCAACCACATGAAGGAAAAATCCGGCAAAGCTGCTCGCCCTAAGTTTCACTGTTACTTCCCAATTAAGAGGACCACCAGCGCTGAGCAGTACGTAGCGCTGAAACGGCAGATTCAGAAGACATTCCTTCAATTTGATGCAAACGCGCTGGATGCAGGCAGATTCCTGTTCGGTGTGAAAGAACCACAGGTCATGTTCTTCAATGGCAGCAAAACGGTGGACGATCTCTACATTATGGAAGGTGGCCGGAACGGTAGTTTGCATAAGAAAGCGTGCCAACTCATCAAGCGATACGGCGAAGTGGAAGCAAAGGTACATTTCGACAATGAAGCCGCCAAATGCGTACCGCCACTGGAGCAGCAGGAGCTGGAAAGTATTTGGAACAGTGCCTGCAAATTCGGACAGAAGGTGTCAAATGTAGAAGGTTATATTCCGCCGAAACAGTTTGGAGCGCCACAGGAGTATCTAAAAAGGATCAAGCCCGAAGATAATAAGGCTTATCCGTGGACGGAGCTTGGCGGCGGACAGCTTTTCGCAGACTTCTACAAAGACGTTCTCCGCTATGTGCCGGAACGTAAAAGCTGGTTCCATTATAACGGCATTGTGTGGAAGCAGGATATTGGAAACACAAAAACCATGGAACTCTGTAAAACACTTGCAAGATACCTGGGTATTTACTGCCTGTCCATTGAGGATGACAAGCGTCGAGAAGAATACGCTAAGTTTTGCTACCGTTGGCAAACTCGCAAGATGCGAGAAACGGTGATCCGTGATGCCCAGAGCGTGCATACCATCAGCATGTCAGAATTTGATACGGATCCGTATATCTTCAATTGTAAAAATGGAACGCTGCATCTGAAAACCATGGAGTTCACCCCCCACAGACCGGAAGACAAGCTGACAAAATACAGCGAAGCGGAATACAACCCCGATGCATATTGTGAACGGTTTGAACGCTTCATGACTGAAATCACCAACGGTGATCAGGAAAAGGCAAGGTTCCTGCAGAAGGTGTTGGGGTATGGACTCAGCGGCGATACCCGCTTTGAGTGCATGTTCATCTTCTACGACGCTACCACCCGCAACGGAAAAGGAACCCTGTGTGAAAGTGTACTGAAGGTCATCGGTAACTACGGTTGTACATCTCAGGCTGAAACAATCGGCATAAAGCCCAATAAAAGCAGCCAGATGCCCAGTGAGGATGTGGCGCGATTGGCGGGTGTTCGTTTTGTGAACATCTCAGAACCGGACCGCAGTCTCCGTTTAGATGCGGCACTGGTGAAAACCATGACCGGCAATGACACCATGAACGCCCGTTTCCTACACGAAAACAGCTTTGATTTCAAACCCCAGTTTAAGCTGTACATTAACACGAATTACCGTCCCGCGATTAGCGATCTGACATTGTTCAGTAGCGACCGCATCGTGATCGTAACCTTCGAGCGGCACTTTGGTGAGCAGGAGCAGGACAAAAACCTGAAAGGGCTATTTGCAGAACCGAACAGTCAAAGTGCCATTCTTAATTGGCTGCTGGAAGGTTACCGGCTCATTCAAAAGGAAGGGCTGCGGATCCCAGAGTCTGTGAAACTGGCCATTGAAAAATATCGCAAAGAAAGTGACAAGGTGGCACGTTTCACCGAGGAATGCCTCTAAAAGATTGACGGAGCAGAAGTCCGGACAAGTGCAGTATACAAATCGTACACACAGTGGTGTGAAGACAATGGATGCAGACCGGAAAATTCCGCCAAGTTTAATCAGGCCCTTAGTAGCTTCGCGACATTGGAACGCAAGCGTCCGAAAGGTGGCGGCAATGCTACCACGGTTCTGATTGGATATGCGTTGAGCGGTTTCGCACAACCCCTATAATTCCCCGTAGCAGATGTAGCAGGTTTATTCTATTGTTTCTTAAAAGACGAAAAATCTAATCCACCTATAATTCTTGCTACATCAGCAACACTGTTGGGAAGGGGCGGTCTCAATCTCTACAGCTTTTCAATACCGAGACGGGCGTGGGGTCACGCGCGAAAAATCGGGAAATCAAGAAGGGGTATAGCCCTATAAATCAAGTTTTCAAAGCATGGAGGTAAATTTATGGCTTTACATAGAATGCGTACCATCGGTGAATCGGTGGCGGAAATTAAGAAGTTAGATGCACAAAGCGCGGTAACCGCAAATTGCATCCGATCCTTGTGCAAGAACGGCCTTGTACACTGCGTGTTCACCGGGAAAAAGATTCTGGTGGACTTGGACGATCTGCTGAAATATTTGTCTGGCGAAAGTGAAAATATTGCTTGACTTTGCGAGATTTCTCTGGCTTCCTTTTGTTGCCAAAGGCTTGCACAAATAATTTTACGGAGGAACCGATATGGCAACAATAACAAAACGAATGACAAAATCCCGTCCCAGTTATCGGATACAGGTGAAAATGAGGGACAAAGGCAGCGGAAAGCTCAATGTCTACTCTACCACATGGCGACCACCGGCAGGATTAACCCAAAAGCAGATGGAGCGCGAGGTCGTCATATACGCAGATAAATACGAATCCGAATTGAAGATGTCCCTCACCGCGCCCGGCGCGAGGGCATCTCGCCAGATATCACGTTGGGCGAGTATGCACCGTGGTGGCTGGAACGGCGCAAGAGCGAATTATCGGCCAGCTACTATGTGAACTGCCAAACTGCAATAAAAGATATCGTCGCCAGCATTGGCAGGTACAAGCTGCGGGAACTTAATCCGGCGATTATCCAGCGATTCTATGATCAGCTGGACAAAAAAGAAAAGACAGTCATCACCGTGACTGCCAAGCCGGAGTTGCGTGGGGCAATGCAGGAAGCGAAAATGGGCTTCCGCAAACTGCGCTTTGAAATGGACTTCAACTGCGCAACGCTAACGGCGGCGCTGGCCGGCAGGACGATCAGCTTGGAATATGCAGAACGGCTGGCGACCTGCCTAGGACAGAATACTACCACACTATTTAATGTAACAAAGAAGAAAGAACCATATGCCTACGAGACTATACACAAGACAAAACGAACACTGCGCGCCATATTATCACATGCGAAGAAGCAACGCCTCATCAACGATAACTATGCAAGCGCAGATTACATAGACTTCCCTAAAAGGCCTCCGAAGGAAATTGACTATATGAACGACGAAGATGCAAAGAAATTCTATGCGGCAGCGGATGCTTATCCCGACATTCGATATAAGACAGCAGCGATGCTCCTGCTTCTTACAGGTATGCGGCGCGGTGAACTCTGCGGGCTGGAATGGTCAAACATCAACTTCGAAGATGCGACGATCACGATAGCGCGATCAGTCACTATGGTGGCGGGCTTTGGTGTCGTGGAAAAAGATCCCAAAACTGAGAGCAGTAAACGCGTGATTGCCATATCGGATAAGCTGCTGTCGGTGCTAACAGAATACAAACAGTGGTACGATCAGTACCGCAAAGATATGGGCGATCGCTGGACAGAGACAGACCGGTTATTCATAGCGGAATGTGGTGCACGTATCTATCCCGGCACCGTATATACTTGGGTGCATAAGGTGTGTGACGCGGCAGGGCTGCCTCACAGAACGATGCACAGCCTGCGGCATACCAACATCACCATGCAAATCGCGGCAGGCGTGCCGCTGGTCACAGTAGCCGGCAGAGCGGGCCATGCGCGGACAAGTACCACAACCGACATTTACAGCCACTTCCTAAAAAGCTCCGACAAAACGGCCGCAGACCGGCTGAAGAAGATGTTCGAATAATACCATTCAAAAGGGCGATGACCATAACGGCCATCGCCCTAAACGCGCATATATTATACTGCGAAAACCAACTTAGTGTGTTATTTTTGCAATATTAGATGTCAAATCAATATATTCATCCGCTTCGCTCACAAGTTCACCAGAGGCATTATCCCAGAAAGCAACTTTCGCAACACAATTCTCTGCGCGAATTGCTTGGACAGAATGAATAAAATCTTTATCACCCATTACCAGAATGAATACATCGCCTTCTTTTGCCTCGCGATACAAACATTTAGCTATACGTTGTACAATGCCGGTGTCAATCGCCTTTTCTTTGTTTGCAAAGTTGCGATCCAACGCCTCAACTTCAAATTGCGCATCGGCCATAGCCTTCCACAAACTATCATGAAGTGGCGGCTTCGAACCAAACAAAATAGCATGCTTAATATCGGATAAATTTCCATAAAATGAAATGGCACGCCCGGCGCGATTCGAACGCGCGGCCTTTCGCTTAGGAGAGCGACCAGCGAGAACAAACTGCCACATACGAGGTGCCAACAAATCCTTTGTTTATGCGGTTTTCAAAGTGTTTTTCTATCATCAAAATCATTCCAATTCCTTGCTAATAACACGCAGTTTTTGGGGGTATAATTAGCTCGAAATTGACATAGACCTGACAAAAAGTGTTTGTTACTGTGTCAGAGAAATACGATAAGTCCGAAGCCTTAAAACCTGACAAATAACGACTCGTTCTCTATTAACCGCAATCATTATAGCATTTTGACTTTCTAAAGTCTACATAAATATTTTCACTTAAAAAGCAACGGACAGTCCTTTTAGACTGCCCGTTATTTCCTAATTATCATTTGCTGCTTTTGCCTGATAGATAGCCAGTAGGTTTTGAAATGCCTTAGCCATTTCAGGATCGGCTAATAGCTGAAACAGATTGGTAGGATCAATTCCTGCTTTATTTTGCACTTCTGTCTGCGGTATCTCTTCTTTCACTTCGTCCGGCTTTTGCTGGTAAAAATTTTCATCGAAGCGTCTTGCATTTGCCCGTCTGTCCTCATCGAGAATATGGGAGTAAACATCTTGTACCATTTCCGCACGGGCGTGTCCAGAGTCGCCCTGAACAGCTTTAATATCGCCGCCTGTCCATTTCAGCTTATAAGTGATACTGGAATGTCTTACGCTATGGAATACAACATCCGGCAGATTGTTTTCCCTGATGAGTTTCTTCATCGCCCGGTTGATGACCTGCCCTTCTATCGGTCTGCCTGAAGAATGAGCAAATAGAAGATTATAATCGGTATATTCGTCTCCGAAAAGCTCTTTTATTTCCTCAATAGCTTTTATTTTTTCCTGTACCATAAGGGCAACGGTTTTGGGAAGATACACTCTGCGTTCACTTGTATCCGTTTTCGGCTTTTTGAGTACAAGAACAGTATGCGAATTGGAAAGCGTATGCGGGAAAATAAAGATTACATCTTTTTGGTCGAGCGTTTGTAAAATCTCCCGATTTACTCTTTGCAGTTCTTTGTTAATGTAAATGGACGCCTTACCTTCCTCAATACTCTTGTCGCTCACATCAATACAATCAAGCGTAATGCCGAGCATTTCTCCGATACGCAGAGTGCAGGAAAAAGCAAGATTGAGCGCTAAAGACAAGTTATCATCATCACAATTTGCAAGCGCTTTTTGGAAATCCTCTACCGTCCAGATTTCTCTCTTAGCGTGTTCTTCTTTTGGTATCGTAGCATTTTCAACCGGATTTTTCGCAATCAGTTCCCATTTGACCGCCTGCTTAAAAGCGCTGCGGAGAATTTTATGTATCTCGTTGATTGTATGAACGGTCAAATATTCACTTTTAGGCTTTCGGTTATTGACTACCTTCGCTTTGACCTTGAAAAGACTTTGGTAGAATTTGTCCATTACCCTTGTATTGAGATCGTCCAGTTTCATATCCCCGATTAAGGGATCAATGTAATTGAATATCAGTCCACGCTTTGATTCATAGGTTGACATCGCCCAAGTATTTACGCCATAAATAGCCATATAATCTTCAAGCAAATCGTGTACGGTTTTCGATGAAGGAACGATAAAAGTACCATTTTGCTGTTCGTATTCAATTTGAGCCTTCCGCTTTTTTGCGTCAGCATTGGTAGCGAAGGTTTCCCATTTTTGCCGCTTCACACCGTTTTCATCTGTGATATTATACACGACCGAATATCGGTTTCTGCGCTTTACAATCGAAGCCATATCAGCACCTCCTTAATTTTTTCCGTCGAGCCAAGCGTCAAAACTCGACTTGACGATTCTGTATTGATTATCGAGCATTACCGTCCGAAAAAGGTGTTGTCCAATCAGGGCATACACGGCTGGTCTGCTGATTCCAAGTATTTTTTGCACCTCAGCTACTGTGTAGCTGCCTTTTTGCTTTTTGCCGTTCAGTTCGGCAACCTTTTCTTCAAACATCAGGCTCACTCCTTTCGCTGACTTTCTTATAATGGCTTTGAGCAGAATACCACTTTTCAAAGCTCTCTTTTTCAATTCTGCGTTTTCCGCTTACGGTTATTGTTGGGAGCGGTTTTGTTCGTAAAATATCATAAACAGCGCTATCGCTTACTCCGAGAAGAACGGCGACATCGTGTACGGACAGCGTGTGCGCCCAGTTTTGACCGGGCGGAGTCCCGTCTATCTTTTTATAATGGAACTGATTAGCATACCATTCTTCAAAGCTGTCCATCATAACACGCATTTTATTGAATACGACAATCGTATCGAAGTAGTTTTTCTTGACGAGCCAGTATGACTCTGTTTTTCCGATTCCGAGCATTTTCCGCATTTCAGCGACAGACATACTCCTTTTACTCATCTTCCTCACCTCCATCAAGCCATTTATCAAAGCTTTTTCTTGATACTCGGTATTGACCTCCAACTTTTACTGAATGGAAAACATTTCGTTTCACAAGATTGTATGCGCTTGTTTTGCTTACGCCTAAAATATCTTGTATTTCTTCAACCGTATAAGTCCGCTTGTCATAATCGCTTCCTATGTAAGCGGTTTCGCTCTCGTTCAGAGCAGCTATCTTTTCTTGAAACATTCAAATTCCTCCATCTTTCTCAACCGCCGCCCATCGGTAACGGTTATCATATAGCCAAGCCTTAGCTTGACTATATGATACCGAAAGAAAGGAAATCTGTTAATGATGCGTTCTGTTCGTTCGCATACTTGACTCATTTCAGAGAATTATCCAGCCAAGCGTCAAAGCTCTTTTTCGATATGCGGTAATGACCGCCTACTTTAACGCAGTGAAAAGCATTGGATTTCACAAGATTATATGCACTTGTCTTGTTTACGCCTAAAATATCCTGTATTTCTTCAACCGTATAAACACGCTTTTCATAGCTCGGTATATAAGCTGCCTGTGTATCGGCATTCATTTCAGCAATTTTATCTTCAAACATTCTTATCACCTCCCGACTGAGGCGATTTTCTTGTGAGAAGTATATAGTCGTAGCCGAAGTCAAGGCATTTGTCACACCTGCTTTTTATCCGTTGAAACGGATCAAGCCGCCGTACAATAAAGTCGGGATTAGCTTTATAATCCTGCAAGCATTTCCCGCATAAACATCTGATTTCACCTCTACGCTGTGGATTTTTCACCCATAACCCTAACGCCGCTTTCAAGCCGTTGTTGATTTTTCGGATCAGATACTCACTATCCACCGTGCCGATATAATCGACAAGATCTTTCTGATTAACTGTTTTCAGTTGTTCAAGCATAACCATTGAAGGCTCATTCAAGCCGAAATTTCTGCCTAAGACAATGTGCGAGGGCAAAAACCGTTTTTTGATTGCGGTAGTAAGGGCAGCGACAACGGTTGTTGTACTTGCCTGATTGCCCTCATCACACTGCACCACAAGAACAGGGCGGATTCCGTTTTGAATGGAGCCTTCATTGTTACCGAAATCATATAAGTAGATTTCTCCACGCTCGACCTTCTGATTGCTTTTGAGTTCCATAATGTAAACCTCTCAATTTATATTTGAAAGGTGTTTCATATCCGGAGTAGAAACAAGTCCCTTCACTTGTTCCCACTGGGAGAAGGCAAATTATCGGGTGTTTTTCAAAAGTTTTTCCAATTTTTTTAATGCCGACTCGTAGGACTCATAAACAGTAGAGTAGGATTTGCCTTCTTCTGCCGCAATGTTGCGTAAATTTTTTCCCTCAAAAAAATACTTTTTTAAGTACCGTTTTTGCATTGGAGCAAGCTGCAAGATTGCTTTTTGCAGTGCTTGTATCAGATCGTTTTGCAACACATCTTCTTCAAATGTGTTATAAGCAAATTCAGAATGATGATTTTCAAAATCTTCGTCAAGAGCATAAAAATGTCCCCTAACCGAGCGCATATAATGCTTTTTCTCATTTCTCCGATATTCATCACGCACTTCGCCAAAGGCTGGCGTTAAAACGATAAAGGGTATGTAATCGCTGACGATAGGGCGGTACTTTTCTAATATTTCTTTTTCGGTAAGTTCAGAAATAATTGCCCATTGCTCGTTCCCGATATAACCGTCGTACTCATATCTCAAATTGATAACCTTACATTCTTCTTGAAACTGTATCTCCAGCTTATTAAATTGTTTATTAGACATCTCGCAATCTCCTTAAATTTGAATTTTGTTGGGGAACAAAATTCGGAGATCACGGATACCTGCCTATGAATGTCTGCCACTCAAAGAGCAGAGCAGTTAAAACAATCGGCTGCTTGTCCGATCCGTAAAATATGTAAAGTTCGGGGGAACCCGCCGCTGTTTTACTAAATACTGCTTGTCCATACCAAAAATAAAAAAGATACTGCGGCGTTTGCCATTTCCCGACAAAAACAAAAGGCGCTCGTCTCGCAACGAACGCCTCTGAAATGGAAAATATGTTAAATAATGGTAATAAAAGAGCTAAAAAATAAAATGCTGTCGAGCAAAAAAATACCGCAATCCCCTCAAGGACTGCGGTATGTAATCTTTCGTTTTTTCGCTCAACTGTGGGCGGCTTTCCGTCGCAAAATTAGCCATTGGATTTCATCGTTACCCCTTATTCAAGGGGTAAACGACATTCTCCTGCGGCTTCCCCCTAACTGTTTTGTAGATAGGGGAAGTATAATGTATAACGCAAGGATATTGCGGGGGAATCGCCAAGAAAACGCAAAGTCTCGCCGCAAGTTTAGACAAGATACAGCGGTTAGAAATCGCATTAAATCAACATTTGTAGAGATTTGACTATATATAACTGCACCCCACAGCCTATAAATAAACTGCGGGGTGCTGCCTAAGCTGAATTAAAGCGATACCCGACTTCCCGAACACTCTCAATACTAATTGCCGAAGAAGCAGAAGGGCATATTTTTCTGCGAAGATTGCGGATGTGGTAGCCTACGGTATCTTTTTCATTTCCTGATGGCAGATCGCCCCACACCTTATCATAAATCTGTGCGTATGTAAGGACACGCCCTCTGTTTGCCGCCAGCAAACAGAGCAGGTCATATTCCTTAACAGTCAATTTAACCTCTTGATCCTTATAAGTTACTCTCCGGTTACTCAGGTCAATTTCCAAGTCGGGAAA
>ERZ779876.1716-NODE-1716-length-17830-cov-6.010970_pt1 | contig 17830 bp, 15 predicted proteins | sample MGYA00511068_ERZ779876 | MGnify/ENA primary metagenome ERZ779876 (study PRJEB29588, sample SAMEA1970858) | human gut metagenome | biome: human gut; feature: human-associated habitat; material: faeces | place: Denmark | collected 2008/2010 ...
AACACCTGCGGCTCGCACACGAGCGCGCGCGCAATCGCCACGCGCTGCTGCTGACCGCCCGACAGCGAGTTTACGTCGCGATGCCCGTAGTCCTCGAGCCCCACCATTTTAAGCGCGTTGTTCACTTTTTCCTCGATTTCGGCTTTGGTGAATTTGCGCGTTTTTCTTATCTCTTTGCCGTCCTTGCCAAGGGCGGGCTTGCCGCTCTTGTCGAGCGCCGCGCCGTCGTCCACGCGCTTTAATTTCAGTCCGAACGCGACGTTTTTGAAGACGTTCAGGTGCGGAAAAAGCGCGTACTTCTGGAACACGGTGTTGACGGGGCGCTTGTAGGGCGGCATGTCGGTCACGTCATGACCGCCGATGTAAATTCTGCCCGACGTGGGCGTCATAAACCCGGCAATCATGCGCAGCAGCGTGGTTTTACCGCAGCCGCTGGGTCCCAAAAGCGTCAGAAACTGTCCTTTCCTTATCGACAGGTTAAGGTCGTCGATGACCGTCACGTCGTCGAAAACCTTGGTTACGTTCTTGACCTCGATAATCTTTTCGATTTTCTCTTTTTCTTTCATCTTCTGTCGATTCCTCTATCAAAAATTGGGCGGACAGGACAGCCATATCACAACGGCTTCCGTTTTGCCTGCGTTCTCTATGTAATGCGTTTTCGCGGCGCGGTAGTAAAAGCTCTCGCCTGCCGAAGCGTCCGAGGCGCGTTTGCCGACGTGCACTCGTATTCTGCCCTTTAACACATAACCGAATTCCTCGCCCTCGTGCGGCATGTCGTGTTCGGTTTCCGCCCCCGGGTCGAGCTCCAGCCGTATCGGCTCCATCTCGTTCTTCTGCGCGGTGGGCACCAGCCAGATAACCTTATAGCCCTCGCTCTCCTTGACGAAATAGTCGTTCTCGCCGTACACCAGACTTTCGTCCTCGTCATCCGCGAAAAAGTCCGCAAGCGACGTGCCCAGCGAGGTCAGTATATCCCTGAGCGTCGCTATCGACGGACTGGTAAGGTCGTTTTCGAGCTGGGAAATATATCCTTTCGTCAGCTCGCACCTGTCGCCCAGCTCCTCCTGCGTAAGCCCGTTTTTCAGCCTGAGCTCTTTGATTTTACAGCCGATTTCCATAAGCCGTTTACTCCTTTGTCCGCGATTAGTATAACTTTACTCCGCGTTTACAAGGTCTTAGTATAATAAACTTCGGGTTTATTTTTGCTAAACCTCGACTAGTGTAAATGTTTCTGCGGCTATTGTCAATCGTTTTGACGCGGTTTTTCGGGAAAATTCGCAATTTTTTGTGTAGCGGCGGCAAACGGGAGGACGAAAACGGGATTTTTTCGGGTAAGCCGTCAAAAAAGTTGTCTTGACGGAAAAAATATGCTAGAATACTCGGTAGCCGCGGAGCGCCGAAAGGCTTTGCCGCGAAACGGAGAACGACATGGAAAAGAACAAGATAGTAAGAATAATAACGGTGTCGGCGGTGATTTTCATCGTCCTTCTGTTGATTGCGCTCGTCATGAATCTCGTCACGCTGACGAGGCTGAACAACCGCAAGGCTGAGCTCGAGAGCAAGCTGACGGAAATCCGCGAGCAAATCGAGGCGAACAACGCCGAAATCGACTATATTTCGTCCGACGAGTACATCGACGCTTACGCGCGCGAGTACCTGAACATGAAGGGCAAGGACGAAGAAGCCTTTACGGGTAAAGAAAAGTAATGGACGCGGTAATAGACGTGGGCAGTAATTCCGTGCGGCTCGCGCTGGACCGCGGAATGAAGGTCAATCAAAAGCAGATAAACACCACCTGTCTTGCCGAGGGGCTGGCGAACACCGGACGGCTCGGCGGCGAGGCTATGGAGCGGACGAAAGCCGCGATAGCCGACTTCGTGCGCGCGGCTCGGCTCGAAAAAGCGGACAATATCTATATTTTCGCGACCGAAGCGGTGCGCTCGGCACAAAACGGCGAGGAGTTTCGCCGCGACGTGGAAAACGCCGTTGCCCTGCCCGTGCGCGTGATTTCGGGCGACAGCGAGGCTAAGCTCGGGCTTTTGGGCGCAATCGACGGCAATCACGGCGAGATAACCGTCGTGGACATCGGCGGCGCAAGCGTGGAAGTCGTGCGCGGCGACCGCAAAAAGCTTACTTACGCGCGCTCACTGCCGCTGGGCGTAGTCAGGCTTCGCGACCTGACGGGCGACAGGCGCGAGGACATAGAAAAATACGTCGAAAGTCACGTCGCCGACTTCGGCTTCGTGAGTGGATTCGAGGGCGTGGCAATCGGCGGCACAGCCACCACTCTCGCCGCGATGGATTTGCGGCAGACGCGCTATGACGCCTCCGCCGTCCACGGACACGTTCTGTCGGTGCGAGCAATCGACAACCTCGTCGAGGAAATATTTGCCTCGACCGACCGCCGACGGGACTTCCCCGTGCTGTCGGAGCGTCGAGCAAAAGTAATCGGACACGGCGCGATAATGCTGCGCGCGCTCGTCGAGTACCTGGGACTCGAGGACGGCGTGACGGTGTCCGAGCACGACAATATCGAGGGTCTGCTCTACTGCGTGCGGAACGGCATTGAAATTTAACGAAACGCTTTGACAAAAGACCTCGCTGCGGCGAGGCTTTTTCTTTTCCCGAAATTTGGAAACGCGGCGATTGCATAAAGGCAGGCGGCTTGCAGATAATAAAAACAAGCAAGGGAGCTTGTCGCCTTTCATTCTGCGGATAGCGAGAAGTAACCTCGCTAATCCACGGAAAAAGGAGATGAAAGCAATGGCAACCACGAAAACCAACGGCACGAAAAGCGTCAAGTCTTCGGCGAAGAAGACTGCGGCGAAAGCCAAGACCGCCAAAAGCTGCAAGTAAGCTTCGGGCAGAAAAAAACGCGGCGTTGCTGCCGCCGTTTAACGACGACGGCATTACTTAAAAACGATTAAACGCCGCAACGAAAAAAACGCTTCGTAAGTTTTTTACGAAGCGTTTTTCGTTATTCAGAATTTATTTAAGCCGGACTAAACCGCGGTTTCGATTTTCTCCCAGCGCGCGTAAAGCGTGGAATTGTACTGAACGTTTTCGGTATTTTTGTTGCCGTTGCCGTATTTTGCCCAGAAAGCCCAATCTAAAGTCAGGCTGAGGTTATTGCCCTCGCTGACTTTTATGAACGGACCCGTACCTAAATCGGAACTTAAATACCAGCCTGAAAATTTATAGCCGTCGTTAGGCGTAGCCGTAATCGTCATCGTTTCGCCGAAGTAACACATTGCGGTTTCGATACTCGCGGCGTTACTGGGTGAACCGCCGCCTTTATTGTAACTCAAAGAACCAGCCGCGGTATTGGTATTTTTAAGATACCAGAAGTAGTAGCCGAGTTCCCACCTTGCGTACACGGTGATATTTTCGCCGAGTTCGCCTCTTCTGAATTTGCCGTCTTCGTCGGTGAACTTATCGGCGTGCTCGTCGGTGCCGTAGTACCAGCCGCGGAAATAATAGCCGTAACGCGCAGACGCGGGCAGTTCTCCATACGTTTCGTAATCGAAACTCATCGTGAGTTTGTGAACCCTGTTGCCGTCCTTATCGGTTATTTCGCCGTCGTTGTCTATCATCGTGACCGTGTAAACGTCGGGGTCCATAATCGCGCGGACGGTAAACTTTCCGTCCTTCATCATATCGGGATCGAGGATCGTTTCGGAATTGACCGCGATATAATATTTGCCGTATTCGCTCTCGGAGTGCAGATACTCCCAGCCTGTGATTGTGTAATGATCGGGTTTAATATCCGAGGGACACGGAATCGGCTCGTAAGTCTTGCACTTGACCGATCTTAAAACGCTCTCGTCGAGCGAAGAAACGAACGTTACGTCGACGAACTCCTTTCTGTAGATATTCATTCTGTATGTTTCGCCCACTTTGCCCTCGGTCGAAACGGTGTATATAAATACTCTGTTGAACCCATAAACAAGGTTTTCGGCGGTCTTATTCACGATTTCATTGTCGTCGCGGTCAATAAGTTTCCACGTCCAGCCGTCCTTTATATGTACTTTGTCGGTAAAGTCGAACGAGGTCACGTCGGTATCGACGTAAATATCGACGGTTTCGTCGTCGGGGTCGAAATCGGTCGAGCCGTCGATTCCGGTTATCGGCATTTCGATTGCCACGCTCCACTTTGCGTACAGCGTGAAACTCTTTCTCACAAGCGCGTTTTTATCGTAGCGTCCCTTAAGTTCGGGAGTCGTGTACCAACCGGCGAACCAGTAACCGTCTTTTTTCGGTGCCTCGGGCATCGTGAGTTTTTCTCCGAAAGTCGCGGCTACGTCCGCTATTTCGCCGCCGCCGTTCGTGACGAACTTGACCGAATACGAGCGGGCTTTCAGTACCGATTCTTTTATAAAAGTCGTTCCTTCCGCAGTAATTTTACCGTCCTTTATCGTGGCGGTAGCGGAGTCGTTTTCGTGCGACATGGTTATGGTTTCGCCGCTTATCGAGTAAGTGCCGCTGTCGCCGCCGTAAATTTCGAACGTGCCGTCGGCTTTGAGCGTCATGTAATACTTCTCGTCCACGAACTCGCCGTTTTCGTCCACGGCGTAGTACGCGCCGGTATGATCGACGACTTCGGGCGTTTCGACCGTTGTATCGCCGTTATTGCTGCCGTCGCCCGTGCCGCCGTTACCGCCGTTATTGCCGCCGTCGGGCGTTTCGACCTCGCCACAGGCAAACGCCGCAAACGCCGTAACCAGCGCAAGCAAAATCGCGAGCATTTTCTTGGCTTTCACTTTCATTGCATATTCTCCTTTTGGATATTATTCAGATAACTATTATAGTGAACGAACCGCCAACGAAGCGTGAATTTCGGGGCTTTGAGCGAAAATATCCGAATAAATATTTATGCCGCGATTTCCCTCGCCGCGACGGCAAACAAAAAGCCGAAGCGTTTTTGCTTCGGCTTTTTTGCTGTTTTACCCGTTATCAATGCTTGTTGTACTTGTTTTTGAGCGCGGCGAGCATGTCGTCGAGCGATTTTTCCTCTCTTTTCGGGCGGTTGTCGCGATTGAAATTGCGGTTATCGCGATTGCCGCCGCGGTTGTCGCGGTTGAAGTTACGGTTGTCGCGGTTATGGTTGTCGGCTTTTTCTCTCGAAGCGCCGCCCGCGGGCTTTTGCGACACGAAGCCGCTCGCCTGCTTGATGGACAAGTTGATGCGCTGTTTTACGGGGTCGACGCCGATGACTTTGACCTTCACCACCTGACCGACGGACAACGCCTCGCTGGGGTGCTTTATAAAGCGGTCGGAGATTTCGGAAACGTGGACGAGCCCGTCGTGGTGCACGCCGATGTCGACGAACGCGCCGAAGTCGATGACGTTTCTCACCGTGCCGGTAAGCTCCATGCCCTCTTTCAAATCCTTCATGTCCATAAGGTCGGCGCGAAGAACGGGAGCCGGGAGGTCGGCGCGAATGTCCCTGCCGGGCTTCAAAATTTCCTCCACGATGTCGTGAAGCGTGAGCGCGCCCACACCGATTTCCTCCGCGACCTTTTCCTCGCCGTCGGCTTTTACCTTGGCTTTGAGGTCGCCGAGTCCGCCGCTCTTGACGTCGTCGTCGGTGTAGCCGTATTTTTTAAGCAGCTTTTCCGCCGCCTCGTAGCTCTCGGGGTGAACGCCCGTGTTGTCGAGCACGCTGTCGCCGCCTTGGATTCGCAAAAAGCCTGCGCACTGCTGGAACGCCTTGGGTCCGAGCTTGCCGACTTCCAGCAGCTGGCGGCGGTCGGTGAACGGCGTTTTCGCGCGGTAGGCGACTATGTTTTTCGCAATCGAAGTGTTAAGCCCCGAAACGTAGGCGAGCAGGCTGTAGGAAGCGGTGTTGAGGTCGACGCCCACGCTGTTCACGCAGTCCTCGACTACGCCCTCAAGCACTTCGGTGAGCCGTTTTTGCGGCATGTCGTGCTGATACTGTCCTACGCCTATTGACTTGACGTCGATTTTGATGAGCTCCGCCAGAGGGTCCATGAGGCGGCGAGCAATCGACACCGCGCTTCTCACCGTCACGTCCGCGTTCGGGAACTCTTCGGTGCCCAGCTTGCTTGCCGAATAGACCGACGCGCCGGCTTCGTTCACCACCATGTACTGCACTTTTCTCGGGCAGTCCTTGATAAGGTCGGCGACAAAAATCTCCGACTCCTTGGAAGCCGTGCCGTTGCCTATCGAAATGACGTCGGCGTTGTATTTCTTTATCAGTCCCAGCATCACGCGCTTTGCCTCTTCGGTCTTGTTCTGCGGCGGCGTGGGGAAAATGACCGTGTGGTCGAGCATGTTTCCGCTCTGGTCGATGACGGCAATCTTGCAACCCGTGCGGTACGCCGGGTCGAGTCCGATGATTACCTTGCCCTTGAGCGGCGGCTGCATGAGAAGCGGTTTGAGGTTGACCTCGAACATCTTTATCGCCTGCTCGTTGGCTTTGTCGGTGAGCTCGTTTCGCACTTCGCGCTCGATGGACGGGAAAATCAGGCGGTCGTAGCTGTCCTCTATCGCCTCGCTCATTTCCTTGTCGAACGCGCTCGGCTTCATGAATTTAGCCTTGATTTTCTCCACCGCTCTGTCGTTGTCGCAAGCAACGGTAACTTTCAGGCACTCGTCCTTTTCGCCGCGATTGAGCGCGAGTATGCGGTGCGACGGCAGCGTCTTGATTTTCTCGGAGAACTCCTTGTACATTTCGTACACGTTTAATTTCTCCTTATCCTCCTGCTTGTCGTTGAACGCGGAAGAAACCGTGCCCTCCTCCATGATAAACTCGCGCAGAGCCTTGCGGATTTCCGCGTCGTCGGAAACGCGCTCGGCGATTATGTCTTTCGCGCCGTTGATCGCGTCCTCGGCGGAAGCGACGCCCTTTTCCTCGTCGATATATTCCGAGGCAAGCGCGGCAAGGTCGCACTCTTTCATCTCCTGCGCGAAAATAATATCGGCAAGCGGCTCGAGTCCGCGCTCGACAGCCACCGACGCGCGCGTCTTTTTCTTCTGCTTATACGGGCGGTAAACGTCCTCCACCTCGGTGAGCGTGACCGCCTTGTCGAGAGCAGCGGCGAGCTCGTCCGTCCACTTGCCCTGCCCCTCGATGGCGGCGCGCACCTCGTCCTTACGCGCGGTAAGGTTTTTGAGATAGGTAAGTCTGTCCGAAAAATCGCGCAGCAGCTCGTCGGACTGACCGCCGTGCATTTCCTTGCGGTAACGCGCGATAAACGGTATGGTGTTGCCCTCCTCTATGAGGTCGACGATGTTCGCGGCGTAGGCAGGCTTGAGGTTAAATTCTTCGCTGAGTTTTGCTTTGATGTCCATTAGCTTTTCCTTTCGGGTTATTTGCGCGGCGTTGGGTTTAATTAAAATCCGCGACTGCTCTATTGTACTCCATTTTGTAAATAAAAGCAAACGTTTTTTTGCAATCGGGCATAATCCCGAGGCTATGGTAATAGATTGTTATACGGAGGTGCGCCGATGGAAAACGCAAAACCCGAAGTTAGTCATTCTCTTACGCTCGAAAACCGCTCGAAGTGTGCCATGACGGGCATTCGCGAGGTGCTGTCCTATTCGCCGCGCGAAGTCGCGCTCTCGTCCTCGAACGGGCGGCTGACGATTACGGGCGAGGGGCTTAAAATCGTCAGATTCAACGAGCTCGACGGCTCGCTCTCGCTGTCGGGCAAGGTGAACGCCGTCCGCTACGACGAGCAAAAGCCGCCTATTCTCAAGCGCATTTTCAAATGAGCGAAATAGGCGTATTCTGCCTGTGCATAGCCTCGGGGATTGTCGCGCGGCTGGCGTTCTTGCCGGCGAGCGCGGTGGCAAAACGCGGCGGAGCTTTGGCGATTTTTCTCGCCGACTTCGCCTGCGCGGTAATCGGCGGCATACCGTTCTCGCTGGTGCTCGGGTACTTTAACTACGGCATTGCGGCGGCTTACACCGTGCTCGGCTTCGACGTGGGGCTTCTGCTACCCTCGCTAGTAAAGCTAATCCCCTCGCGTCTGAGGAAAAAAAGAAAATCCGAAAAACCCGAAAAAGTCGCGGAAAAACGTTTGTAAATTCCGCGGCTTTTAATGTACAATAGCTGTGTGGCACCCGAGAGCTTACCTGCCGCAAAAGGAGCATAAGATGAAGACAGGCGTAATTTCCGAGGATTTTCAGCGCGCGTTCGGCGACGAAGGACGCTTCGGCAATAAAAAGATTTTCGACGTCATCAAAGCAATCGGCTTTGACGGCGTGGACTACACGATAGGCTATACCGGGCATTGCCAAGACCCGATTTTCTCCGAGGCACGCGGAGTCTGGGTAAAGAAATTCGGCGACGTTGCGGCTGCGCTTCGCTCGAGCGGACTTACGGCGTTTCAGACCCACGCGACGTTCCCCACCGACCGCTTCGCCCCGGGCGAGTTCGACGAACAGTGTCTTGACCTGTTCAGAAAGGAAATCGAGGTCACGGCTATGCTTGGCGCGCCCTATATCGTCATTCACCCCATCAATATCGCCGTAAACCGCCGCCGCAAGGACGAGGATTTTGCCGCGAACATGCGAGCTTTTGAAATGCTTGACCTCGTACTGTCCGAATTCGGCGTAAAGCTCGGCGTGGAAAACATGTTCGTGTGGGACGGCGTGCGCCACCGCAACTGCCCGACGGGCTGCTCCGCTCCCGAGGATATGATAGCCTATATCGACGGCGCGCACTCGCCCAATTTCGTGGGCTGTCTGGACACCGGGCACATGTTCATTAACGCAATCGAGCCTGCGGAAGCGGTGAGAACGCTGGGCTCGCGGCTGAAGCTGCTGCACGTCCACGACAACGACGGCAGCCACGATTTGCACGCCGCTCCCGGCACGGGCAAAATCGATTGGGCAGACTTTGCGAGGGCGCTCGGAGAAGTAGGCTACGACGGCGCGGTGTGCCTTGAAACCTCCTTTAAGCCCGCGGGCAAAATCGCGCCGGAACTTATGTGGGATTACGCGCGCTACGCCTATGCTGTCGCGCGGAAAATCGCCGACATCGCCGAAGCCACGCCGAAAAAAGCCTGACTCTTTCTTAACCGTCATAATAACTTCAAAAATAAACATGCCGACGGACGCTTCCGCATACAGAAACGCCCGTCGGCTGTTTTATATGACTTTCTGTCAATCTTAAATGGGTTTCGGATTTAACGCCGAAGTTCTACTCTTCCTCGAAAAATTCCTTTTCGAGTCCGCATACCGGGCATAAGAAATCATCGGGAACGTCCTCCCATTTCGTGCCGGGTGCAATGCCGTTATCGGGATCGCCGAGCGCTTCGTCGTAAACATATCCGCACGGGCATACGTATTTCATAGTTATTTTCTCCTTCGCTATTTATTCATCATTATTCGCGAAATCGCGTCGATTATTTTGTCGTGACAGCCGCCGCATCCGGTCGTGCAATGCGTTATTTTTTGTACGTCCTCAAACGCTTTTTCCACATCGTCGAACGTTTTTTTGCCATAAAGCGCGCTCTCTACGTCGGCATACGTCACTTGCTTACAATTGCAGATAACGTAGTTTTCCATAAGTATTACTTGAAATATCTGTCGAGTAAGCCCTTGAAGCCTGCGCCGTGGCGCGCTTCGTCCTTCGCCATTTCGTGAACGGTGTCGTGAATGGCGTCGTAACCGAGCTGCTTTGCGCGTACCGCGAGGTCAAGCTTGCCCTTGCATGCGCCGCCCTCCGCCATATAGCGAAGCTCGAGATTCTTTTTCGTGGAGTCGGTGACGACTTCGCCGAGAAGCTCGGCAAATTTAGCCGCGTGCTCTGCCTCCTCGAACGCGTAGCGCTTGTACGCCTCGGCAATCTCGGGATAGCCCTCGCGCTCGGCGACTCTCGCCATGGCAAGGTACATGCCCACTTCGGTGCACTCGCCCGTGAAGTTCTCTCTCAGTCCCTGCATGACCTCGGCGTCCTCCACCTTGCCGTCGCCGACGTGATGCTCGCAAGCCCAGCTCGTCTTGCTCTCGTCGATAGCCTCGAATTTCTTGGCTCCGCACTGCGGACATACCGTTACGTCGTCCTCTACAACGCATCCGCATACCAAACATCTTTTCATAACCTAATCCTCCGTAATTGGTTTAATTTTATCTACGAAACGCCGTTTCCTCGGCGCAATTCGTCGTTATTTCAGGCGCGATTCCTTCGCGCAGTCGGGGCACAGCCCGTAAAGTATCGATTTTTCTTCCTCTACCTCGTACCCCAGCTCCTCCACCGTTTTCGTGAGCGGCGAGCCGATAAACAAGTCGCTTATTCGTCCGCAGTGCCGGCACACGAAATGCGCGTGATCCGACACGTCCGCGTCGTAATGAATACTGCCCAGCGAGGTTTCCAAGGTCACTACCCTGCCCTCGTCTACCAGCGCGCGCAGGTTCCTGTAAACCGTCGCCACGCCTATGCCCGGGAGCTTGTCCTTGATCATCGCGAGTATCGCGTCCACGTCCGGGTGCGCCGTAGTCCCTTTCAGCGTTTCGTAAATCACTTCGCGCTGCAAGGAGCCTCGCCGCTTGCCGTTCACTTGTTCGTTGTTTGTGCTCATTTTTTTGCGCTCGATACCGTGTAAGAGTTTCGATAATGCGTCGTTAGGTGATAACGATTATCATTATCATCTATATAATACACCTATTTTCGGTCTTTGTCAAGAGTTTTTTATAAAATTAAAAAAATTTTTTTGTAAGATGCGGACGGGACACGGATTAGCCGCGGCAATAGAGTTTTCTCCGACGGCGCGAATTCCCGTCAACGGCGAACACTAAATACTCGCGGCTTAAATACGCGAAAAGGTCGCGACGTTTAAGCCGCAACCTTTTTCAGTCTGTTTTCTTGATGTTGTCTTGCTTTTTATTCGGCGACGTAGGTAACGGTAACCCTAGTCAGCTCGTTGTACCATAAATCATCCTTGTCAATCGCTTCCCACTGCTCCCGTGTTCCGATAAAGTTTATCTTAAGCTCGATAACGTCGCGTTCGGCGACGGCGAATGCGACTCTACCGATGCCGTTTATCGTCCTGCCGGTGCTTAGCGTGATTCGGGTGGGTTCGATTGCCGCCGAGGGAATCGTAATCTGCGTGATGTCGGCTCTTCTGCTAAACGCAGCGACGTACACCCTGTACTTGCTTCCGTTAAAGCTCTCGGGCAACGTGACTTTTCCGCCCTCGCCCTCATAGGTAATCAGGAGGTTGATTGCTTTGCTGCCGTCCGTCACCGTCAGGAACACAAAGCCGTCGGCGGTTCTGGTGATTGCGGAGCTCGTACCTATCGAGAGAGCATGGTCGGCTATATTGCCGTATGCCGCGCTGTAGGAAGCGACGTCGAGCGAGCTGTGATTGACGATGTCGTAAAGCCTTACGCAATTCAGGAACGCGTAGTTGCCGATATACGTCACGGAACTTCCGAGCTCGACGGTGTACATAGAGCCGCACTCGCGGAACGCGGACGCGCCGATATACGTCACGGAATCGGGAATGCTAATCGAAGTGAGCTCGCAATTATAGAAAGCATAGTCTGCGATTTGCTTCGTCGAGGAGCTTATCGTATACTTCTTAGCCGTCTTGTCGATTGCGCCGATAAGAATGATATACGGGTTTTCGGCGTTTCCGAGGTAGTAGCAGCCGTCTTTTTCGTTGTAGCCGTCGAACGCAGACCCGAAAGTCAAATTGCGTATATTCGCGATAATACCGTTTACCGTGACGGTTTTGAGCGTAGCGGTTAAGAACGCTTGCCCTCCTACCGCCGCGACGGAGGCAGGAATGTTTATCGACGTGATTGCGGAGTCTTTGAATGCGTACCCGCCGATTTCGAATAAGCCGTCGGGAAGGTTGACGGACGCCACGTCGCTATTCGCAAAGGCGTACTCGCCGATGTACAGAAGCGTAGAGGGCAGCGTTATCCTCTTTATGCCCCTTTTGTTCTGAAAAGCGTTGGCGCGAATGTGCGTTACGCCCTCGGGAACGGTCAGACTCTCGTGCGTTTCGCTGTTTTTATCGACGTAAGTCACGAGATAAACGCGAGCGGCCTCTTTGTCGTCGCCCGGCACGGTCAATGTCACGCAACCGTTCTCATGATAGACGAGCGAACTCGTCGCGCTTGCGTCGTTCTTGATGACGAGCACGTCGGCGAACATCGCATTGGTGTTGCTGACGGTCATTTTAGCCGAACGATTGATGACCTCGACGAGCTTCGGACAGTAGTCAAACGCGCCGTCGGCAAGGTTTTTCATGCCGGTGCCGAACGTAACCGTGAGGAGGTTAATGCAGCTGCCGAACGCGTTTCCTCCGATACTGGTAACAGTATCGGGAACAGTCAGCTCGGTAAGACTCGAGAAATTGAAAAACGCGTTGTTCTTTATGTTGTTCACGTCGTTGAGGTTGACGGTCTTAATCTTATAGTGCTCGCGGCACTTGTAGAACGCGTAGGCGTCCACGCCGTAGAGACCATCGGGAAGCGTGACGTCATAGGGAGTCTCGGCGTACTGCGGCAGATATTTTATCACCCATCTGCGGTTCATGCTGTCAGTGCGGATAAAATAGCAGCCCTCTTTTTTGATTTTGCTCTCGGTATCTTCGTTGTAGTAAACGTCCATTTCGTCGGGGATACTGTATCTGCGCAATCCGCCGAACGTGTAGCCCACTTTTGTCTCGATTGCCGTTTCAAGCTCCGGGGAGAGAATGCGCAGTTCTCTGATTGTGTAACAGCCGGAAAAAATATCGCTTTTCGTAAACGTTTTGCTGTCTTTGTCATAGCTCGCGATTTCGCCGCCGATATCGGTATTGCCGTAACCGATAGTGACCTTGACGAGGTTGCGGAGATTTTTGAACGCGGCGGTGGTTATGTTACCTAATCTCGCCTGAATGTCCAGCGTGTATATCGTGTCCTCTTTCCCCTCGAAGCAGTCGTCGTCAACGCCGATAACGGCATAGCCGTTATGCTCCCGAGGGATAACGACGTCCTCGGAATCGCCGGCGTAGTTTGCGAGAATACAACCGACAATGTAGTCGTTTTCGTCGTGCACATATCTGTAGCCGTACGCTTTCTCGGTCCACTTGGCGTAAAGCGTGATGTCTTTGGTGACAACCAACGGGAATTCGACTCTTTTCGTAAACTCCTCATCGAAGTACCAGCCGTCGAACTCGTAAACATCGTCGCTGACCATAATGCCGGGTTCGCGGTTTATTACGGCGCAATCCGTGTCGGATATATTACCGTGGTCGGTCACGAACGTGACTCTGTACGATTTCTCGAAGCGCGCATACACATCGATATTTTCGGTAACGGTATCGATTTTGTCGAGGTCGAACACATGCTCCCATGTATCCCTGTCGTAGTACCAGCCGACAAAGCTCTTTCCGTTTCTTCCGTCCGGGGCATGCAACATTCCCAGCATAAAGCCGTCGCGCGTGATTTCAAACTTGTATTCCTCGTTCTCGTCGACGTGGAACGTTATCGTGAACAGCATCGAGTTTTTGTACTCGGTAATATTGTTATTCGCGTCGTAGTGCCAGAAGTAACCCTCGCCCGTCGGCTCGCTCTCGGAGTACAGGTACACCAGCAGAACATGGTTCGCAAATTTAAGCTCGGGCTGCTCCGCTCCTTTGTAGTAAATCTTGTAAATGGACGAGTAGCTTGCAAAGCTGTTTGCTTCGGTAATCGAGCTCGGAACAACCACCGCACTCACGGCGCCGTTGTTGTACACGAAGCGCGGCGAGATTTCGTTTACGTCATAGCTCTCGTCGCCCACCGCAATCGCAGCCTTTATGTCCACTATATCGATATAACCTAAGACCGCGCTCGCTTCGGCGGTGTTCTTGCCGTCGCTGCTCATCGTCTTGTAGTAAACGCCGTCTATCACACGGGCCTTGACGTACTCTACGCTCGGAGCGTAGTCGGGCGTTACCGCTTCTCCTACGTTCGTGAGAGTCACGAACGTGTTCCATTCTCCGTCTTCGCCGATGATTTCTTTTATAGTCATGACAATCGTACCCTCGGTCGAATAGTCGATTTCGACGCTCGTCACGCCGTTGGAGAGGTACGAATCCTTGCCTCTTTCGGTCAGCGTAACAACCTTGCCGTCGCTGCCATCTTTAAGGCAATAGTACGGGTTTTCATTGTCGTCGGAAGCCGAATAGAAAGTGAAAATTTGCTCGTTATACAGCATTCCGCGAACGGTTTTGGTTGACGAGTGATCGGTCTCTAGTTCCGCGTCCGGAATATTCTCGCCGCTGCACGTTATTTTCACGAGTTCGCCGTTTATATTCACCCGACTCGACTGGTTGCGCCCGGAATGCAGCGAGTACTCGCCGCCGCCGATAAAGCCGCTTTGGGTTTCTGCGACAATGCCGGTGCCGCTCGTGGTCACGGTGACGAGCGCAGAGCTGCTTTCAAACTTGTTGATATACCTTGCAACCGCGATTTGCTCCGCCGTCACGCCGGCAATCTTTGTTTCGACTTCGGCAGGCAAATCTATGCTCGCAGCCGTAGTCTTGAACGTCATTCTCATCGCGAGCGACGCGCCGTCCATGCTCGCCGACATTTCAAATATGTACGAGTCCTCGCCGAAAGAAATCTTGACGACAAAGCCCTCTTCGGTCGTCAGCGTGAACGCGCCGTCCGTAATCGTCGCCTCGTCCATAGCGGTCAGTATACCTTCCATCGAAGCGTAGGAGTCGATAACGTTGTCGATAACGTAATCAACCGAGTCCACGTTGTCGAACAGTATGTCCGGAGTACTCGCCTCTCCGTCCTCGACCGACACCGCGTACCAAAGTTCGTTTGTTTCGTCGTAGACGTAAAATACGGCGGCGCTTTGGGTCGTTTCTCCATAGCTCATCGTGTAGGACATGCGAACCTTGGTTTTGGTAGCGTCGACGGTCATCGCCATCGCGCCGTCGCCGTCGTCGGGGTCGTGCATCGTAATCTCGGTGGAAACGGAAAATCCGTCGTGCTCGGCTTTGAGGTACGAGCGGAATTCGTCCAGCTTCTTCTTTAACGCCGCTTTCTCGTCCACCGGCGTTTCGGGAGTCGCAGGCTGCTCGGTGCCCGGGGTACCGGGCTTGTTCGGCTCTTCGGTCGGTTTGTTCGCGCAAGCCGCAAACACAGCCATGCTGAGCGCCATAATCACGGCAAGCAGTATTACCGCAAGCTTTTTCATTGATAGTCCCTCCTGTAAAAAAATACAAGCCGCGCGCTAAACTGTTGACGATTGTTTTTCGCGCCCGTGAAACGCGCCGCGCCCCTCTTCTGTTTTGATGCGCATACGCCGCGCTTCGGCTCTAACTTAATTATGCCAATAAACCCGTGTTATGTCAATCGTTTTTCCGTAAATTATTTGTCGCGTTTTTGCTTTTTCACGGACAAAAAAAGTAAAGCGGCGCGATGCAAGTCGCATGTCGCAACTCGTTCCGCGCCGCATTTTTCGGCGTTATGTTATCGTTATTATGAATCAGCTGCGAGCAATAGAACGCATACTCGCCTATTTTCTTCAACGACGAAGGGAGCGTTACGTTCACAAGGTTGCCGCGGTTCGAGAATACGGAGGACGAAATCTCGATAACGTTCTCGGGGATTATTATGCTGTCCGGCGTGGCAAGCAGAGCAAGAAAGAACGTTGACGATTGTTTTTCCGCATAAGGGCTTGTTTCGACGTTCGCCGGCACAAGCCGCGACGGCGCCACATTCGGTATTATGCCGGAAATTTCTTATACCGTCAAACGATTTTGCGTGCATTTTGCGTTTTTAATCATACTTTAATACTAAAAATATTATTTATGCGCGAATTGTAGCCATTGTAAGCCTAAAATCGAACAAATCATTAAAAAGTAAAAACAGTTTGCTATTGCCCGAAACTCGCGGCGGTGGTATAATATTTCGGACGGGGCGGCTACTCCGCGCCAAAATCAAAAAAACCGAAACGGAGGATAATCAATGTTTACGACAAGACCCCCTATGGGCTGGAATTCCTGGAACACTTTCGGCCCTAAAATTCATGAAAAACTGATTATGGAAATCGCAGACGCCATGGTGGAAAAGGGCTACCGTGACGCCGGGTACACCTATATCGTCATAGACGACTGCTGGTCGCTGAGAGAAAGGGATGCAGAGGGCAATCTGGTTCCCGATCCTGAAAAATTCCCGCATGGAATGAAGTATATCGCTGATTATCTGCATCAGAGAGGTTTGAATTTTGGAATGTATTCCTGTGCAGGATACCTGACCTGTGCAGGTTATCCGGCAAGCTATGAGCATGAATGGGATGATGCAAAGAGCTTTGCCGAATGGGAAGTTGACTTCCTCAAATATGATTACTGCTTCCATCCGGTCAGCGTCCGTGCCGATATCCTGTATAAACGGATGGGTCTTGCGCTTGCCAACTGCGGACGGGATATCCTGTTTTCTGCCTGTTCCTGGGGCAGCGACCATACCCGTCGTTGGATTAAGGAGACCGGTGCTTCGATGTGGCGCTCTACCGGTGATATCATGGATTCCTGGGCTTCCATCCGGGATATCGCGCAGTCCCAGCTCAAGGTAATGGAATATAATGGACACGGCTGTTTCAACGATATGGATATGCTGGTTGTCGGCATGAATGGAAAGGGAAATGTTGGTTTGACCGGCTGTACCTATGAAGAATACCGGCTGCATTTTTCGTTGTGGGCATTTATGAATTCGCCGCTGATGATTGGCTGCGATATCCGTCAGATGGACGAACAGACCCGGTCGATTCTCACCAACCGCGATATTCTTGCCATCAATCAGGACCCGGATGGACGTTCGCCTTTCTTTGTCAACAGCCATGTATTTACGCCGGCTGAAAATCGCAGTCCGGATGATGCGTTTTATAAAGATTATCCGCTGGATACGCCGATTCTGGCAAAATTCTTGTCCAATGGCGATATTGCAATTGGTCTGTTCAACCTGTCGGATACCGAGGTCAGCATGTGGCAGGGAACGATTACCTTTGATATGCTGGGCCTTCCGGCTACATCCGGTAAGACACTGGAACTGCGTGATCTGTGGAGCGGTGAGGTTTTCCGCGCTGTAAACGGTGTCATTCAGATCAATAAGTGCGCACCGCATGACTGCCGTGTATTCCGCGCCAGAATCGTGGATGCCAACTGATGGTTTGCAGGCAATGCGGAAGGACGCTGACGGCGGACGAGGTTGGACTGTATAAAAAGATGGTGCACCGGGGTGCAACAAGTTTTCTCTGCATCAGCTGTCTTGCGGCTCATTTTGGGTGCAGTGAAGAGCTGCTCCGGCAGAAAATCGTGCAGTTCAAACGGATGGGATGTATGCTGTTTCCGTCTGAAAATGGTAAATAATAAAAACGGGAGACAACCTGCTGTTTTGCAGATTGTCTCCCGTTTATTTTTGATATTAACTTATTTTTGCAGATTGCGTTCAAACCGCTCAAAATATCCAATCAGTTCGCCTTTTTCATTGCGGACAGGATTGATATATTTCCGCTCGTTGTAAACGCTGACGCCGAGGTAGATTTCATTCCCGTGGTTGCGCAGTTTTTCAACTGCGGCAATCAGCATCTCTTTGGACTTTTCCGAATGGCACTCAAAAATAGATTTTCCGACCAGTTCATCATATCCGCGCACATCATAATAATGGTGGCGTGCTTCTTTGTTCAGATACCGGATGATATGATCGGTATCCACAAAGACAATTCTATAAGGGATGCTGTCCAGAATTGCTTCAAACATCTCTTCACGGTTCATGTTTATACCTCTTTCCTGCTCAAGATCTCAGAAACTAAAATCAATACTGTCTGCCCCAGATGACCATGTGCTTGGCAGGCTTGCCGCAGCAGACGCAG
>ERZ779876.1722-NODE-1722-length-17755-cov-14.982881_pt1 | contig 17755 bp, 13 predicted proteins | sample MGYA00511068_ERZ779876 | MGnify/ENA primary metagenome ERZ779876 (study PRJEB29588, sample SAMEA1970858) | human gut metagenome | biome: human gut; feature: human-associated habitat; material: faeces | place: Denmark | collected 2008/2010 ...
GAGGAGTGGCAGAAACGCCCGTTGAGCGCCGTGTATCCCATCGTGTACATAGACGCAATCGTCTTCAATGTCCGGAGCGAAGGCATCATCCACAAGCACGCTGCTTATGTGATCCTCGGGGTCAGTGAGGAAGTACATAAAGAGGTACTGAGCATTACCGTTGGAGACAATGAGAGTGCAAAATTCTGGCTGAGTGTGCTGAATGAACTGAAAAACAGAGGTGTCAGAGACATTTTCGTGCTCTGCGCAGACGGTTTGAGCGGTATCAGCGAAGCAATCTCCGCTACCTTTCCGATGACAGAGTATCAACGGTGCATTGTCCATATGGTCAGGAATACGCTGAAATATGTCGCGGATAAGGACAGAAAGAACTTTGCAAACGATCTGAAGACCATCTACCACGCTCCGGATGAGGAGACCGCACATCGGAATATGCTGACTGTCAGTGAGAAATGGGACAAATAATATCCGGGAGCCATGGCTCGTTGGGAGGCGAATTGGAATGTCATCAGTCCCATGTTCAAGTTCTCCGAGACCATCAGAAAGGTGATCTACACAACAAACGCCATTGAAAGTCTGAACAGCGGGTACCGTCGCATGAACCGTGGCAGGAGTGTCTTTCCGGACAGCAGAGCTCTGCTCAAAGCACTCTATCTTGCCACGCATGATCTGACCGAAAAGTGGACGAATGTGATCCGCGACTGGGGGAAGGTTTATGCAGAGCTGTCTGTAATGTATCCCGGCAGATTCAGCTGAATCCGCCGCCATCCTTGACAGAACGCTGCAAAATGGTATACTGATATTGCCGAAGGCGAAAGCAACTCAAAAATATGCGCAATTCAAACGCTCCCGGCCTGCCGATGATACCATTTTTGCACCAACCCGTCAAGGACGCTCCGCGCCGCCTACGGCGGTGGCTGGTGCTGCGGCCTCGGCTCTGCAATCTAAAAATATACGCTCTTTGCCGATAAATTGCCCCTTTTACAGAAAATTCTTAACAGAGCCGAAATTGCCATAATTGTACATCATTTCCTTCTTCAAAGCAAGCCCTGATTGCAGAAAATTTCAAATTCACTGACGGATGCCGTGGGTGTTCTGCGGTGTTGACCCCGCGAAAACCGTTTGGCTTTTGCCAAGGCTTATCGCGATTTGCTATCCATGTGTACAACGCCTGTTTCGACGGATATCCCAGCCGGCGAATGACCTCTGCGATGGATTGCGTTGCATCATACATTGCGAGTGCCTTTTCCTTTTGCTCCCTTGTGTACATAATCCCTTCCTTTCCCCCTGTCCAGGATTTTGTCCGCAGGGCCGGCTCGAATATTCTGTTTTCTACTTTTATTCAATGGACATTACATGTCCCTGCTCTTAGTACGTTTATAAATTTCGAGGAATGTCTGTATACCGGAAAATATCTCTGGTTTCAGGATATAGTGCCCAACGAAATGCCGGATGGACTTCCCAATCATATCCAAAATCAACACTGTTGGAAGTTATATATTTATTATCCTCAAAATATTTTCTATCGATAAATCCATCGGCCGCATCTTTCCTTGCATTTAAGAAGTTGATTTTATACATAAAAGCAATCAATTCTTCTACAGTACATTCTTTATTGTTTGCAAAATAAAATTTCCCATTTTGCATTATCCCTTCTATCTTACGGACTAAATGTTCTTTGTCGTAAACAAATGGCTTCTCTGTTTTTTTCATCTCATGACTTGGCTTCATCCCCAGTAATAATCGCTCTATATCTGGCAGCTCGTATTTGTGCTCATTTATTGTATCCTGAAGCCTACTTGAAGAGTACTGCTCAAAAACTTCTTCCCAGTCTTCCGTGACAATTAAATTCCTGCCTTCTGCATTTGCATTGCGTGCAGCCAGAGTACATAAATTAATAAGGTCACGTGGCCTTCTTCTGATAAGCGACAGAAAAATATAGCGGATAGGCCGGTTGTTCCATTTTCCAGCCCCCTCAAATGTATCTGCCATTATGTCATTCAGGTACACAGACATTTCTTTTTGCCTCATATCTAATAGTTTCTTTTCGGGAATGTCATTATCAAAATAGGTTTGTACCCGCCTAACCAATAATGCCAGCAATTCATGCTCCGTCCATGTAAGCCATAAAACATTTCCATCTATCTTATCTGTTGATTCATCTGCTGTCCTGACCAGATAATAGACATCGCTTCTCAAACTAATCCTAAAGCACAGCTCATTTGATTCATTACACATATCCCTGACAGCATTTAACAAAGCAGATATCCGGTATATATTCTGCTTTGACCCGTTCCATGCCCTGTCTAAATCATCAACATATATGACTATCTTATGGTTTTTTAAATATTGATTTGCAACGCTCTTTTTAATTGCATCAACATCAACAACATTCTGCACTTTTTTTACTATCATCCCAATCTGCTCAGTGAATTTTAATCCGTTCCTGGAAATCCGATTTATGGTGTCGTTATCCTTGCTGATATTGAAATTCGAAACCACTTTCTCTACCAGAAGTTCTTCCAAACCCGATTTCCATTGCCTAATCATTTCTATCGGATCTGTTCCGTCCTCTGCATTAGCTATGCCAAGTATGTCATCCGGCTTAACCCATATGCTTAGCACATTATTTTTGAGGTTCTCCAAATAAGACATCTGGAAAACCGCAGATTTACCGATGCCCTTATGGGCAACAAGTATCCTTATTGGTAAAAAATTGTGTATTTTTTTATAGACATCCGTTTTTATGAAATAAGCACTAAAACGATCTTTTTTCTCATCTTCAGCGGCAAGATCTCCAAACATATCTCGTATCTGCTCCTCTGAAAAATCAATTACCTTACCATGCGGACTTTCTGATGGTTCAAGCATTACATTTGTAGCACTTTGACCTCTGTCAGTTTCTTCATAATCAAAAAGAACTCGGCTTCCTTTTGCTAACTGTTCATAAGCCTCCTTGCCTACATTGTTGATATGTACAAAAATACTTTCTCCTGTTGATGAACGGATAAAACAGTATCCCTTCTCCGTTTTATTGCTTATAATCCCTTTTTCCATCTATCCCTTTCTCCTTCGCAAAAATTTCATTTTGTCATGCCAGTGCCATCACTTTAGTAGCATCAAAATATAATGCATAAGTATTTTATATTAGAGTGTGTTTCCAAAGTCATCAGCAGGCGAAATTTGCAAGCTAGAGCAGAGTAGCCGCCAAATGAATGAAAGCGAGGAATCTGCAAGCGAACTTGTCGAAGCGCGTAGCGATTCTGCGATGATCTTTGATCTTCCTGAAAAAGCATTCAACAAGATGCCTTTCTTTGTAGTGATAGAAATCGGTGTACCACGGATCAACCGAGTTCGACTTTGGCAGAATACAGAAATCAGCGTTATGGTTAGCGATATATTCACAGTTTTCCCACGAGCCATAGGCTTTGTCGGCAAGAACAGTACTGCCGGAAATATCGAGCTGTTCAAGGCATTTTTTGCATCATGACTCCATCATGTACCTGTCCTCCGGTGAGTTCCAGTACCAAAGGGTAGCCGAGTCCATCCACTACCGCGTGGGTTTTGGTCGATCTTCCCCCTCGGCTGATTCCGATATGCTGATGATCATCATATCCCGGAGCCCCTTTTTTGCACCGGCACTTGACCGATGCGCTTTTATATAGGTTCCGTCAATACACAAATCCTGCATATCCGGATTCTTGCGAACACTTTCAAACAACTGCTTGAGTTTTTCGTCCTTCTCCCACTGAGAAAACCGTTTGTACACGGTTTGCCACGGACCATAGTATTCCGGAAGATCTCGCCAGGGAGCCCCGGTGTGCATGATCCAGAGAACTCCATTCAAGAGGTTTCGGTTATCCGCTTGCGGTCTTCCGGTTTTCTTTGGTGTATTACCGAGAAATGGTTTGATCTTCTCCCACTGGGCATCATCGATTTCATATCGTCTTGCCATCTTTGCACTCCCCCACGAGTATCTTTGTCGTAATCATATTATACACAACATGAGTGATTTTTGCGAGATGTTATTCGATTTCTTTCAAACAATTGAGTTTAGAAACGCACTCCAGTTCAAAATTAAAATTAAAGTACAAGTAGAGATGAATAATTTTCTACACCGATGTGATAAAAGATCAATCCACATATTCAGAAAACGAATAATTGGAGTCAACTCGGTCTCCTACTTTTTGAGAGGATACATATAGTACATTTTCCGATGCAAAATCATAGAGAAAAACCACAGCAAAATTTTCGCCGTTCCAATTCAGCACCTCACATACTATATAGATGCGGTCATCCACGATTTTCAATTTTGAAAAAATGTCTTCCGTCAATGAAGTACCATCCCATGTTTTTTTTGTTGAAAGATTCAGTAATTCTTTTGCAAATAAATTTTGTTCGGCCATGCTTTCAAGCGTTAGGTTTCTCGTGATGTTTTGCTCACGGTTTTCGATCACCACGGTTTTGTGCTCGTTGATGCTCCACGCATACGGACTTACGGGATATCTGTCAGTCTCGCTCAGTATTCCGTTTTGAGTATCATAAACGACGGTGGTTCTGTCCCCGTGCAGATAGATCTTATGATCTGCGTAGAAGCCGCCATACTGTCCGATATTGGGCGATGATTGATAGGATAGGCACAAGTATTCGTATGAATAGCCGACAGGATTAGACCCCGAAAATAAATTACCCCCATAATGTCCTGTAAAATCTTCACCTGTAATTCCGACAGAAGCAATATGCCACTCTCTGTTTGGGTAAGAATCGGGAACAGCGGTCGAATAACAGAAGTAAATCCTTTTATTTTTTATGCAATAAACTTCTTCTATGCGCCCATTAATATACTTTCCCAAATCCATACCTTCAACATATCCGCGACCTATAGTGTGCAAAATATTCACATCTGTTTCTGGTTTCCAATCGTCAAAGTAATGTTGCATATTATATTTATTATTTACAATGACAATAGATATGGTAATCACTATAAGAATAACGACAATCATTATAAACAAGATTAACTTTTTCGCTTTTTTCATAGTCAATCCCACCCCAATACTTCAAGAACTTTAGTTCCAGCTCGAACATATCAACGGCTATCTTTAATATAATCAATATTGACATCTTCGGTTAAATCTCTTTTTATATGTAATCTATAGCAAACATTGTGACCTAACCATTCGGATGACATATGATCATATTCTCGTGAAGTTTCTCCCGTGCGGCGAATTATCTCCGATATTTTTTGCCTATCATATCTAGAAGTTACTTTATATGATTCGGAAATTTGCGCATTGTCATCGTGAAAAGTAATTTCACTATTATCCGAATATTTCGAGAGAATTCCATCTATTTCTTCTTTGGCTTCATCTTTAGAATAAGTATCTTTTATTTCTTCATCAATTTTTGATTTGTTGACACCATTGACTATGTGATTAACTACAGTAGGTATAACAACAACCGCAGTAACGGCTACGGCAATTGCAGTCAACCATGGGAATTCACCGGTTGGATCCGTATACATCACCGGATTATTACTACAGTACGCATACATATTGTAGCCCAGCAATCCTGTTCCGGTGCTGACATACCCATCCGCATTCAAGAACCGTCCCCACTGCGGCACATAGTAGCGGCTCTGCAAATAGTACAGCCCCGTATCATAATCGTAATAATACCCACGGTACCGGAACGGATTGAGCGTGCGGACAATCCGCTTCTGAATCGTTGTCGTGCCCGACTCGGTGGAAACCGTGCAGTTGCCCCATGCGTCATAGGTGTACGAGCCTATCTTGGTTCCGTTTTCCGTGTAGATGGCGATAATGTCCCCTTGCAGGTTCTTCTCGAAGTAGTAGGTGTAGAATACATTTTTGGCATCACTCTTGTTTCGGTACTGCAATCCAAGGGGAGCACCGCTTTCGTCATAGAGATACACAAGGAAGTGGGTTCCGAACTGCTCGGATGCAATGCAGAAGCCGTTCAAGATGAGTGTGTGCTCATTTCATGTGTACTCCTCACCACCCCGTAGAGGGAAATACCACAAGGAGGCGCACTTCCTACATAATCCGACAAGAATGCAGTTTAAGTGAGAAAATACTTGCGGTTGGCTGGAAAACCAAGGTATTAAAAACGCTCATATAAAGCTATTTAGAACCATTCTTTAGCCATTCAAGTAAATTCAGATATCCTTCGTCAAATCCTAACAACTCCTCTTCATCAATTGTCATTGAAACAATTGGAAGGACATATCCATCCCCAAAAACCTTCGGTGCAGCTACAAATGTTACTTTGTCGCCTACATTTAATTTTGTTTCAATTCCGTTTTCTAATACGATATCCATATTCCTTCCAATAACCACAAAACAATTATCCTCAAACTTTTCTGATATATCTGAAAAGCCAATATATAACCGATTGCTTGATCTTCCATCTTTATCATCCGTGAAATTAATGAAATCCACAACACCAGTTGCAACAATATAGTTATTGCGATCGGAATAATAGTCAATCTCTTTGCAATAGCCACACGAAGAAAAAAGAAAAACGCTAAATATAATGACAAAAAACAGTAAATTCATGAATTTTTTCATATATCCCCCTCAATCAATTGTTCGCCAAGCAAAAGGTCCCACTTGTTTGCTAAGCCAAAGGTAATGAAAGGCATCCGCCTTATCACTACGAGACGCTTCTCGGCTTTGAACGCCTCCAAAAAGATCAGCTGTTACCTCCCATGGCTTATCATAATAGTCTTTCGAACCCCATTCTAACCATGAGGGCAGTCCGATACACAGCGCATATTTTACTATGCCTAATTGTTGTAATTGTACGGTGTGCCCATATTCGTGACGCACAACATCTTCGGGGTACGTACGTTCGCTAGATTCATATGTTAAAAAAATAACCCCAAATGATCCAGAACGTTTTCCATTTGTACGCAAAACTAGAACCCCTTTGTAAGAAGAAAAATAATGTGATTCTAATACTTTTTCTTCGCTATCATTATACTTATCATATTTCTCAATATCCTCTTTTACATTGCCGCAAAACGTTTCGACTGGCTTAACAATGTGCTCGCCAACCCATATTTTAGCATTATTGTAGAATTCATCTAACCATTTTGGCCATGATCCATAGGGATCTGTCTTCATTGCCGGGTTATTATCACAATACGCATACATATTGTAGCCCAGCAGTCCTGTTCCGGTGCTGACATACCCATCCGCATTCAGGAACCGTCCCCACTGCGGCACATAGTACCGGCTCTGCAAATAGTACAGCCCCGTATCATAGTCGTAATAATACCCACGATACCGGAACGGATTGAGCGTGCGGACAATCCGCTTCTGAATCGTTGTCGTGCCCGACTCGGTGGAAATCGTGCAGTTGCCCCATGCGTCATAGGTGTACGAGCCTATCTTGGTTCCGTTTTCCGTGTAGATGGCGATAATGTCCCCTTGCAGGTTCTTCTCGAAGTAGTAGGTGTAGAATACATTTTTGGCATCACTCTTGTTTCGGTACTGCAACCCGACGGGAGCGCCGTTCTCATCATAGAGGTATACAAGGAAGTGGTTCGGGGTCTCCGCGCCACTACTGCTCTTCGTCGTCCATGTCTCGGTGACGATTTGGGAGCCGTTCAGCAGGTAGCGGTGCTCCTGACCGCCAATCGTCTTGGAGGTCAGGATCCCGTCTGCATTGTAGGCAAACCGGTAGTCAGACTGCCCGCCGTTGGCCTCCATCCGCACCAGCTTGCGTCCCTCCCACGTCAGGTTGTAGATGCCGTTTTTTATTCAAGAACTAGTTTGTGACTTTAAAAACACATCCTAATCACAATATTGGGCAATAGCACGGATTATAAAGGAATTTTTGATGCAATCTGTCCAAAACAGCAACAAAACACTATAAAGGGAAATTATCTCCTGCCACCGCGCGTATAATTTCTTTTGTTCTTTTGTTGAGAGATATAAAAATTGTCTTACGAGGATCAAGTGCAGGGAAAGAATTCGCGGAGACATCTCCTATGCACAGAATATCGACCGAGTATTTTTTGGGTAAAACCCCAAAATTCACTTCAATAATTCGAAATGCAAGTGCATCATCCCAATATAACCGAAAATATTTATTTGCAATTCCTTTATCATCAATAAAAATGCGAAGGAACGCATTATGAAAAAGTATGAGTTCAATGGTAATGAAAAACAAATAAAAGAACAAAACACAGAAACAAAGGAAACCGAATTGACCTTGTCTAATATACATAAGGGAAAATATTAGTACCCATAAGCACGGGATCAATGGCGCTATAAAAATATACCTTATTATTCCGGAAGCTGCATATTTTTTCATTAAGCAAACACCCCCTTTATTTTTTTCCATGCTCCTTTAATCCATTCCACAGGATTAAACTTAACCACAGTTTCTGTGTTAGTTGCAGAAGCGTGTATATCTACGCCAGCTCCAACGCCACCAGAAACCGTAATACCTCCCCATTCATCATCAGGGGTGAAATTTGCTTCTAAACCTGCTGAAACAGGACCATATACATTTGCAGAAGCATCATAATTATAAAAGATACCTTCAAGATCATCAACTGTATCACAGTTTGTAATAGAAAATACTCTTGACACACCTGCTGAAGCTGGTCCGATAATGGCACCGCTTTGTTTTTCAAAGACATTCGCTTTCGTTGTTTGTATTGCGATGTTACCTGACGAATCAAATGATATGTTAACAGACCATGTAAACCCTCCAATTAAAAATGCTGATATATTGTAACCAGTTGAAATTGTCCATTTGCCTGCTGGATCATATCCATTCACAGGATTATTATCACAATAAGCATACATGTTATACCCGGTAAGGGTTCCGTTGGCGTTCACATATCCATCCGCATTCAAGAACCGTCCCCACTGCGGGTTATAGTACCGGCTCTGCAGATAGTACAGCCCCGTGTCCGTATCGTAGTAATACCCCCGATACCGGAACGGATTGAGCGTGCGGACAATCCGCTTCTGAATCGTTGTCGTGCCCGACTCGGTGGAAACCGTGCAGTTGCCCCATGCGTCATAGGTGTACGAGCCTATCTTGGTTCCGTTTTCCGTGTAGATGGCGATAATGTCCCCTTGCAGGTTCTTCTCGAAGTAGTAGGTGTAGAATACATTTTTGGCATCACTCTTGTTTCGGTACTGCAACCCGACGGGAGCGCCGTTCTCATCATAGAGGTATACAAGGAAGTGGTTCGGGGTCTCCGCGCCACTACTGCTCTTCGTCGTCCATGTCTCGGTGACGATTTGGGAGCCGTTCAGCGTGTAGTGGTGGATCGTACTGCCGTTTGTCTTGACGGTTCGGATGCCCTCGGCGTTATACGCGAAGGTATACAGGAACTGTCCCCCGTTCATGGACATCTCCATGAGTTTGCGACAGTTCCACTCCAGCGTATACCCGTTGTAGGTGGTGGGGTTGCCCACGGCGTCATACGCATAGGTGACGGACCCCACCTGGGTCAGCCGGTCGCCGGTATAATTGTAAGACTCGGTCGCGGTTGCGTTACCCGGTGTGCCCGTCGTATACGCATATGTTTTCTTACTAAGCCGATTGCCTGCGTTGTCGTAGGTGTACACGTAGGTCTTGTTCAGGTACGGGTTATCCTCCCGCGTCAGCTGTCCCAGCTTATCGTAGGTATACCGCGTCACCTTGCCGCTCTGGTCGGTGATCCGTGTGATATTGCCGTTGGAGTCGTAGGTATACGTGTATGCGGTCGCGGTGCCGTTCACCTCCGACTGGTACGAGCTGACCTGCCCGGTGGTGCGCCTGCTGCCGAGCTGCCTGTACCCGTAGCTCACCGTCTGGGAGAAGCCTGCATTTTCATTCGCCGTGGTGGTTTTCTCCGTCAGGCGGTACATGCTGTCGTACCCGTAAGATATGGTCGCCCCGTGGCGCAGACCGCCACCGAAAATCTCCAGCTCGGTCAGCGCACCGACGCCGCTTCCGTCTCTGCCGGAAGCGCTGTTGTCATACGTATACCCGTAGCCCACAGCATCATAGTAGTCCGCTTCGCTTAGGTAGTTCGTATCGCCTACGGCATAACGGAAGGTGGTCTGGGTGTACTCCAACCGATTCAGGTCGTCATACCAGAAGAAGCTCTGGGAAAGGTCGGTGTAGGCGTTCTCTCTGACAGCCAGCTCCGTGTACCCGATCAGCTGACCGCGGCTGTTGTAGCTGTACTGATACTTCCGCCCGCTCTCGGTGCATTCCAAGGAATGGACAGCGCCGGAGGCTGTGTAGGTATAAATATACTTATGCTGTACACTCTCATTGTCATTATAACATATTTCACTCACTCTGTCAAGCGCATCATATGAATAATGCATAGTTTTTCCGCTTCCGTAGGTCAGCGTGGTCAGCTTGCCGTTGTTGCTCCCGTAGGTGTAGGTGGCCAGCAGGTTTCCGTCCGCATAGACGGCGGTGACGTTGCCGAAATCGTTATAGGCAAAGGTATATACCGTACTGGCGGTGGTGACAGACTCCATCTGTCGGTTGCTGTTATACGTATATACCGCCTTCTCGCCGGCTGTATCGGCATAGTATGCATTGACGGAGGGGGAATATGCCAGTGGGTACACATTGGTCATGCGCCCCAGGGCATCGTACATATAGTACAGGCCGCTTCCGTTGTGGTACTTCTCATAAAGCAGTTGTCCGTTGGGCCCGTAGGTGTAGCTGGTGGTATAACCGGAGGTGTCGGCGGCAGAAAGCACCCTGCCGAACAGGGCGGAGCCTGTGGTCAGGTTATAGGTGGTATAGCTACGGAGCTGAAGAGCGTTACTGTCCTGTGTAGCGTCATCCTTCGTGCCAGTCGCCGCATAGCTGACGGTACCTGTGTTCAGGCCAAATGCATTGATGCTGTATTCTGTTTTTGAAATAGCTGTGGTGGCCGGATTCCATGTGGAAGTTTCGGATTCAAATCGGGTAAACAGATACCAAGACAACAGGTCATTGCTCTCTGCATCATACCTGAAGGTGGTCTGTGATTTCAGTACACGATTTGTATATTCATTGGCTGTACCGTTTCCGTCCGAGTCCCAGGTTTCGAGCAAAACCCGTGTGTTGCTGTCATACATGTTGTACTGTGGACATCCAAAATCCACACACATTAAAAACAAAGCAGCCGGATCTTGTATGAAGATCTTCACTTTATTACGAAATCGACAAGAGCTTGCGGACTTCATCCCGAATAAAGCAGGGGCAGATCGGATGTTTGTGTCCAATTGAATATAAAAGGAACAGGGGACTGACCTGACAGATTTCTGCCCGGGGGTATATCCGCAGCCTGTGCCTTTACCGATTATCCAAGGTTTTCTGAATCTCTATAGATATTTCTTTGAGATAACCTCCCCCGCTGACAAATTGGATGAATGTGTTCTCCTCAACCTGCACGATATTCTCGTAATGAACAGCATTCGTCTTTTCGTTCCGATACAGCGTTATATGATTGTCAAGCATGACATAGACATCCGTATCCGTATCACATTTTGCAGAGAAAACAATTCTATATTTTCCCTGTGTAGGGCATCTCCAGTTGCGTGACGCAAATGTTCCATTCGTTCCCGTTTGGAAATCAAGCCCTATATGCGTTCCATCCTGATGTTCCCATACCTCTTTCCGATCATTATATACCAAGTGGTCTACAATCCCATCTTTGCAGCTGCAGTATTCCCATTGATTCACGCCTTGGCATCCCGTGTAATCCGCCTCGTTCGTGTAAATCAAAGGAACACTGGAAACGGATATGCTGTATATAGAACATTCTGAGTGAATATGCTCCCCTTCATATTGCGATGGGTAGTGAACAGGATCCAATCGGAGCATGGTTACAATGTTGTTCCATGCCGGAAGATTGCTCAAATCCAATTTATATGCATACCTGTCGCGGGATCTGCAAATATGAAAGGTCATCAGTTTATCCTGAGAATACGTCGGCGAAGCATCCGTCATAAAATAGAACTGCGCTTGGTCTGATATATCATCCGTTCCATACTCAATCGTAATATAGGGATATTTTGCGGCATCAATACGGACGCCTTCGCAAATCAAGTACGGATCGACCCCATTGATATTGAATTTGGCTACAGAATCACGAAGCTGCCAATGATCTATATGATTCAGTGGTCGCCAATGCTCCAGAGAACAACGATCCAGAGTGGTTTCTGTCTGATCATTCAATCTGACCACATGAAGCATAGGAAGCGACTTTCCATTTGTAAGCTTGATCCATTTGAGTTTGGTCGGTCTGAAATCATAGGTGTTGATTTCACCTGAATAACTCGGATAGTAACAATACCCATTCGACAGCTGCAGTTTTACCGGAAATGCTTCATTAATTCGACTCCCGATGCGAACACTGATTTGAGAAATATAGTCATCGAAGCGTGGGTATAGTATGATATCACCATCGGATGGTTCTACGATAAAATCGTCCCATTGGTTTTGGTACTGCTTATTTATTATATTGGTCAGGTAGTCCATAATCTGCGGAATCACATTCGACTCCGCTTCATAAGCCTGTTCAAGCAACTGAATCAGTTTTTCTTTGAACTTTTCGTTTTGTGAAAGTACATTGGGACGAATGCTATCTAGCGTGTTGAACTTCATATTCAGCAGATTCATGCGTTCATACATCTTGGCAATCTGTTCAAAGGCTGCGATAAGCGATTCAAATTCGTCATTAACACCACGCAATCCACGAATATACTTCAATCGCTCAAGTAAAAACAATTTGTGCAAGTGCAGGTCAAACAAACATTTATACGGCAATGTGGGGTACCGATTGTCATCTCTCACAATTTCTAAGAGATCGTTATAATATGCCAATCCATATACCACATTGCTTCCATCAATCCAGCACTCTCTTTTTTTATGGGGATTGGGGTGCCCGTGAAAATAATAGGATAGCTCCTGATTGAAAACCTTCAAATCAAATGGTTCCCGGTTATACTCCTTTACTTCATATGTACTCATGGCGACTTTCAGAATCTCGTATGAAGCACCGCATAGATAAGAATCCTTGATGCTATAGTACGCTTGCCTAAGATCATCCATCGGTACTTCAATCAGGGTCATACCACGGGTTGTAGAGAAAAATTCGCAATAGACTCGTCCGTCTTGGACTCCGTACACAGTTAGCGGATGAACGAAATGGTATTCATGGTATCGAATCGAGTCCTTGATGTAGTATTCGTCACACCAAAGATTTACAAATTGGTCGTTAGAAATAGATTTTTGAATAAAATCGACAAATTCTAATGGAGATAATTCATCAATGCCATATACATGGATTGTTTTTACGCGACTCTCGTACACGTTGCTGTTGTTGTCCACAAAAGCAACGATATGTTGCCCCTGTTTCTCATAGGAAACGAGATTGATAAACCGTTCATAAAACCACCCCTCATACGATCCATTCAGCAACTGATAGAATACGGGATTGATTTTTACTGCAAGATTGGGGTGAACATTTAATATTTTTCCTTCAAAATGATTCGATGCCATGGTTCATTGTCTCCTTGCATTTTGAACGAACATATAAGATTCTTTCTCAATCGATCATACAGCGTCCTCGGAGCCTGTCTGTTCTGACGGCTGATCGCGATAAAACTGTGCCTGTTTGTCAAACATCTCGGTGTAGATACCGCCTTTAGCGTACAGCTCAGCATGAGTACCGTACTCTGCGACATGTCCGTTGTCAAATACGGCTACCCGATCGGCAAGCTGGACAGCAGAAAGACGATGAGTAATAAGAATAGCGCACTTGTCCGTGATCATATTGGCAAATTGCGTATATATTTCATATTCAGCATTAGGATCAAGAGCTGCTGTTGGTTCGTCTAAAATGAAAATATCTCCGCCGTGATAGCACGCCCTTGCAATTGCAATTCGTTGCTCTTCGCCACCGGAAGGTTCGATGCCTTCCGGATCGACTTCTTTTCCGATTTGCGTTTTTGCCCCCTTTGCCAGCTTGTCTATCAACGATTGGATATTTGAGTTCATGCACACTTTGCGAAATTTCGCATCATCATATTCGTCACCAAGAACAACATTTTCTTCCAGTGATAATTCATATGTTGAAAAATCCTGAAATACAGGTGCGAACAATCTCAAATATTTCTCGTAGTTATACTCTTTTATGTTGACACCATTGAGCAATATTTCGCCGGATGCAGGTTCATATAATCGCAGGAGCAACTTAATAAAAGTTGATTTTCCCGAGCCATTTTCGCCGACAACACAGAGTTTTTTGGTGCATGGTAGTTTTAAACTTATATTTTCGAGCGCAAAGATATCACTGCCCGGGTATTTAAACGATACGTCACAAAATTCAATATAAGAATTCTCGTCGATTACCGGAATCGCCACACCATTCTTTTCTTTCAACGGAACCTTTAAAAAATCCTGCCACTCCTTTATTTCCATAGTTCGTTCGGAAAGTGCCAAATATGCATTGACAATAGAAGAAATCCCTCCGGAAAACCGTTGTGTCGCTGACAGACAAATCGTCATATAGCCAATTGACAGTGCACCAGCAAGAACCTTATAAATGAGATATACATATATTGACGCAGATTGTATAAATCCGGTAATATTCAATACAAGATCAACCTTATTCCTGGCTTGATTGTTCTTGAATGTTGTGTCATTCATGTCACGTTGAGACCTATTGAGTTTCCGCAATAAAAAGTCAGCAATATTATACAAGCGAATTTCTTTAGCGTAAGAAAAATCAGTCAGCATATATTTGAGCGACCAGTTTTTTCGTTGGTGTTTGCTGAATTCATCGCGCAGTTCAAAGCGCTTTAAATTCTGCCATTTGACCATGCGAGAGTTAATAAAAACAATCACAAGAATCAACAAAATCAGTAATGGGTTTAAATAAGTGATGATAGAAAAAGACACGGCAAAAGCAATGATTGATGAAATAATATTCCCGATCAAATCAACAATTTCGGTCGCTCCGGACACGGTATTAGTCACCCGTTCACGCAATCCTTGTAATTGTGGATCTTCCAATGTTTCATAATCCATTTTTGATGCAAATACCTCAAAATCACTGGTCATACTGATACTAATTTCTTCATCGAGGCGAAAAATGGCATTCCCAATAGGTATTAATATCCCGCGATATATCGCAGGAATAGCAAGAAAGACAGCCAAATAACTGAGCAGTGTAAAATTATTCCACACCCTATTCTCCACACTGACCATCAACTCGTTTATGATAAGTCCCGGCATAACAATATCGATTATTCCAAAGAGAGCGTTAACCACCAAAAGCATAAACTTTATAAGAATATATTTCTTTCCGCACTTGGTTCTGCTGATCGTGGAAAGAAGATATTTTGATTTAGATAATATATTAAGTATATTCTTAGGTTTCATAATAATTATCATCCAAACATGTATAGTTAGAGGGCAAACAAACGGTATTGTAACTTTTACAGCTTAGTTAACTCTTTGTTGTGCCGCAAAAGCCGTTTTTTGATTGAGATGTAGAGTTCCCTGAAGAAGAGCTGGCTGCTTTAGATGCTTTAGTACTTCCGTTCTTAAATACCTTTTGGGGATTTCATATTTTGCAAGCCTGTCTTTTATTCGATGAATAATCTCGGTTGTACATTCTCTGTTACTTACATACATGCAGCCAATCGTTTCCATATCATTTACAGTGCATTGGCTTACGACGCAATCAAATATAGAGGGATCCTCCAAAATCAGGTTTTCTACGTCACTCGGATAGATCTTGTGAGCATCGCAAATGATTACATCATCCACACGTTCCACCACATGCAGTTCTCCGAACTCATCCCAAAATCCAATATCACCGGTATTTAGCCAATCTTGGTAAAGGGATATATGTTTTTGGGTGCCCGTGACATATCCGGAAAACATACTTGGCGTTTTTACATGGATAATACCGCGTTCTCCATTTGGAACAACTTTACCATTTTCATCTGTAATAACTATTTCTACGCCTTTGATTGGCTTTCCAACAGAATTACTTTTGCAACAATCCAACGTTTGTGCGGTGACACGCGGAGCAGTCTCCGACAAACCATAAACATTGAAAACGGATATATCTGTTAAAGCATTTTTTGCTTTCTCATATATTGCATCGTTGAGAATAGCACCACTAACATATATCTTTTGAAGGCATGAAATATCGTAAATTTCTCGTTTTGCCTCGTTGCATAAAAGAGATAGAAGCGTCGGATTAATACAAAGAATTGTCACGCCATATTTCTTTATCGAGGAAAGAATCAGTCTAGGCGGAACAGCAGAAGCTGTAATGACCATTTTCACGTGAGATTTTAGGGCAACCAATAATTCTCCCGTCAGCGTTGAGGAGTGAGAAAGGTGATACGCCTCCACATTCGTCACAGGCAGAACGCACCAATCGCTGTCGGTTGGTTTGTTGGCAAGGTAGTATTCCAGCAGCGTTCTCGTCACACGGAGCGGCACCTTTGACGGCGTCACTTTCGCAAGCCACAGTTCCTGCTCGTCGGTCAGTCGGATGGATTCTGTCCGAAGCGCACCAAGTTCCAACGCATCGGCAATCACATCATCGAAGCGGAGGATGCGGTCACCTTTCGTGCCTTCTGAGAAGATCGGAATCTGAAACTGAATGACCTTTTTTCGCCACGCATCTTCAAGGTCATCTATGCAGTCGGCAATCTTGTGTGTGCTTTTGCCCACCTTGTCACGGTTGGCATTTACAAAATCCGCGATACCGCGCAGGTGGCGGATATACCATCCACCGCCGCTTTCGTCTACAAGCTCGGGAAACGCACCGTGAAGCTCACGGAAATCTGTTCTGAACTGCCACTCCGCCCTCTGGGCGGCATTCGTTTTGTCCGGAATACTGCACCAAGCACACAAGAAGCGGCGTGCGTCATCGGTGCGGTCATACGGATCACCGCCTTTCGGTGTCCCGTCCGGGTTGTGAAAGAGATATCCACGGGCAAGAACGGTCAGAATCCGCGCAAAGCCGTAGTTTTCCATGAGCATATCCAGGGTAAACCGACCGAGAAAGCCGTTGTCCTTCTTGTTCCGAACGGCATAGGTCGGCTCTTTGGTATAGGAGAGAAACTCTGCCCATTCGTTTGTTATCGATTCCTCTATCATCCGTTTCTGCCTCCGATCAGATAAAATTCCGCTTCCTCAAGCAGGACATCAAAGATAAAATCCCGCCTGTCCATCGCCTCGGCATAGCGGATTGCCTGAAACGGCGGCGTGATCTTTGCAATGCAAACTCTGCAAGTCTCTGCCACCGCCTCGCGGTAGTCCGTGCCGGGGATGCGGTTGTTGTAGGCATCGATCATTGCCGTCATTTCCGGCGTGTCGTGCTTGTAGTGAAGTTTGCTTTTGTCAGCCAGCCTGTTGGCGTCGTCAATATCACAGATGATGTCACCGAGCACCCGGTACCCGCCCATGCGGAAATCCGAGAACAAGCCGTCATACGCCCGAAAAGCCTCTTCGGGGAGGTATTCCTGCAAGAAGGATAAACGCGCATCCGGCCTCATGAAGTGCCACTGCTCGGCTCGTAGCGCGTCACGGACGGCTTTGATGTGCGTTGCGTCCATCCCGGTGAACAGTGCATACAAACTGTCGGTATCATAGGTGTTTTCCTGATCCCGCATGGTCAGAATACGGTCAATGTCCCGGCGCTTGGAGTTGCCCGGCGTCGGGTGCTTGTGTGACCGAATACGCCGCA
>ERZ779876.1724-NODE-1724-length-17731-cov-4.298540_pt1 | contig 17731 bp, 15 predicted proteins | sample MGYA00511068_ERZ779876 | MGnify/ENA primary metagenome ERZ779876 (study PRJEB29588, sample SAMEA1970858) | human gut metagenome | biome: human gut; feature: human-associated habitat; material: faeces | place: Denmark | collected 2008/2010 ...
CACCGCCGAATCCTTCCCCGCAAGGCGCGCAGTGCGGAAAAAGGTTCCCACGCCCACAAATACGGCCTTGACGATGGGATTCCGGACGGCGGGAATATAGCGGTAGCACGCGCCGCCCTCGGTCTCCCGGGGCAGACGGACAAAGGACTTTTTCAGAACCTCCCGGTTCACCGGCGGGTTCGCCACCACGTCCACCTTTGCCCCGGCGGCAAGCCCTTCAATGAGCAGGCGGTGATATTTCTGGGACTGAAAGGCGGGCTTCCGAGGGGCGTCCGCGAACAGCTGACGGTACACCCGGTCGGAACACGTTGTCACAGCGTAAATGATATGCATGGGTTATCTCCCATCTTTTTCAAAAATTGCAACGTGGGCTTTCGCCATGTTTTCAATGGTATAGGCGCGGATTTTTTCCAGAGAAGCCGTCCCCATTTTCTCCAAGTCCGAGGACAGAATCTCCTTCATCTTTCCGGCAAGGGCAGCATCGTCCTCCACAGGCACGATACTCCCGTTGACGCCCTCCTCCACCAGCTCCAGACCGGCAACGCACCGGTCGGTGGTGATGACAGGCAGGCCGTAGGCCATGGCCTCGTTGATGACCAGCCCCCAGATGTCCTCCCGGGTGGGCAGGACGAACAAGTCCGCCGCCCTGTAATACCGGCTCAGGGCTTCCTTCTTCTGGAAACCCACGAAATGAACGTTATCCAACCCCAGAGACGCGCGCATCTGCAAATAGTCTTCTGTCGGCTCGCCGCCGACAATGTAAATCCCCACGTCCTTGTCAAGCGAACAGGCGGCGTGCATCAGGATGTCGAAGCCCTTTCTGTGGATAAACTGGCCGATGGCCAGTACCATCCGCTTTTCCGGGACGCCCAGTTCCTCTTTCAGCGCCTGCTTTTCATCGGCGGAGGGAACGGCAGGGAGGATATCCTTCTCAAACACGGAGGAGAAGGGATAAAAATGAATGCGGCTTTCCTCTGCCCCATAGTGGACGAGAAATTCCGTGGTGTACCGTCCAGAGCTGAGCCACTGGTCAGCCTTGCGCACCAGCGACTTCTTGAACAGATACTTTATCTTCCGCTCCTGCCGGATCAGGCCGCCGTCCACTTCCATGTAAAAGGGGATTTTCCTTCTGCGCAGCCACCGCATCGCAAGAATCGCCGTGGGCGAGGAATAGCCGCATATCACGATGGCGTCGTAAGGCTTTTTCAGCCATTCGGTCACGTCCAGACACAGATTTTCGTCCAGAAAATGGGCGACGCACCGCTTCAGCTGCACCGGGCGGTAAGCGCCGCCCCCGGGAACGAACCAGTCGGCACTGCGGTTTTTCTGGTCTTCCACCCGGTCAGTGAACAGCACCGTCACGTCCATGCTTTTTGCCAGCTCATCGTAAAAATGGACCCGGTAGGGGGAGGCGTAGTTCGTCAGGAACAGCACTCGTTTCATACCGTTGTAACCTCTCAATGTCAATCGCCGAAATCGATCTGCACGATCTGATGGCGGTTTTCCCGCTGGTCTTCCGGCGGGAGCTGCATATAGTCTCCGTACAGCGTGGTCAGGAACTTGTCGTATTCCGCCGGCGCTTTGAAGGTTTCTCCCTCAAAGGTCACGTCCGTCAGCGCCTGACACCACGCTTTCTCGTAGGCATCCGGCTTCGTCATGGCGCTCTGCTCGCAGACATAGCCGTTTTCCGGCAGCGCCGTCGCAAGCGCGTCATACGCTTTTGCAAGGCTTTCCTGATCGGCAAACAGCGCCCGCGCCTGATAGTATAGGTAGCCAATCCGCTTTTTCCAGAGGATTTTCTCATTCTCCCGCCAAGGCTGATAATGGGATTTCATCAGCTTTGTCCGGTAGATTTTCAGCAAACGCCCCGCCGTTTCCTGCCGTTCTCCTACATCCAGGGACACGGCATCGTAGGGAAAAATGTCCACATAGAAGCCGTTTTCTTCTAATCTGTGGGACTTGGCCTCCAAGTACAGCGTGCCGCGCTTGCGCACTTTGCCGAAGGGCAGGGCGTAGTTGGGGTCGGTGTACCAGGTCTGCCAGCAATATTCCGGTTTCAGTTTCTCCGGGGCGATGCGGCAGAATTTCTCATAATTCTCCCGCAGCATTCCCACATCCATATCGTCGTCCCACGGAATGAACCCCTGATGGCGCACCGCGCCCAGAAGGGTGCCGCAGGTGAGAAAATAGGGAATGTCGTTTTCCTCGCACACCCGGCGAATTTCCTTCGCAATTTCCAGCTGGGTCAGCTGTACCTTTCTCAGCAGTTCCCGTTCCATATGGTTACCCCCTTTTCATAAGCCGTTCCACCAGCGCCATGACCGGGAACAGCCATAAAAACACGTCCGCAATCAGATTCTGTGTGTTAAAGGACATGAACAGAATGACCACCAGCGCCAGATTCACCCATATCTTCCGCTCCTTCCGCCACACCAGCGCGACCCAGCAGGCGATATGCAACAGCGCCGCCGGAATGCCGAAGGCGGAGAAAAGGATGAGGGTGGACGTGGTATTGTTTGCAGTGGCATACAGCACCTCCGCTATCTTCGCGCCGAAAATGGGATGGTGCAGGAAAATGGAAATGTCCGTCGCAATAGCGTCCATTCTCTCCACCGAGGAATCCTGCCCGTTGACAAATTTGCCGATGGCCATGTCGTAAACTTCCCAGTAAAGGACATTTTTCCGGGCAATGGAAACGCCCGCTATCACGGCGACGCACAAAATCAGCCCGACCGCCACGGCGCATATCCGCTTGTCCCGATACCATTTTTTGTCAAAAAACAGCACGATCGCCAGCAGTCCCATTTCCGCGACGCCGCCGGTGGCAAACGTGGACACCATCGTCGCGGCCAGAATGCCGTTGACCAGCCAGAGCTGCCACGTCTTTTTCCACTCGACCTCATAATTGTTCAGATACAGTGCCGTAATCAGGAAAAACTGATAAACCCCCGGCTCCCGGAAAATGCCGAAATTCCGATTTTTGACATACGTATCCGGGACAATGGACAAAAAGAAATTGTGAAATTCAAAGCCCATGGAATTCCGGAACACCGGCACCGCGTAAGCACCCCGATCCACGCCGATGCGCAGAATGTACGCCGCCAGCACGGAATACGCCCCCAGCACGGACATAATCACCACATAATACTTGGCCGCATCCCGCAACGTAAGGAAATAAGACAAAAACACCGCCGTCAGCAGGCACAGCAGGACGCTGAAATACATCAGCTGCCAGTCCCGCTTCACCAGCATGGGCAGCAGAAGCACCGCCGCCGCAATCCCGGCGACGATCATCCGCCGGTCTTTCAGGATTTTCAGCAGATTTCTCCGGTTGACGATCAGAAAGGCCACGCCCAGCAGGCAGATCACGCCCAGCATGAGGAACTGCGCCTTTTCAAAGCCGATCACAGCCGTGGTGAACATGCTGTCCCGCGCCAGAAAAAGCATGGCCGTGAAAAACGCGGCAAAGGCAATTTTTGTCCCCCGGCTGTCCGGGAAGGGATAATGGGTCATTTGCGATTCTCCTTTGTGATCTGTTCCACGGCTTCCAGCAGATGCGCCGCGCCCCTTGGTACGGCGACGCCCCCGAACTGGCTGACGACCTCCTCGCAGGCAGTCCCCTGATAAACCACGGCCTCCGTGCCGCAGCACCGGGCTTCCAGCACGGTCATGCCGAAGGTCTCCTCCGTGCTGGGGTTCAGAAATACGTCGACGGCTGTATAGGCTTCCGCCAGCTCCTGAACACTGTTGGTACGGGGCAGCCCCAGAATTCCCGCCGGGAGGGATTGAATCTGCTTTGCGCTCAGACCGATCAGCACGATGGCATATTCTTCGTCCAACATGTCATGAAGCGCCAGAAAGTCCCGCAGTCCCTTGCGCTCGTCCCAGACGCTGGCAACGCCCAGCAGGATGATTTTATTTTCCAGACCGTACTTTTCCCGGAAATTGCCGGGGGTGGGCTTGAAGATTTCCCGGTTCACCGTGTTGTATACCACCTTCACCGGGTAGTCCCTCAGAAAGCTCTCCTTTACCCGGCTTTCCAGCCAGTGGGAGGGGACGATGAGGGTCACATTGGGAATGCCCGTAAACAGTTCCCGCTTTTTTTCGTAATTTTTCCGGCTGTTGTCCAAAAGAATGCTTGCAGGATAAGCGCGTTTCTGTGGGCAGTCGTGGCAGCCGGTTTTCCAGCGGTCACAGCCCACATAGTCAAAATAGGCACAGTGCCCTGTGAAGCTCCAGCAGTCGTGAAGCGTCCAGAAAATGGTCTTCCCGCAGCCGCGCAGGTAAGGAAACAGCTCTCCCAAGTGAATGTAATAGCCGTGAACATTGTGCAGCCAGATCACGTCCGGGTCGTATTCCCTGACCCAATCCAGAAACCGCCGGGTCGCCCGCCGGGAACCGAAGCCGGAATCGTCCAGCAGACGGCTTTCCGCCCCGTGGAGCCTGTAGTCCATGGGCGTACCGATGCGCACCGTGGGAATATCGCTGCAATTTGCCTCTTCACGGCCAAAGGCGAGCACGCACTCATGCCCCTGCGCCATCAGCCCACGGCACTGCTCCGCCGCGATGCGCCCCGTGCTGCCAAAGCCGGCAACGGAGTTGATGAACAGGTATTTCATGCGTCTCGCCTCCCGATGTTGTGAAATTTTCCGGCTGTTTCATCATATCCAGAAAAAGCAGCGCAATTTGTCGGTGTCTGGCTTCTTACGACTTTCTCCAGACCATTTTGTCCACCACGCCGGTGTAGGACTGGATGATCTTGACCACCTTGGTGGATACGTTTTCCTCCACATAGTCCGGCACGGGGATCCCCAGATCGCCGTCCCGGTTCATCTGAACGGCGGTGTCCACCGCTTGCAGAAGATTCTTTTCGTCAATGCCCGCCAGAATGAAGCAGCCCTTGTCCAGCGCTTCCGGGCGCTCCGTGGACGTGCGGATGCACACCGCCGGGAACGGATGTCCCACGGAGGTGAAGAAGCTGGATTCCTCCGGCAGCGTCCCGGAATCGGACACCACCGCGAAGGCGTTCATTTGCAGGCAGTTGTAATCGTGGAAGCCCAGCGGCTCGTGCTGAATCACCCGGCTGTCCAGAATAAAGCCCGTTGCCTCCAGCCGCTTTTTGGAGCGGGGGTGGCAGGAATACAGAATGGGCATATCGTACTTTTCCGCCATGGCGTTGACGGCGCGAAACAGGGACAGGAAATTCTTTTCCGTGTCGATGTTTTCCTCCCGGTGGGCAGACAGCAGAATGTACTCTCCCTTGGTCAGTCCCAGCCGCTGGTGGATGTCGGAAGCCTCGATGGCGTTTAAGTTGGCGTGGAGCACCTCCGCCATGGGGGAGCCGGTAACGTAGGTGCGTTCCTTGGGCAGACCGCACTCGTGGAGGTATCTTCTCGCATGTTCGGAGTAAGCCAGATTGACGTCGGAGATGATGTCCACGATCCGGCGGTTGGTCTCCTCCGGCAGGCACTCGTCCTTGCAGCGGTTTCCCGCCTCCATGTGGAAAATGGGAATATGCAGCCGCTTGGCCGCAATGGCGGACAGGCAGGAATTGGTGTCCCCCAGAATCAGCATGGCGTCCGGCTGAATGGCCGTCATCAGCTTGTAGGAGCAGTTGATGATGTTGCCCACGGTGGCGCCCAAATCGTCCCCCACCGCGTTCATATACACATCCGGGTCGGCAAGTCCCAAGTCCCGGAAGAAAATCCCGTTCAGGTTATAATCGTAATTCTGCCCCGTGTGGGCGAGAATGCAGTCAAAATATTTGCGGCACTTGTTGATGACCGCCGCCAGACGGATGATCTCCGGGCGGGTGCCTACGATGATCAGCAGCTTTAATTTTCCGTCATTGCGGAACGCCACGTCGGAATAGTCCAGCTTCATTTCCATGTCAAACCACCTCAAAGAATGTATCCGGCTTTTTCGGGTCAAAGCACTCGTTTGCCCACATGAGCGTCACAAGATCGTCCGTTTCACTCAGGTTGATAATGTTGTGGGTATAGCCCGGCAGCATGTGAACGGCTTCGATTTTCTCTCCGGAAACTTCAAAATTCAGCACTTCCCCGGCGCCGACCTCCCGCTGCTGAATCAGGCCGTGGCCGGACACCACAATGAAAAATTCCCATTTGGTGTTGTGCCAGTGTTGTCCCTTGGTCACGCCGGGACGGCTGATGTTCACGCTGAACTGGCCGCAGTTCGCCGTTTTCAGCAGCTCCGTGAAGCTGCCCCGGGCATCAACGTTCATTTTCAGGGGAAACGCCGCCTTTTCCCTGGGCAGATAGGAAAGATACGTAGAATACAGCTTTTTCGCGAAGCTGCCCGCCGGAATTTCCGGCATCAGCAGGGTTTCCGACTGCGCCTTGAAGCTGTCCAGCAGCGCTACGATCTGCCCCAGAGTCGCCCGGTGGGTGACAGGCGCGGCGCAGTAGCGCCCGGACGCCGTCAGAACCGTATCCACGCCCTCAAATTCGCAGTGATGCTCCCTGCCCTCCAACGCCGCAATCATCTCGTCCACCAGATCGTCGATGTACAGCAGCTCCAGCTCCACGCTGGGGTCGTTCACCGTGATGGGCAGGTCGTGGGCATAGTTGTGGCAGAAGGTGGCCACGGCGGAATTGTAGTTGGGACGGCACCATTTTCCGAACAGGTTGGGGAAGCGGTACACCAGCACTTTCGCCCCGGTCTCGGCGGCGTAGGCGAAGAACAGCTCCTCCCCCGCCTTCTTGCTCCTGCCGTACTCACTGCCCGCATAGCGCCCCACCATGGTCGCCTGAATGGATGACGACAGCATCACGGGGCAGGTGTTATGGTATTTTTTCAGCGTGTCCAGCAGCGTGGAAGCAAAGCCGAAATTTCCCTGCATGAACTCTTCCTGATTCTTCGGGCGGTTGACGCCGGCAAGATTGAACACGAAGTCCGCCTTCCGGCAGGCCGTTTCCAGCAGCGCCGGGTCGGAGTCGATGTCGTAGAGGTACAGCTCCCCCACCGTAAGCCCCGGATGGGTCTTGTCACGGCCGTCCCGGATGCACTCCAGCGCCGCCGTCAGGTTTTTGCCCACAAATCCGGCCGCGCCGGTAATCAGAATGTTCATGCCAGCTCACCCTTCCGTTATTTATTCTTCATGGCTTCCAGTTCTTCCCGGATGTAGCTCAGGCTCAGCAGCTTCTGCTGCACCTGCTCCACGTTCAGCAGCTCCGTGTTGTTGCTGTTGAACTCCGTGAGGACGTTGCGCTGGGTGTCGCCCTCCTTGAAATATTTGTCGTAGTTTAAGTCCCGCTTGTCGCAGGGGACGCGGTAGAAATTGCCCAGATCGATAGCGTGGGCGCATTCCTCGTTGGTCAGCAGCGTCTCGTACATCTTTTCGCCGTGACGGATGCCGATGACCTTGATCTCGTGGCCGGGGGCAAACAGGCCGGTGACGGCTTTTGCCAGTGTCTCAATGGTGCACGCCGGGGCTTTCTGCACCAGAATGTCCCCGCTGACGCCGTTCTGGAAGGCAAACAGCACCAAATCCACCGCTTCCTCCAGAGACATGATGAACCGGGTCATGTTCGGCTCGGTGATGGTGATGGGGTTGCCCGCCTTGATCTGATCAATCCACAGCGGAATGACGCTGCCCCGGGAACACATGACGTTTCCGTAGCGGGTGCAGCAGATCTTGGTCTTTTCCGGAGAAACCGTCCGGGATTTGGCAACGATGACCTTCTCCATCATGGCCTTGGAGGTACCCATGGCGTTGACGGGGTAGGCGGCCTTGTCCGTGGACAGGCAGATGACGGCCTTGACCCCCGCGTCAATGGCGGCGGTCAGCACGTTATCGGTTCCGAACACGTTGGTTTTCACCGCCTCCATGGGGAAAAACTCGCAGGACGGCACCTGCTTGAGGGCGGCGGCATGAAAGATGTAATCTACGCCGTGCATGGCGTTCTTCACGGAAGCAAGGTCACGAACGTCGCCGATGAAGAACTTGATCTTCCCAGCCGCCTCCGGCATTTTCGCCTGGAATTCATGGCGCATGTCGTCCTGCTTCTTCTCGTCCCGTGAGAAAATCCGGATTTCCCGGATATCCGTGTCCAGGAAGCGGTTCAGCACCGCGTTTCCGAAGGAACCGGTACCGCCGGTAATCATCAGCGTTTTGTTGGCAAAAATACTCATAATCCATTCTCCTCCCCTGTTTCCGGGTGTAAAAGTTCCCGAAAAAGAGATACATATTTTCCCGTGCAAATTTCGGTGGTGTACTTTTGCAGATACAGCTCCCGGCATTTTCTGCGCATGTCCCGGGCTTTCTCCGGGTTGTCCCGCAGGAAGCGGATGGCCTCGGCTAATCGCTCGCTTTCGCCGTTGTGCACCCAAAGCCCCGCGCCGGACTGGATATCCCGGACGATGTCGCACTCGTCCATGATGGCGAGCAGGGGGATGCCCTGCATCATATAGCTGTAGGTCTTGCTGGGGACGCAAAGCCCCGTCGCACCCTTTTCCAGAGAAATCAGCGCGCAGTCGCTCACCGTCAGCGCGTCCTGAAAGTCCTGACCATGAAGGAAGCTGTGAATCCGGGCATTTTCAATGCTCTCCTGAGCGATGATCTCTCGCAGCTTCTCCATTTTATTGCCGTGTCCGGCAAAGAGGAAGAAAACGTCCTTCTCCTCCCGCAGCGCCCGGATAGCGCCCAGAATGGTTTCCATGTCCTGCATGGTGCCCATGTTCCCGAAATAGGACACCACAAACCGTCCCGCTGCCAAATCCCGGAACCGGTTTTCCTCCCGGTCGCGCAGGCCACCCTCGTCCCGGTACCAGTTAGGAATCACCGTCACAAGCTCGTCAACGGCGTTCCGGGTGCGGAGAATGCAGTTCTTCTGCTCCGACGACAGCGCCACCACCCGGTCTGCCCGGCGGAACACACATTTGTTGATGTGGTTCATCAGCCTGCAGATCACGCTGCCTTCCCGGAGGGTGTTCGTCACCGTGGCCACCTCCGGATAGAGGTCGTAGGACACGAACACCAGCTTCGTACCGAACAGCGATTTTGCCCAAGAAGCAATCCACGGCAGAATCGGCGGGTTGGAGTACACCACCACCGCCCGGTATTTGCCGATCTCCGGCAGGTGCAGCAGCACATGAAACGTAAAGGAAAAATAGTTGACGATCCGGCCAAGAAATCCCGCCCGGCCCGTCTGGATGTATTTCAGGCGGTGAATGTGGATGCCGTCCGCATCCTCCTTCGTGGGGACCTTCCCGCCCTCGGCGTATTCCCGCGGATAGCCGCACAGCGCGCCCACGGAGAATCCGGCGTCCCGAAGCGCCAGCACCGTGTCATAGGGCAGCTGGGCGGAGGAAATATATTCGGGATAAAAAAACTGGCACAAAAACAGGATACCCCGCTTCTTTTTCAAGCAACCGCCCTCTTTCGCTTCCTAAAAATCAGGTTCTCTCCGTCTCCAGAATGGACTGCTCCAGCGTTTTTACGCAGTAATCCCGGCTGTACCGGCTCAGCGCAAAATCATAGCACAGGCTGCCAAAGGCCTTGTCCACCGCAGGCGAGAAAAACCGCAGCAGCTTCAGCGCCCAAGTAAAGCCCCTCACCATCAGGATGCCCTTTCCGTTGGCATGGGCGATCCAGTTGACCATGTCGCTGGTGTTGGTGTATTCGTTATTCTGGGGGCAGAATATGCCCGCCGCCTCGTCGTCAATGAGCAGCCGGACAAATTCCGTCAGATTCTCAATATACAGCATGGAACGCTGGTTGGAAACGTAAGGAAAAACCGGCAGCTTCTTCGCCAGCTTCGCCATGGTCACGTAATTGCCCTTGCAGCCCTTGCCGTAGATCATGGGCGGGCGGAGAATTGCGACCTTGAAGCTGTCGTCCGCCAACGCCTGCAAATCCGCTTCCGCTCTGGCTTTGCTGACGCCGTAGTTGTCCGCAGGATGCAGCGGCGTGTTCTTCGTGATGACGACCGTTTTGCCGATGGGCGCAGTCAGGCCGTAAACGCTCTCCGAGCTCATAAACAGGAACTGACCCACACCGTCGGTCTTGGCCTTTTCGGCCGTCCGCACCGCGAGGATGTGGTTGACCTGATCGTACAGGCCAGAGCGCGCCGGGTCGTTTTTGCTGTCCGGCTGATGCACCAGCCCCGCTACGTGGAACACCGCGTCGTAGCCGCGGAAAGAGTGGCTCTCCCAATCGGTGCCGCGCATATCCAGCGAATCCACCCGGTAATTTTCCGGCCACTTCCCCAGATAGTTTTCCAGAGAAACCCCGATATAGCTTCCGGCGCCGGTGATGAGAATGTTCTTCATTCTTTCTTCTCCTTTTCCAGCTGGCCGGTGCCGCCTTCCACCACGCCGTCGTGCTTCAGCACGGAAACGATGGTGCCGAAAAAGCATTTGCAGTCAAAGAGGAAGCTCAGTTTTTCCACATATTCCCCGTCGAACCGGGCCTTTACCTCAATGGGCAGTTCGTCCCGCCCGTTGATCTGCGCCCAGCCCGTCAGGCCGGGACGCACGTCGTTGGCCCCGTATTTGTCCCGTTCGGCAATCAGGTCAAACTGATTCCACAGGGCAGGCCGGGGGCCGATGATGGACATTTTCCCCGTGAAAATCTGAAAGATCTGGGGCAGCTCGTCCAGGGATGACTTCCGCAGAAATTTCCCCACCTTCGTGATATACTGCTCCGGGTTTTCCAGCAGATGGGTGGGGGTGTCCTTGGGGGTGTCCATCTTCATGGTGCGGAATTTCATGATGGAAAAATGGGTCTTGTGAATGCCCACCCGCTTCTGGCGGAACAGCACCGGGCCGGGGTCGTCGATCTTGATGGCGATGGCGATAACCAGCAGCAGCGGCGACAATATCACGATGGCGCAGCCAGACAAAATAATATCCAGCAGGCGTTTGAAAAACGTTCGGTACATTCCGCTTTCCTCATTTTCTCTTATTTCGTTTGGTCAGACCTTACATTCGCGTTTGTAAGTAGGCACAATCTCCGCGACGATGTCCTTGATATCTTCGCTTTCCGCCCGGCTGGCTTCGTCCAGCCGCTTCAGCTGCTGCTCCAGCAGCGCGTCGTCCATTTCGATGGGCTTGCCGATGTGGATGAGCTTGTTGGCAGTCTCCTGCATTCCTTCTTCCTTCATCAGCAGCTCCTCATAGAGCTTCTCGCCCGGTCTGAGACCGGTGTACTCAATCTTGATGTCCACATCCGGTTCGTAGCCGGACAGACGGATCATGTTCCGCGCCATGGTGTCGATCTTCACCGGCTCGCCCATGTCCAGAATGAAAATCTCGCCGCCCTTGGCATAGTATCCCGCCTGCAGCACCAGACTCACCGCCTCGGGGATGGTCATAAAATACCGGATGATGTCGGGATGGGTGACGGTCACGGGGCCGCCGGCCTCGATCTGCTTCTTAAAAAGCGGGATGACGCTGCCGTTGCTGCCCAGAACATTACCGAAGCGCACCGCCACGAATTCCGTTTTGGACTCCCGGTTCATCATCTGTATCACCATCTCGCACAGACGCTTGGACGCACCCATGATGTTGGTGGGGTTGACGGCCTTGTCGGTGGATATCTGCACAAACCGCTTGACGCCGTACTCCGCGGCGGCCTTCGCCAGCTTGTAGGTGCCGATGACGTTATTCTTGATGGCCTCGTTGGGGCTTTCCTCCATCAGCGGAACGTGCTTATGGGCCGCAGCGTGGAACACAAGCTCCGGCCGGTAGGTTTCCATCACATGGTTCAGCCGGACGGCGTCACGGACAGAGCCGATGATGACCTCCAGATTCAGTTCCGGATGGGTGCGGCGCAGCTCCATTTGAATATCATAGGCATTATTTTCGTAAATATCCAGAATAATAAGCTGCTTCGGCTTCGCATGGGCGATCTGACGGCACAGCTCGCTGCCGATGCTCCCGCCGCCGCCGGTGACCAGCACCACCTTGCCGGAAATATAGCCCACAATTTCATCCAGATTGACCTTGATGGGTTCCCGGCCCAGCAGGTCCTGCGGATCGACCTTGCGCAGCTTGCTGACGCTGACCTCTCCGTTGACCATCTGGAAAATGCCGGGAAGCATCTGCACCTCGCAGCCGGTGGTGGCACAGATGTCCAGAATTTCCTTCCGGGACTTTGCGGTACAGTTGGGAATGGCGAAGATGATCTTGCTGATCTTGTACTTCTTCACAGCCGTGGCAATGTCCTGACGGCCGCCCACAATGGGCACGCCGCACAGCTGCTTGTTCCATTTCACCGGGTTGTCGTCAATGACGCAGGACAGGTGATCCTGAATATGGTCGCTGTTGGTAAATTCCACAGCCAGCGCCCGTCCGGCGTCGCCCGCACCGATCAGCATGACGTTTTTCACGCCGTTGGCATGGGTGATGTGGCTGATGCGCCGCTGCGCCGTCCGGAGCAGCCGGTAGGAGAACCGGATGGCCACGGTGCTGACGAAGCTGAACAGGAAGCCCACCACCATGCTGGAACGGGGCATCAGATTGCCGTCAAAGTGGAATACCAGCACGCCGATCACGCCCAGCACCACATATGCACCAGTAATGCGGAACACCTCCGGCGTACTGACGAAGGCCCAGATGGAGTTGTACAGCCGGAAAATCCAGAATACCAGAAGCGTGATCACGCACCATAGGCCGATGGCGGACAGGAAGCCCTCCAGATGGACGGGGCGAATTTCGGCAAAGGAAAAATCATACCGGAACCACAGCCCCAGAAAGAAGGAGACGACAGTAGCAAGCACGTCCAGCATCATAATAAAAATGACCTTCGGCGCCATGCCCAGATTCAGTTTCATCGGCTTTCGGGAACCCATTTTGTTCACATCCTGTATTTCACCGCGGGCAGTTGTCCGCGGGTACTTTGTTTTGTCTGCATAGTTCATTTTATTATAACACAATATGTCGAATACAGCAAGGGAAAGTTTTACCGTTACCCTGTTCCGGAGATTTTATTTTCCTGCATGATTGACACGGCAAAAATTTATGATATACTAAAGTCACCATAAAGAGTGCGTTAGGGACAGCCCCTATGACCGCACAGCAACCTGCCAAAAGGTAAGGTGCTAAAGGCTGAATGATGGGTCTATAGGAACGTCAAAGACCCATCAAACGATGGGTCTATAGGAACGTCAAAGACCCATCAAACGATGGGTCTTTTCTTTATGAGTACATTTTGGAGGGTATATTCATGGAAGAACAGAGGACTCATATCAGTCAAGGAAAAGCGGAAGCATTTCTCGTGTGCGACAAATCTTTGGGGGACAGCGATGCACCCTTCTTTTCATGGCTTCGTAGTGAGGGATTTACATTTGCTTGTTACAATTGGAATTATGGGTGTTACTGGGCGCATGTGAGCATTACCCGTAAGCAATATGCCTATGGAATGCCGGGAGCTTGCCTGGTAACGCCTACCGGCAATCACGCGATTACGATTGATGAATTTATGACGATCTACCGTATCTACGAAAAGTATCAGGGTAAAAATCCCCTGGTATTTCACTCCGTGAACTGCGATTATGACGCATAGGCGGTTTTCTTGTAATTGGCGGTAAAAGTGGCAATCATCGCAAAGAGAGCTTTCCGTTTGTGGAAAAAGCAAAGCAATATCGTAAAAACGACGCGGCCTTATGGCCACGTCGTTTCGACGTTTTACGCTTTCTCCGGAAAAAGATTTCCGATGGCACAGCGGGCGGCGTCCTGCTCTGCCCTTTTTTTGCTGCTGCCGACGCCCTTGCCTATGATCGCGCCGTTGAGGGAGACCTCCACGGAAAACTGCTTGTCGTGGTCGGGGCCGGACTGCCCCACCAGCTCATAAGCCAGCACCTGATTTTTCTTCTGCTGCACCAGCTCCTGCAGCTCGGTTTTGTAGTCCGCGTTGTGCAGTTTGGTCACCGGCACCTCCACCAGAATGAACGTCCTGACCACCTGCAGCGCCGCGTCCAGTCCGCCGTCCAGAAAGCACGCGGCGATCACCGACTCCATGGCGTCCGCCAGAATGGAGTCCCGGCTCCGTCCGCCGCCCTGCTCCTCACCGTGGCCAAGGAGCAGATGGTTCCCAAGGCCGATGCGGTTGGCAGCACCCGCCAAGGTGGTCTCGCAGACCATATCCGCCCGCATCCGGGTCAGCTCGCCCTCCGGGCGGTTGGGGAAATTGCGGTAGAGATACTCCGCCACCAGCATTCCCAGCACGCTGTCCCCCAGAAACTCCAGCCGCTCGTTGCTGAGCAGGCTGTTGTGCCAGCGCTCGTTTGCGTAGGAGGAATGGGTCAGCGCGTTCTGCAAAAGGGAAATATTCCGGAACCGGTAGCCGATGACGGCCTCCAAGTCCTTAATCATGCTCCGTCACCTTCTCTTTTTCAGCAGCCAGCCGCTGTAAATTTTCTTCCAGCTCTCCGGTGATGTCCGACGCGGCCACGTCCGCCGCCTGCTTTACCGCGTTGCGGAACGCCAGCACGTCGGAAGCGCCGTGGGCCTTGATGACCGGCTTGCGGATGCCAAGGAACGGCGTGCCGCCGATCTCCCGGTAGTCCAGCATCTTCATCAGGTCTTTGACCCCGGAGGCGCACAGAAGATAGCCCAGCTTGCTGAGCAGATTTTTCTTGAACATTTTCTTCATCAGGCTGCCCATGAACATGGCAGTACCCTCGATGGTTTTGAGAAGCACGTTGCCGTTGAAGCCGTCGCAGACCACAACGTCCACTGCGCCCAGAGGTACATCCCGGGCTTCCACATTGCCGACAAAGTTGACAAGCCCCTTCTCCCCCGCGTTTTTCAGCAGCGCGTAGGCTTCCTTCTGCAGGGCGGTGCCCTTGCTGTCCTCGGTGCCGATGTTCAGAAGACCGACTTTGGGATTCTCGATGCCCAGCTGCTTCTTCGCGTAGACAGAGCCGACCAGACCGAATTGCAGCAGGAATTCCGGCGTACACTCGGCATTCGCACCGCAGTCCACAATCACGGTCTTTCCCCCTGCCTTGTTGGGCATGGCGGGGCCCATGGCCGCACGGCGGATTCCCTTGACCCGCTTGACCAGCAGCGTCGCGCCGGTGAGCAGCGCGCCGGTGGAACCGGCGGACACGAACGCGTCGCCCAGCCCGTCCGCCAGCATCTTCAGGCCGATCACCATGGAAGAATTCTTCCGCTTGTGGATGATGGATGCGGGATCGTCATGCATGTCCACCACATCGTCGGCATTGGAGATCTCCATGCCTTCCGGCAGGTTGTCAATGCCGTGCTTCTTGAGGACCGCAAGGATATCCTCTCCCCGGCCTACCAGCACGATCTCGATACCGTAGGTCTTTGCCGCTTCCACAGCGCCTAAAACGGGAGCCTCGGGGGCATTGTCGCCGCCCATCGCGTCAAGAATGATCTTCAACCGTTCCACCTCTTTCTTTCAGATGCCCTTCGCCACCAGCCTATCGATCACGTCCAGCGACCGCGCGGCAATGGCGAGATTTTTTTCTGCCTTCTTACGGATGCGCTTTTCCAGCGGTGCGATGATGCTGAAATTGATATTCATGGGCTGGAAATTCTCAATGCTTTCGTCGCTGACGTACTGCCCCAGCGCGCCGATGGCGGTCTCCTTGGGAAAATCGGGAACTTCCCGTCCCTGCACCTTGGCCGCCATGGCCACCGCCGCCAGATACCCGGAGGCCGTGGATTCCACGTACCCCTCCACGCCGGTCATCTGCCCGGCAAAAGCCACCAGCGGGTTTCGGCGGTCTGCGTAATACTTATCCAGCAGCTTGGGGCTTTGCAGGAAGGTATTCTGGTGCATCACACCGTAGCGGACAAATTCCGCGTTTTCCAGACCGGGTATCATGGAGAATACCCGCTTCTGCTCGCCGAATTTCAGGTGGGTCTGGAAGCCCACCAAATTGTACACGCTTTTTGCCGCGTTGTCCTGCCGCTGCTGCACCACGGCGTAAGGCTCATGGCCGGTGGCAGGATTTCTCAGCCCCACGGGCTTCATGGGGCCGTAGCGCAGGGTATCCACGCCTCGCCGCGCCATGACCTCCACGGGCATACAGCCCTCGAAGACGTTCTTGTCCTCAAAGCCATGCACCGGGGCTTCCTCGGCGTTTACCAACTCCCGGACGAAGGCTTCGTACTGCTCTTTGTTCATGGCGCAGTTGATGTAATCGGGCGTTCCCCGGTCGTACCGGGACTGCCACCACGCGAGATTCATGTCGATGGACTCCGCCGAAACCAGCGGTGCCGCTGCGTCAAAAAAGTGCAGATACCCGGTCTCCCCGAAGTAATGCCCGATGGCCTCGCTCAAAGCATCGGAAGTCAGCGGCCCTGTAGCCACGATCACCGGCCCCTCGGGGACTTCGGTGATTTCTTCGGAAATCACCGCGATATTGGGGTGATTCCGGATTTTCTCCGTAACCATCCGGGAAAAGCCGCCCCGGTCTACAGCCAGACAGCCGCCCGCCTCCACCCGGGTAGCATCGGCGCAGGCGAGAATCAGACTGCCGCAGCGGCGCAGCTCCTCCTTGAGAAGCCCCACGGCGTTTTCCAGCCGGTCGCCCCGCAGGGAATTGGAGCAGACAAGCTCGGCAAAATCCTCGCTGTGGTGGGCGGGGGTCATCTTTTTGGGCTTCATTTCGTAAAGCGCCACTTCGATGCCCCGGTTTGCCAGCTGCCATGCCGCTTCGCTTCCGGCCAGCCCCGCGCCGATGACTTTTACCTTCATGCCTTGCTCTCCTTCTTAGAGGATGTTTTCGTCGTCTTCTTCGTTGTGGTCTTGGCGGCGGTCTTCTTCACCGCAGTCTTTTTCGCCGCGGTTTTCTTTGCTGCCGTCTTCTTTGCCGGGGCTTTTGCCGTCGTTTTCTTTGCCGCCGTCTTCTTCTCGGCAGACTTTTCCTCCGGGGTGGCCTCCCCTTCCTCGGCAGTCTTCTTTTTATAGTAGCCCCGCTGGTCTTCCGGGAGGAAGCGGGAGCATTTCTCGTTGATGCAGAAGGGCTTCATGCGCCCCTTGCCGGATTTCTTGAACAGGGTCTGTCCGCACTCCGGGCAATCCTCAGCGGTGGGAACGTCCCATGTCATGAAGCCGCACTCCGCGCCCCGCTCGCAGGCGTAGTAGGCGTAGCCCTTCTTGGACTTGCGCTTGAGGATTCCACTGCCGCACTTGGGGCAGCGACCGGGCATCCGCTCCACCAGAGGCTTGGTATTCTTACACTCCGGGTAGCCCGGGCAGGCCAGAAATTTACCGAACCGGCCGGTTTTCACCACCATTTTCCGTCCGCACAGCTCGCAGACCTCGTCGGTCTCCTCCTCCGGCACCTTCAGGTGAACCCCCTCCAGCGCCGTCTCCGCGTCGGACAGCTCCTTGCTGAAATCCTTGTAGAAATCCGCCAGCAAGTCCTTCCAGTTCTGCTTGCCCGTCTCCACATCGTCCAGACGGGACTCCATATTGGCGGTAAACTCCACATCGATGATATCGGTGAAGCGCTCCACCATCAGCCCGGTGACGATCTCGCCCAGGGGCGTGGGGGCAAGGCGCTTGTCCTGCTTGACTACGTACTCCCGGTCTTCAATGGTGGACACGGTGGCAGCGTAGGTGGAAGGACGTCCGACGCCCTTTTCCTCCATGGCCTTGACCAGCGTCGCCTCGGTATACCGGGCGGGGGGCTGGGTGAAATGCTGCTCCTTCTGGATGTTGGTAGGAAGCGTCTTCTCCCCCACTGCCAGATCCGGCAGCGGAGAGCCGACGGCCTCCTGCTCATCA
>ERZ779876.1731-NODE-1731-length-17708-cov-2.902623_pt1 | contig 17708 bp, 10 predicted proteins | sample MGYA00511068_ERZ779876 | MGnify/ENA primary metagenome ERZ779876 (study PRJEB29588, sample SAMEA1970858) | human gut metagenome | biome: human gut; feature: human-associated habitat; material: faeces | place: Denmark | collected 2008/2010 ...
AAAGAAGAAACCATTACCTTGAACCGTCCGACCAGTGTGAAAAATAACTATGTGGAGACCTATACCTATTATTGTGCAACCCGTGCGCTTATGGCACAGGAGGGGTTTGAATTTAAGAATACATTTCAGAGTGCTACAGAAAAGGAACGATATGAGGAAGAGTACGATGATATGTATGAAACCTGTAACAAAAAATTATATACGGATATGGCGGAATGCGTTTCGAGGGGCGCCGCAAAAATTCTTTATGCGGGCAGGGACGGAGTTTTGCTCTATGAAAAATCGAGCGGCATCCATATGCTGGCCTCGGAGGAAAAGGCTGCCGCAAAAAGGATTTTGGAAACGTTGGACGAAAACTCTTTGAGAGAACGCAGCGGCTTGTTGGTAGCGCACGGAGAAAACGCCCGCGCGGCAGCGTATGAAATGCTGAATGTGGAGGGAGAAACGGCGTGTTTTCAAGTTGTCTATTGCTCAAAAGAACCTCGGGCTTTGCGCGGAATGCTTTCGTTCCGTAAGCCCGAGCGGGTAGAGATTGAAACGATCAAAAAAGAATATCACCTCGAATCCCCCGAAAATATCGAGAAGCTCTGTGCGGCGGGACAGATCTGGTGCGGGGTTACGGGAGAAGGAGAATTTGTCGGATTTATCGGCCGGCATCCCGAAGGAAGCATGGGACTGTTGCAGGTATTCCCCGAATATCGCCGCCGCGGCTACGGCGAGGAGCTTGAATGTTTTATGATCAACGTTTTTTTAAGCGAGGGAAGGATTCCCTACGGACATATTATAGAAAATAATTCAAAATCGTTGAATCTACAAAAAAAATTGGGCTATGAAGTAGCGGACGAAAAAGTCTATTGGCTGTTTGAATGCTGATTTTATCATAAATCCGTACATAAAACTCCCTTAAATTGCAGAAATTGAATTGAGTAGGGGGAGATATGAAAGAAAGCGGTGCGGAAAATCTTCAAGCGGTAGAAAACAATTCGGCAAAACGCCAATGGGACGCTCCCAAAGGATGGGGAAAACTATCGGCGGTATCGCTGATGTTTTTTACGATTTCCTTTTTGGGCTGGTGTCTGGAAGTAGTTACCTGTTCTTCGGGTTTCAAATATTTCAGTGACAGAGGCTTTCTCACTTTGCCGTTTTGCGTTATTTACGGTACGCCTCTGTGTCTGATCTTTCTGATTTTAGGAACGCCGAGAGAAGGCGTTTTGGCAAACGTCATAGAAAAAACCCGCCTCCGTAAAGCAGGAAAAATTTTTCTTCGATATTTTCTCTATTTTCTTTTGTCTGCGGCGATCGCAACGCTTTTCGAGCTTGTATTCGGTCTGCTTTTCGATTCGCTCGGCGTCCGGTTATGGAATTATTATCGTTTTCCCCATAATTTTAAGGGCTATATTTGCCCTCAGTTTTTTTTCATTTGGGGCGCGCTGATTACGCTGGCCATGTCAACGTTTTTTATGCCGCTGTATCGGGCGCTTTCGCGTATTCCCGGGCGGGCCGCGGCGATCGCAAATATTGTTTTATGGATCGCCGTTGTCGCCGATTTTTCTTTCAATATGGGTTACCTGCTGCGGGAGGGACACCATTTCGATTTGGCCTTTCGATGGTTTTCCGCGTTTTTTTAAGTATGAGATATGCCTGTAAAATCGTTTATAGTAATAGAAAAATAAATAGGCAAAAGCAGGTTTAAGCGACTGGAAAAATATCGCTTCTCCGTTGATTTTCTAACCGTCAAAATAACTTTGTAAAAATTTCTGTTTACTACACAATATACGGTGTTTGTTAAAAATTCCATTCCGTCTTTACGGATAGCCGCAGTATAAAAAACTTTCGTTTTGTAAAAAAAAATTTGCGATTTGTCAAAGTTGAGTTGTTTTTTGTATTAAAATATGTTAAACTCGAAGTGAGAAGATAACCGAGGGACGTCCCTCGGTTATTTGCACATTCATAACTAATGTGCAAATAAAAAAAATCTTATATGTTTCGGGGGAACACGTATGCAAATATTCGATTTTTTTAAGATCGTATATGATAAGGTTTTTATATTGCAGCTTTTATCGGTTTCCTTTTCCATCGTTTGGATTTTTTACGATTGGAAAAAGGAGCCGAAAAATATAGCCATAGGGATCGCTTACATATGCGGAACGTTTTTGGTTGGGACGCTGCTTAACTGGTTGCTTTTTGCGTTATCGCTCGTTTGGCGGGCCGTTGCGGGAATTCACTTCCAAATAGCCTGGCTTTTGACAATATTTTTATATCTGGGTATTTTCGACCGCACTTACGTCACAAGCCGTTTCATTATCGGAGCAACTATATTTATAACGGCGATCACAACCGCCGAATTCGGCCACGAATTGGGCGGTTATCTGGGTAGCGTCTATCGCGGCAGATCGTGGGATTGGATATGCTATTTATCCGATTTACTGATGGTAAGTTTCGCGTTTGTCGTACATAAATATACCTTGAAGAGATACAGCGATATCCCGGTGATTTCGGTGATATTGCTCATGGTAACGACAATTGTTTCGACGGCGCTGATTATCGGCAAAACCGTGATAAAGATGTCGGTCGGAATGATGTTCGAGCCATATTACTGCATAGAGCTTGCGGGGATTTTTATTATCTCCGTAACGAGCTATTTAATGATTTACTATCACTGTAAGGTACGGAAAGAAAAAACGATTTTAGAGGTGCAAAACAAATTGCTTGAAGCGGATAAGCAAATGCTTATTATTTCCGAGCAAGCGATAGAAGAAATGCGTTCCTTGCGGCATGATATGAAAAATCAGCATAAAGTTATGGAAATTATGCTTGCGGAAGAAAGATACGACGACTTGAAAGAATATTTTTCCTCCATGGAAAAAAGCTATACGCAGGCTACTTTCGGCGGTTTTATCAATTGCGGCAATCAACTTGTCAATTCGATCATCAATATGGAGATCTTAAAGGCAAATTCCTACGGAATATCGCTCGTTTCAAAGCTCAATGTTCCTCAGAATTTGCCGTTTGATTCAAGCGATTTATGCCGCGTATTGGTAAACCTGTTGGATAATGCCATCGAAGGGATTTTGCGCACGGAGAGCCGTGATTATCTCATCGATCTGAAAATCGGCAAACGCATGGATTATTTATATATCAGCGTACAAAACGAAATCCGCGACGATGCGGACAGGGAAAGCTTGTTGAAAATGAATACGGCAAAGGACGACGCGGTAAACCACGGCTACGGGCATAAGATCGTCAAGCGGATCGTGGAAAAGTATAACGGTTATGTCCATTATATGATCGTGGAAAACGAGTTTGTTGCCGAAGTAATGTTGGAGATGAAGCCGCAGGAGGCAGTAAATGAACAAAGAGCTTAATTTTGCCGTTTGCGACGATGATGAAATCGTTTGCGAAGCGATTTGCACAAAAATAAGTAAGATTTTAACGTCGTGCGGAATTTCGGTTTCGTGCGATAAATATGTTTCGCCCATGTCCTTATATAATAACATAAAGCACGGGGAGCGTGTTTACGACGCATTGTTTTTAGACATAGATATGCCTAAAATCGACGGGGTGGAGCTTGCGAAAGCGCTTCGAAAAAATGAAAACATGGTAGATATTATTTTTGTGTCCAACCGGGAGGATAAGGTTTTTGAAACGTTTCCCGTTCGGCCGTTCGGGTTTATCCGAAAAAACAATTTTACTCACGACTTGAAGGATACGCTGCGTTCCTATATCAATACGCGCGTTACCAATGCCAGTTGTGTGGGATTAAAGACGACGAATAATTCCGTTATCAGAAGAGTGTGCGTTTCGGATATCGTCTATATCGAGAGCTTTCGCTATAAGCAGTACGTATATATGGCGGACGGAGAACAGATCGAGATCCACATGACGATGAGGGAGTTGGAATGCAAGCTGGAAAAATATGATATTGTCCGCGTGTATCAGGGCTATCTCGTAAATTTGAAATATGTTCAGCGAATAGAACGGACGGATATTTTACTCAATTATAAAGGCGGAATTTCGATCAGCATCAGCCGTGAAAAGGTGCAGGAATTAAAGGCGATATATTTGAGCTATTTACGAAAAATAGGAGCGGTTTTATTTGACGACGAATAATCGAGCCGCAGGCTGAACTTTTTTAGCTTTCAATGGATAACGGATATTTACCGAAAGGTAGGTATCCGTTTTTTTGCAGTCTGTTTCAGGATTGCAGTTTGTACGCGAAATCGTGCAGTTTGCAATCCTTGGGCGCAGAACATAGGCGATTTGCCGCCGATTATTTAATTGCTCTTGAAATTTTCTGTCGCCGCGTATTATAATCTTACTCGTAAAGTATTTGCAAAACTTACGGATTGCAAATAACAAAAAGTAAGAGGAGGAAATTTATGGCTAAACAGAAAAAGACGGCTAAAAAAATCGGCTCGCTCATTGCATTGTCGATGGTATTGGCTGTCGGGGCAACGTCTTTAGGGACGTCGTTGAACGCTCTCGCCGCTGCGGCTTCGCAATCCTACGCCGGAAAGTATTACACCGACTATGATTCGCTGAAAGACGCAAAGAAAGCCGCGGAGGAGCTGACGCGCGAACTCGCGCAGGAGGGCGACGTTCTTTTGAAGAACAAGGACAACGCGCTTCCGCTCAGCGGCAAGGAATGGGTGAGCGTATTTGGCGTAACTTCGGACAATCTGATCGGCGCTTCCGATAGTTCGGGTGCGTTCAGCGGCAGTTCTTCGAGTAGCGATACTACCGTAGCGGCGGCGCTTGAATCGGCGGGCTTCAAGGTAAATCCTACCTTGAAAAACTATTACGCCAACGACACCTCGGAGCTTGGACATGAGGACACGACGTTTAACGGACAGGTAAGAAACTCCTTCAGCCTTTATAAGGACGTAGCGTTTATCGTTCTTTCGAGAGAGGGCGGCGAGGGCAGCGACGCCTCGCGCGTAACCTCCGAAACGGTAAAAGCTTCGGAAGACAATCATAAGGCGCTTTTGAAGAAAACCGAATCGGGCGGACAAGGTGGCGATCAGGGACAGGGCGAAGGCCCCGTAGCTGCTGCCGCCGCCGAGGAATACTACAAGCATTCCCTCATGCTTACCGACAGCGAGGAAGAGCTTATCAAACAGGTGAAGTCACAGTTTGAAAAGGTGGTTGTTATAACCAATACTTCCAACCCCATGGAAATCGCCGACTTAAAGAACGACGATGAAATCGACGGGATCATACATATCGGCCGTCCCGGCGTAGGCGGACTTGACGGGCTTGCGGACATACTCATCGGTAAAGTTTCCCCTTCGGGCGGGCTTGTCGATGAATGGATGACGGACTTCACCGCGGATCCCACCTGGTACAACTTCGGCAACAATAATCAGACCGCGGGCTATAACGACGCGGCGGGTTCCACCGCTTATAAGCACGCCGACGGCACAAAGACGGGCACCGCGGGAACTTCCACCGCCTACGAGGGCAGCGAAGGCTACTACGGCGTAGATTACGAAGAGGGAATTTACCTCGGCTATAAATATTACGAAACGGTATATACCGAAATTGCCTTAGGCAACCTTACTTATACTGACGGCAACCTTGCGGAAGTGGCCGAGAAGAACACCGCCGGAGCGATCGAACAGGCCACCGCCTGGTGGAATGATAACGTAACCTATCAGTACGGCTACGGACTTTCTTACACGACGTTCAGCTTTAATGCCAAGGGATTGTTTACGGACAAGGCTTGCAAGTCGGCTCTCGGAGCCGAGGTTGCCCCCTCCAAATTCAATTCGTCAAAGGGCAATAAGGCTGAAGCGGATAAACTCTACGTTCCCGTGGAAGTGACAAACACCGGCAATTTCGAAGGCAAAAAGACCGTTCAGGTTTATGTTACCGCGCCTTATTCCAAAAACGGTTTGGAAAAATCGGCAGTGACTTTGGTCGGTTTTGCAAAGACCGATACGCTTAAACCCGGAAAATCGCAGACCGTCGTGGTCGAATTTAACGTTCAGGATATGGCTTCCTGGGATTCGAATGCGGACAACGGCACCAAAGGCCACTATGTTTTGGACAGCGGCGAATATATCGTAAGATTGATGGAAGATTCGCACTACGACTATACGACTGACGTAGAGAGCACGGCGGACGCTTACGACGAGGAACGGTTTACGTTAAGCGCGAAGGCCGATCTCAAAATCGACGACTTCTCGGGCAACGAGCTTAAAGATCTGTTTACCACGGACGAAAACGACGTATCGAAGGGCAGCGCGGTCAAGGTAGATGATCTCAACTACGGAAACGTGCGTACCGCGGATATGATGGCGGACGGAACGAGCGGAATGACGGTGCTTTCCCGTGCGAAGCTTGTCTCTACGTTCCCTAAAGCGCCGACGACGAAAGACCTCACGTTTAAGGAGAGCGTGCTTGCCAACTGGGCGTTTTGGGACAACTACACGGTAAGCAACAAGGGCGTGGACAGCAACGGTAACCCCACGGCCGACGGCGGCAAGACGTTTTACGATCGCACCTCGACGACGGCGAAGTACGACGCGCAGAAAAACTATGTAAGCGACAAAACCACCGACCCCTGGTATAAGTCAAAATCCGATATCCCTGCAAATTGGACGCAGGCTACGGGTACGTACGACGCAAACCATAAAGTTCAGAACAACAGAACGGAGCTTCTTTTCCCGATGTACGTTTCTTCGGCGGCTCAAAGCCCGATTAAGTTCAAGGATATGAACGGCGTTGCGTACAATGATAAGAAATGGGACGATTTCCTCAACCAGCTCACCTACGACGAGCTTTGCTCGGTAGTGGAATTCGGCGGATATTCCACCGTCGATATCGCCTCCGTAGGCAAGATTAAAACGGAGGATTCCGACGGCCCCAACAATTGGGACAGCAGCCATTGCTGGTGTTCGGAAGATATCATCGCTTCCACGTTCAACGTAGAGCTTGCCGAAAAGCAGGGCAGAATTATGGGCAACATTGGTCTTTTGAAAGACCCGACGAGCACCCAGACGGGTTGGTATGCTCCGGGCGCCGACATTCACCGCTCGCCCTTCTCCGGCCGTAACAACGAATACTACTCTCAGGACAGCCTGCACAGCGGCTATATGGCTGCGGCGGGGATTAACGGCGTACAGTCGAAGGGCGTTGTCTGCTACGTGAAGCACTGCTTCATGAACGATCAGGAATCCAACCGCGGCAACCTCTTTACCTGGGCGACCGAGCAGTCCATGCGCGAAACCTATACCAAGTCCTTCCAGATGGCTCTCCAGGAGGGCGGCTCCAAGGGCGCGATGGTCGGCTACGGCAGAATCGGCGGCCTTTCCAACACCAATAACTACAACCTGAACACCGAGCTTTATCAAAACCAGTGGGGGACGCAGGCTTGCTTTGTCACCGACGGCTACATCGGTTGGAAGGTAAGAACCGACCCCGATATGATGGTCCGCGCGGGCAACGTTTTCGAGCTTTACACCACGCCTTTCGTCGAATACCTTTCGGGCGAATGGAACGCTGAGAAAAAGACCGTCATGGTGGACGGCAAAACCGGCCAGATCGAAAGCTATACGCAGTGGTATTGCGTGCGTATGGCGGCAAAGAGCATACTTTATAATCACGCGGATACGGTGGGACAGCGCAACGGCTATTCCGAACTGACCGTTCAGGGCACAGCTTTGACGGCGGGTATGCAGGGCGTCAAGTATGAGGCAAGCGTAGCCATCGACAGCTTGCTCGACAAGGATTCGACGGCGAAAGCTTCTGTGACGGGAAAACTTCCCGCAGGGCTCGAGCTCGATTCGCTTACGGGCGAAATCAGCGGCACGCCTACGGAAGCAGGTGACTTTACCTTCTCGGTCAGCTATATCATCGACGGCTTTATCACCAAGACGGCGCAATATTCCCTTAAAATCGATTCCGCGCTGGCATTAGACGCCGACGGCGACAAGGTCAACGAGATGAAGGTCGGCCAGGAATTTATGAACAGGATCGTTTCTACCGAATTTAACACCACCAATTATAAAACTGTCGAGTATGCGGTAAAGGACGGTAAACTTCCCGCGGGTGTTACGCTTGAGAAAGACGGCACGCTTAAGGGCACGCCCACGGAAGCGGGTACCTATACGGTTGTGGTCGAGATGACGGCCACGAAGACGAGCAGCGGTGGCGGCGGCAAGATGACGACGTTCGGCGATTTCGGCGGCGGAAATAAAGGCGGCTCGACGACCCAGACGACGAAGGTTGACTATACGATTACTTTCGTAGTTGCCGGTGACGGCCAGACGCCCGCCTGGACGGAGAACGTGCCCTATATCGGCGAAAACGGCAATTGGTTTGTCAACGGCGTCGATACGGGTAAGCCCTCGCAAGGCGCTGCGGGTACAAACGGTACGGACGGTAAAGACGGAAAGGGCGGCTGCGGCTCCACGGTCACAGGCGTTGCCGGAATTGTCGGGATGACGTTTGTTTTGGCGGCCGGAACGATTTGCCTGCTCAAGAAACGTAAAGAAGATTAATTTGTCGTAAAACAATTTATAGGTAACACTGACAGGGGTGTGCCGAGCACTCGGCATACCCCGAATGTGTATCAGGGATATAGAAAAGGAGCTTTATTATGAATAAATTCACCAAATGGACGGGAATCCTCGCGGCGTTTTGTCTTACGGCGATGACGCTCTCGCTGGCGGGGTGCGGAGACGGCGGTAAAAACAGCGTCAAAAAATATACGGTCGATTTCGAAACCAACGGCGGCAGCGCGGCCGCTTCCCAGCAGGTTGAAGAGGGCGGAAAAGCTGTAAAGCCCGACGACCCTACAAAAACGGATTACGTATTCAGCGGCTGGTGCAAAGACGCGGCTCTTGAAAACGTTTACGATTTCGAAACGGAAACCGTTACCTCCGACACGACGATTTATGCGAGCTGGGCTTCTTCGGCGGATACGTCAATCGCAAACTTTTATTGGAATTATACGGGCGCTCCCGCGGAAATATATTCATCGAAAGTATTCGGAAACAATTCCCGTATTGCCGATCCCGGTACGCCTCAGCGCGAGGGCTTCTATTTCGGCGGGTGGTACACCGAGGACGGTTCCGCCGCTTACAGCTCGATGAAAAAATATACGGGCAATCAGGATTTTTATGCGAAGTGGCAGCAGATCTATACTTTTGAAGCGGAAAAGACGCAGCTTACGGGGCTTACCGACGACTTTGAATTGGGGCTTGCCACCGAAGCGGGCGCGAAGCTCGGCTTCAATTATTCGGGCTCGGCAAACGGCGCGAAGTTGATAAAATCGGATAAGGCGGCGAGCAACGGCTCTTATGTTTCGGGGCTTTTCTATCGCGGAGCATATCTGCAGTTTGAGCTCGACTCCGATAAAGCGATAGAAGGTGCGACGCTTCGGCTGGTCGCTTCCTGCGAGTATGCGGACATTGAATTGACTTCGACAACCTATAAAATCGAAGTAAACGGCACGAAGCTCAAATTCAACGATTTCTCGCTCGGCTCGGGTGCGGGGATATCTACAGATCCCGGCCCCCGCGGCGGCTTTAAGGAAATCTTTATCGGCAATATCAGCCTTAAAGAAGGCAAAAACGTCGTCAGACTCACCGTAAATAACTCGCAGACCCCTGCGGGCGACGCGGGTACGGTCGATGCGGCAGGTCCCGCCGTGGACTGCATTAAAATCTATGCCGACGCGGCGCTTACGATGACGGAATATCAGAACGCTTAAACGGAATAAGGAAAACGTTATGGAAAAGGTAAAAAAGTTTTTGTCGGGAAAGGGGGTAGGATATTATCTTACCCTTCCCGCAATCGCGTTGTGTATCGCGGCGTTGTGCCTGTACCGTGAAAACGGGGTCACGTCCTTTAACCCCGAGCTCAATACCCGTGCGATTGCATATATTGTCGTCTGCCTCGCTTTCTGCGTCGTCAGCCTTATCGTCGATTTTAAGCCGATCAGATACGTCGCGTATCTGTTTTGCTTATATGCGTTTATGTGGTTTATCTATTCGCAGGTAACGTATATCGCCAATATTTTCGTCGCAATCGACGGCTACACATTTTCGGGCGGGTTTATTGCGACGGCGGTCATGTACGTGCTTTCGTTTTTATTCACGCTGTTGGCGGCGATATTGAACAATTGGAAGCCGTGGGGCAAAAAGGCGAAAGAGGAGGTGCGGGCATGAATAAGAAATTTGAAAAATTTTTAAGCCATAACATCTTCAAAAGGCGGCTTTGGGAAGGTCTTTCGGTTGCGCTAGCCAGCCTCCTCGTGGTGACGACGGGCGGCTTACATATCGCAAACAGTCAAAGCGCGGCGATCAACGACGCGCTCGGTATTCCGGGCTCGTACATAGAACGCTCGAACGAGGAACAATATCAATACTTCAAGGCCGGGTATTCTGCAAACGATTACGCGAAGCTCGAAAAGGATTATCTCGATGTCTGCGAACAAGTCGAAGGCGAGGGATTGGTTCTGTTAAAAAACGAAAACAATGCGTTGCCGCTTGCGGCGGCGGAAAAAGTCAGCTGTCTTTTAACGGGCTCGGTCTCTTTTAACTATGCGACCTCGGGTTCCTCGAGCGCAGACACAAAAGGCTACACCGATTTTAAGACGGCGCTCGAAGGGGCGGGCTTATCTGTAAATTCTGATCTGTGGGAGTTTTATGAGGAAAAAATCAGCGACGGCTACGGCCGTTATAAGCAGGGCACGCTGTATATCATAAACGAAGTTCCCTACAACGAATACGGAACCGTGACTTCGACGTTCGGCGAATACTCCACGGCGATCGTGAACATCGCGCGCGACAGCGGCGAGGGCGCCGACCTTACGGCTTCTTCCAATCTCGCCGACGGCCTCGATGGAAGCTGTCTTTCTTTGAGCCGGGATGAGATCGACGTCCTGGAAGCTCTCACCCAAATGAAGAAGGCGGGGGCGGTAAAAAAGATTATAGTCCTTCTCAATTCGTCGGCCACAATTCAGCTCGATTTTCTCGATAAAGAGACGATAGACGTCGATGCGTGCCTTTGGATCGGCAACGTGGGCAAAAGCGGAATCAACGCGGTTGCGAAAGCCCTGACGGGGGAAATCGTCCCTTCGGGAAAACTTTCCGATACGTATCTGAAAAATAATTTTTCTTCGCCCGCGATGATGCAGCAAAACTATAATACCAATAAAAGCTTTATGTCTGCCTATGAAAACGGCGGCGGCCTTATCGACGATTCCCAAAAATATTACGGCGTTTACAGCGAGGGGATTTACGTCGGGTACCGCTATTACGAAACGCGCTATACGGACTATGTCAACGGCGCGGGAAACGCGGGCAAATACGCTTACTCGGGCGACGTCGCTTATCCCTTCGGATACGGGCTTTCTTACGCCGATTTTGCCTATACGGCGTTTGACGTAAAGGAAGCGGAGGACGGAAAGAGCTTCGACGTCACCGTGACGGTAAAGAACGAAAGCGAAACCTATGCCGGAGAAGAGGCGGTGGGGATTTATCTTCAGAAGCCTTACACCGACTACGATATTGAAAACGGCGTGGAAAAGGCGGCGGTAGAGCTTGTCGGTTATACCAAAACGGACGTTATAGCGGCCGGGAAGGAGCAGACCTTAACCGTAAACGTGAAGAAAGAACAATTTAAGAGCTACGACGCCAACGGCGCAAAGACCTATATCGTAGATGCGGGCAAGTATTACCTTACGGCCGCCAACGGCGCGCACGAGGCGGCGAACAATATTCTCGCCCTGCAGGGAAAAACGCCGGAAAATACGGAAAAACGAATGGACGCAGCCGGCGACGCCGCGCTTGCAAAAATGGTCTGGGAAAACGCCGAGCTCGATACAAAAACGTATTCGGTTTCTTCCCATACGGGAAACGCGATCACCAACCGGCTCGATTTTGCCGATCTCAATAAGTACGAGGGCAGCGATACAAAGGTCACCTACGTTTCGAGAAACAACTGGATGGGCACGCTTCCCAAAGAAAAAATCACCGTTTCGGTTACCGACAAAATGCTGGCGGATTTGCAGCGCAAAAAGCCCGTTCCCGAAATTGAGGGCGCGAAGATGCCCGTTTACGGAAAAGGGGACGACATTACGCTGGCTTCGCTCCGCGGGAAAGAATACGACGATCCCGATTGGGAAAAGCTGCTGGATCAGATGACGTTTGAAGAGCAGTCCTACCTCCTTACCAACGGCATGTACACCACCGTCATGGTGGAATCGGTGGCGAAGCCCGATACGAAGGAACACAACGGGCCTACGGGCACCGTCAAGTCGAAAGGCGAATTGTCTATGCCGAGCGAGGGAATCTGGGCGTCGTCGTTTAACGACGAGCTCATAAAAAAAGTGGGCGAAATGCTTGCGGAAGACGCGCGGGCGGCTGGTGACAGCGGTATATATGCCAACGCGATCAATATCCACAGAATGCCGTTCGGCGGCAGGTCGCACGAATATTTTTCCGAAGATCCCTACCTCACGGCGATCGCGGCGGTGAACGAAATTCAGGGGATTCAGTCGAAAGGCGTGATCGCAAACGTAAAGCATATCGCGTTTAACGATCAGGAGTCTCACCGCTCGGGCGGCAGCGTGTGGCTGAACGAGCAGGAAGCCCGCGAGATCATGCTTTTGCCCTTTGAGTACGCGCTCTCTTCCAAGGAAGGGATGGGCAACGCGCACGCGGTCATGTCCGCGATGAACCGTATCGGCACGGATTGGGTCGGCGCAAACACAAACGTCCTCGTGGATATTATGCGGGGCGAATGGGATTTCGACGGCTATTGCATTACGGATATGGCGGCTTCCGATACGGCGTATATCATGAACTATCAGGACGGTATCTCGCGCGGTACGGACTTATTCCTCGGAAGCGGTTCGAAAACGGCCTTGTCTTCCTTCAGAAAAAATGCGAGCTTCTGTCTGCGCATGAGAGAAGCGTCGCACAGAATCCTGTACGCGGTTTGCAATTACAGCGCGGCGATGAACGGAATTACGCCCGAAACAAAGGTAACCGCTCCCGTGTGGTGGTGGCAGATCACGATTATCTCGGCCGATTGTGTATTCGGCATCCTTACGGCCGGCGCGGCGGCTATGTATGTTTTGTGTCTGATTAAGCAATACGGCGCGAAAAAAGAAAACGATTGATTAAACGGCAACGCGCCTTTCGAGTAAAATTGGGGGCGCGTTGTTTTCTTTCGGGAGACGGCTATGGAAAAAACAAAAAAACGCAGACTCGCGGCGATCCTTTTGTCCTGTCTTTTCGTCGTTTTTGCGGTTTGCGTTCCCTTCATCGGCATTTATATTACGGGACAGTGCCTGCCCGCACAATATACGCAAACCTATTACGGGGCGCTTTCCGGCCTGTATGCGCGCCTGAAAAATACAAAAGGCAAAAAAATAGTGGTTCTCGGAAACTCCAACGTCGCTTTCGGGGTAGATTCGGCGCTTGCCGAAAATTTACTGCGCGAAGCGGGGATGGAATATTCGGTATGTAACTTCGGACTGTACGGCGCGCTCGGCACAAAAATGATGTGCGAGCTCGCGTACGCTCGGATAAAGAAAGACGACGTGGTGATCTTTACGCCCGAGCTTGTCGCGCAGTCGCTATCGACTTATTTTTCTCCCGAAGAGGCGTGGTATGCGCTGGATGGCGATATGCGCATATACAACGACTTTCCGAAGGAGACAAAGGGCGCGCTGGCGGCGGGATATATCGGTTATACGGCTAAAAAGCTTGCGCTTTACGAAAAAGGCAGTCCCGCGGCGGGCAGCGGGGTGTATGCGAGTTCGTCGTTTGACGAGCGCGGCGATTTGAAAAATTATGCCCGTCCCCATAATGTAATGCCAAACGGAGTTGACGAAAACAATCCGATCCTGTTTGACGAGGAGTTGTTTTCCGTCGATTTTTTAAGCTTTATCAACGGATACGCCGAAAAATTGCAAAAAAAGGGCGCGCAGATTTATTATTCCTTCGCGCCGATGAACGAGGGCGCAATCGCTTTCGGTGAATTGGAAAAGTCGGCGGATTTTTATCGCAGCATAGAAGAAAAATTTCAGTTTCCCGTTATCAGCGATATTGAAGATTATATGATGGCGCACGAATGGTTTTATGATTCCAATTATCATTTGAACGAGAGCGGCATGAAGGTCAGGACTGTTCGGCTGGTAAACGATATAAAAAATCAATTCGGCAATACGACGAAAACGGATTACCCGCTCCCCGATAAACCCGTTCTGCCCGATACGGACGTGACGGGGGAGGGCGACAACAGCCATGCGGACATGTTCGAATACCGCCTCGACGGAAGCTATTATACGATCGTCGGCCTTACCGAAGAGGGACGAAAAAAAGAGGATCTGATCATTCCTTATCAGGTAAACGGCATTTATGTAAAGGCCTTTTTGCCTCTCGTTTTCTTTGACGATAAAAATATCCGAAGCGTCACCGTGCAGGAAAATATAGGCACTTTGCCGAACGGTAGCTTTGTCGGCTGCGATAATTTGAAAAAAATTGTTTTGAGACATTCCGAGCCTACGGAAATTTCCGTCGGTTACGAATTATTGGCAGGTGTGCCGCAGGATTGTAAAATATGCGTTCCGAGCGGCGCGTTGGGGCGATTTGAAAACAATTATTTTTGGGGGCGATATGCGAAGCAGCTGCAGGGATACGAAAAATAGAAAACTATACGGCGTAATCGTTTTATTGTTGACGATCTGCGTCTTTTTATGCGGTTGTACGCAGGCGGAAAGGCAAAACAAGGTGAGAGTTTCTATCGTGGACAGCGTACTGTTTAAGGCGGAAAACACGGCCGCGGAAATTGAAAGGGGACGGGATTTCAAAACGGTTTTGTCTTTGCGGGCGGGCTATGAATTTGTATCCTGCGACTATTCCGACTATACGGCGACGGAAAAAGGCGGAAAAACGGAGCTGACGCTGAAAAATATAGAGCGCCCTTCGAGAGTAACCGTAACCTGTAGAAAAAAAGAATTTCAAAACGTTGTTGACATCGATCTGAAATGTACGGTGAATTACGACTTTAACGGAGGAACTGACGCGGAGGGGCGTACGCATTGTACGGTGAATTACTCCCTCACCGAGCATCACAGGCCGAATACGATTGCGGGCGCCGCCGTAAAGAGACGCGGGCATGTACTGACGGGCTGGAATACGCGGCCGGACGGGAACGGCGAACATATCGGATTGGGCAGCCGCGTCACCGTCCGGGACGGTAAAGAGATAACGTTGTATGCCGAATGGAAAAAAAGTATCGACGGCGGGCAATTTCTTTACCGGCAGGCGGCGGACGGAACGCTTGCGCTTACGGGCTACCGCGGGAGGGGAGATATCGAGCCTTTTGTAATCCCTTCGGAAATCGACGGGAAAGCGGTTTCGGAGATTTCAAGTTCCTTTACGACAAATATGCCGTGCGGAGAGCTTACCTCGCAAACGCTTGTTTTACCCGATTCGATAAGGTTTGTCAAAAGCAATTCGTTTTTGCGCTCGTCCTTTTCCGAGCTGTATTTTTCGGACAATATCGAAGACATAGACGAAAAGGCCTTTCCCCGCAATATCAAAACCTTTCATATCAATGCGTTTCGAAAACCGTGTTTTCAAGCGGTAAATAACAGCATAATTTTCTCCGACAACATAGACAGGCTGATTTTGAACGCGGATAGACGCAAGCTCATTTTTTTCTCGGGGTGCAGCTTTGCCTACGGACTGAACAGCGGCATTATTGACGAAGCTTACGGCGGCGAGTACGCAGTGTTCAATATGGGCGTAAACGGGGATATAAACGCCGCGTTTCAGATGGAGATACTGCTCGCCTATATGGGAGAGGGCGATGTGTTTATCCATGCGCCCGAGGAGATGAGCGCGAGTCAGCTGATGTTCGATTATTTCGTCAACGACAGTATGTTTATCATGACGGAAGGCAATTACGATCTGCTTGCCCTTGTCGATTTTTCAGATAACGGCGGGGTGATACGCGCATTTTTTGACTATATAGAATTCAAAAAGGATTCGGAGCCCTGCAGTTATGACGACGGCAGATATGAGGAATTTAATATTTACGGGGACTACGTTTACGAAAGGCCTTACGACGAAGCCACGGAAAACCAACGCGACATTACCTACAGCGACAATGCATATTGTTATGCGCCCGAACTTTTGACGGAAGAGGGGATGAGAAAGCTTGCGGGGTATTACGACGCTATCCGCGGCAAGGGCGGCAAGGTATATCTGTCGTATGCGCCCGTAAATATAAGCGCGAGAACAGGGAACGAGGTGCGGGAAAAAGGGTTTGAATTTTCCGAAAAATTCGAAACTATGCTTTCGGCGTACGGATACGAAGCGATTTCCGAAGTGGAAGATTATATGTTTCCCGGCAGATATTTTTTCGACAGCGATTATCACTTAAACGATTTGGGCGCGGCGTTGCGCACGGAGCGGCTGCTTGCCGATTTACGTGCGGCGGGGATTTGACGGCGGAGGAAAAGCTATGGAAGAAAGCGTAATCTTAAACAACCCGATCGTGCTCGTCGGCTTTATTGCCGCGCTTGTGCTGTGCGGCTACGGACTGATAAAAAAAGCGCGTTTCTGCGTTACGGCTATCTCGCTTTTTCTCTTTCTCGCAACCGCGGCCTATGCTTTATTGAGAGGGGCGGGGCTTTATGAGGTCGGCGCTGTCGCCGCCGTATTCTTTACGATAAATTTATTGCCGTTGTGGAAGAAGGGAGGACAATGATTTGAGCTTCAATTCCTTGGAATTTTTGGTTTTTCTCCCCGTCGTCGTTCTGCTGTATTGGCTTTTGCCTCATAAAGCAAGGTGGATATTATTACTGGTTGCAAGTTACATATTCTACATGAGCTGGAACGTATGGCTGATCGGCTTGATCCTGATTACCACGGTAACGGCCTACGTCGCGGGGATAGGGATCGACCGCTCCGAAAATAAGAAAACGAAAAAAATATGGCTCGTCGCGACGCTCGTTGTCTGTCTGGGACTGCTTGTATTTTTTAAGTATATCAATTTTATTTTGGAAAGCGTCGTCGGGGTGATAAGGCTGTTCGATGTAAAGCAGGACGAGCTTGTATTAAACATAATCCTGCCCGTAGGCATTTCTTTTTACACCTTTCAAACCTTATCCTACGTCATAGACGTCTATCGGGGCGACTTTAAGGCGGAAAGGCATTTCGGATATTTTGCGCTCTATGTCTCATACTTTCCCCAGCTTGTGGCGGGGCCGATCGAGCGGCCGCAGAATTTATTGCCGCAGCTGAAGGAAAGGCACAACATCGACGAAAACGATATGCTTACGGGGGCGAAGTGGCTTTTATCGGGGTTTTTCCGAAAATGCGTCGTAGCCGATTTTTGCGGAATTTTTGTCGATAAGGTTTATGCGGATTTGGGCGGCGCCAACGCCCTGGCCGTTTTTATCGCTTCGGCGTTGTTTCTGATACAGATTTATAACGATTTCGCCGGCTATTCGGAAATCGCGCTGGGCTCGGCAAGGCTCATGGGAGTAAAGCTTTCCAAAAACTTCGACAGGCCGCTGACCTCGACGAGCTATACGGAATTTTTTCGCCGCTGGCACATAACGCTCAATCAGTGGTTTACGCAATACGTCTATATCCCTTTGGGCGGCAATCGTAAAGGGACGGCGCGAAGGGTCTTAAACACCCTGATCGTATTTACGCTGTGCGGGTTATGGCACG
>ERZ779876.1740-NODE-1740-length-17605-cov-6.166724_pt1 | contig 17605 bp, 10 predicted proteins | sample MGYA00511068_ERZ779876 | MGnify/ENA primary metagenome ERZ779876 (study PRJEB29588, sample SAMEA1970858) | human gut metagenome | biome: human gut; feature: human-associated habitat; material: faeces | place: Denmark | collected 2008/2010 ...
CTCCGGCGGTCAGCGTCAGGCGCTGACGCTGCTGATGGCCTCCCTGAAGCAGCCTAAGCTGCTGCTGTTGGACGAGCACACTGCCGCTTTGGACCCCAAGACCGCTGACAAGGTGCTGGCTCTGTCCGACCAGATCGTGCAGGAGAACAACCTCACCACCCTCATGATCACCCACAACATGAAGGACGCCATCGCCCACGGCAACCGGCTCATTATGATGGATGCCGGCCGGGTGGTGGTGGATATCTCCGGTGAGGACAAGAAGAAGCTGACGGTCCCCGACCTGCTGGCCCTGTTCAGCCGCGCCAGCGGCTCTGACGAGGCCAATGACAAAATGCTCCTGTCCTGAAATCCTACATACATCTCTCCCCCGGAAGGTCTCTTCCGGGGGATTTTGCTATGCAAAAGCACAGTAAAATAAGAAATGTGCCATTTCCTCGCCCCCGCAGGGCAACCGGGAATGATGCATGAAAACTTCATGCACTGGCATTTGTGCATGTTCGCGGTGCGCTGCTCATGCATGCAGTTTTATGCGCAAAAATATACCCCGTTCTTCCGCTTTTTCATAAGAACGGGGTGTACTTTTAAATCAGGCATGCGGTCAGTCCGCGCTGGAATTCATGACCTCGTTGGCGGACTTGACGGTGCGGCGCAGGAAGATTGTGCTCAGGGTGAAGGACATGACCTCCGCGATGGGGAAGGACCACCACACCAACTCCAGCCGTCCGGTCCGGGACAGCAGCCACGCCACCGGCAGTAATACTACCATCTGACGGCACACGGAGACGATCAGGCTGTACACCGGATTGCCGATGGCCTGGAACACCGAGCCAGCGATGATGCAGAAGCCTGCCAGCAGGAAGGAAACGCTGATGATCCGCAGGGCGGGAACGCCGATGGCCAGCATGGTCTCCGATGCGTCGAACAGTTCCAGCAGTGTGGAGGGAAACAGCTGGAAAATGGTGAAGCCCACAACCATGATGGCCATGGCAGTGATGTTGGAAAGACGGATGGTCTTCCACACCCGCTGAGGCCGGGCTGCGCCGTAGTTATAGGAAATAATGGGCACCATACCGTTGTTCAGGCCGAAGATGGGCATGAACACGAAGCTCTGGATCTTGAAATACGCGCCGAACACGGCGGTGGCGGTGGGGGTAAAGACAAAGAGGATCTTGTTCATGCCGAAGGTCATCACAGAACTGATGGACTGCATGATGATGGAGGGGATACCCACCCGGTAGATCTCCTTGGCCACGATGGGATCCCAGCGGATGTTCTTCCGGTGGATGTGAATGTCATGGTTGCACTTGATATTCACGATTAGGCCCACGATCGCCGCCACGATCTGTCCAACAACGGTGGCCACAGCAGCGCCGGCCACCCCCATCCGGGGTGCGCCGCACAGTCCAAAGATCAGAATGGGGTCCATGACGATGTTGATGATGGCGCCCAACAGCTGGGTGCACATGGCCAGACTGGTACGGCCGGTGGATTGCAGCAGCCGCTCAAAGCAGAACTGGCTGAAAATACCCACGGAAAGGCCTAAGCAGATCCGGGTGTACTGCACACCGTATTCCACGATCTCCGGCACTGCCTTGGCCTGCGCCACGAAGAAGGGCCGGGAGAGGAACAGGCCGATGAAGGCAAAGACAAGATAGCTGCAAATGGGCAGCAGGAAGATACCTGCGCCGGCAGCCCGGTCCGCCATCTCCTGCTTTTTCTCACCCAGAGAGCGGGAAAGCAGTGCGTTGATGCCCACGGCAGTGCCCGCGCCCACGGCGATCATCAGGCTCTGGAGAGGGAACGCCAGACCCACGGCGTTGAAGGCGTTCTCACTGAGCCGGGAGACAAACACGCTGTCCACGATGTTGTACAGCGCCTGTACCAGCATGGAGATCATCATGGGCACCGCCATACCGGCCAGCAGCTTGCCTACCGGCAGAACGCCCATCTTGTTTTCCTGGGGAGCCGCACCCGCGGCGTTTTGCTTACTCATAGATTAGATTGGTTCCTTTCATATCAGCTTTCGGAAGAAAGACGCGGCCTTTCAGCCGCGCCTTTTCTGGCATTTACTTTTTCAGCTCGCCGGTGGCTAACTGCGTCAGGTAGGCATTCAGGAAACCGTCCAAGTCGCCGTCCATCACGGCGTTGACGTTGCCGGTCTCATAGCCGGTGCGGTGGTCCTTGACCATGGTGTAGGGCTGGAAAACGTAGGAGCGAATCTGACTGCCCCACTCGATTTTCTTGATTTCGCCCTTGATTGAATTGGCTTTTTCCAGGTTCTCGCGCTCGCGAAGCTCGACGAGCTTACTCGTGAGCATTTTCATTGCGGTTTCGCGGTTCTGAATCTGCGAACGCTCGTTCTGGCACTGCACCACTATGCCCGTGGGCAGGTGCGTGATTCTCACCGCGCTGTCCGTCTTGTTGACGTGCTGACCGCCCGCTCCGCCCGAGCGGTAGGTGTCGATTTTCAAGTCCTCGGGTCTGATTTCCACCGACACGTCGTTCTCTATTTCGGGCATTACCTCGAGGCTGGCGAACGAGGTGTGGCGGCGCGAGTTCGCGTCGAACGGCGAAATGCGCACAAGCCTGTGCACGCCCTTTTCGGCTTTGAGGTACCCGTAGGCGTTCATGCCCTTTATCATAAACGAAACGCTTTTCACGCCTGCGACGTCGCCGGGCAGCAAGTCCAGCTCCTCCACCGCAAACCCGTTCTTTTCGGCGTACATGCGGTACATGCGGTACAGCATGCTCACCCAATCCTGAGCCTCGGTACCGCCGGCGCCGGCTTGCAGCATAAGTATGGCGTTGTGGTGGTCGTACTCGCCTTTAAGCAGCGTTTCGAGGTGCAGGCTCTCGATTTTGTCCTCGTATTTTTTCAGCGTTTCCTCGATTTCGCCGAGGTAGCTGTCGTCGTCCTCCGCTTCGACCAGCTCGATAAGCGTGGCAATGTCGTCAAGCCCCTGCGCGTAGCCGTCAAGCTCGTCGAGCTTATCGGAGATATACTTCGCCTCGGCGTTGATTTCCGCAGCTTTTTTCGGCTCGGAATAGAAGTCGGGCGACTGCCTGATTTCGTCGAGGCTCGCCGCCTTTTCCTTCATCTTGTCGACGTCGAATGCGAGCTTGCAGTCGTCGAACTTGGCGTTGAGGTTTTTCAGTCTGTACTTGTAATCGTCGAGAGTGAGCATTCCGTTGTTCCTTGTCTTTTTAGCCGCGCGTCGGGCTTTCCACCCCGAAAACGCAGCCGGTTTTATAACGCCGTATGCGGCAGTCACGATTTTATTGAAGCGACTGCCGCAAATGCGTTGGGTTTATATTCGTTTTAGTCCGCCGTAAGCCGCGCGTTACTGCGCCGCGTTACTGCTTGTTCTGTAAATCCTTGGCCAAACAACAATTCTTGTATTTTTTGCCGCTTCCGCACGGGCAGGGGTCGTTTCTGCCGACGGTGACCGTCTGGCTGACCGACGGAGCCTTTGCCACTCGCGTGTTGCCGTCGCCGCGGTTCTCCACGAACTCGACTTTCTGAGCCTCGCGCTTGGGCGGAGCTTCGATATTGACGTGGACGAGCAACGCGACAATCTCCTCCTGCATCTTCGCCGTCATGTCCTCGAACATCTCGAAGCCTGCCTTGGTGTAGGCGATGACGGGGTCCTGATTGCCGTAAGCTTTCAGCACGATGCCCTTGCGGAGCTGGTCCATCGCGTCGATGTGGTCCATCCACTTGGAGTCGATGACTCTCAGCATTATCACGCGCTCGATTTCCTTGAAGTCGATGGGCGCGCCCGTTTCCTCGGCGAGCTTGTGCGCGTCGTCGATTTTGGTCTGATAGAAAGCGACAACCGCCTCGTACAGCTGGTCCTTGATTTCCTCGAGCGACCACTTCTCCATTCTGTCCTGCGTGAGGAAGTCGGGGTCGTCGGGCAGGAGCTTGCGCTCGATTTCCTTGTTAAGCGTTTCGTAATCCCACTCGTCCCAATCCACTCTCGGGTCGGTGAAGTCGTCGACGATGACGTCCACTTGCGAGCGCATGAACTTGAGAATCTGGTCGTGAGCGTCGATACCGTCGAGCACCTTATTTCTCTCGCCGTAGATAATGGTACGCTGCTCGTTCATTACGTTGTCGTACTCGAGGACCTGACGGCGCATCGTGTAGTTCTTGCCCTCGATGTTGCGCTGTGCGTTCTCAATCTGACGGGTGAGCATACCCATGGCGAACGGCGTGTCCTCGTCGATGTTAAACATCTCGGCGATACGCTTCATTCTGTCGCCGCCGAACAGGCGCACGAGGTCGTCCTCCATGGAGAGGTAGAACACCGACGAGCCGACGTCGCCCTGACGTCCGCTTCGGCCGCGGAGCTGATTGTCTATGCGGCGCGATTCGTGTCGCTCGGTACCGATAATGCGCAAGCCGCCGACGGCGATGACCTCTTCTTTTTCCTTTTGAATCTCGACTTTGTACTCGTCGTAGAATTTCTTAAACTGCTCGCGAGCCCTCAATATCTCGGGGTCTTCGGTATTGAAGTAAGCGGTAGCCGCGCTGACCTGCTCTTCGCTCATGCCGATGTCGCGCATGCGCTTGATTGCAAGGTACTCTGCGTTGCCTCCCAGCATAATATCGGTACCGCGGCCTGCCATGTTGGTCGCGATGGTGACGGCGCGGAATTTACCTGCCTGAGCGACGATTTCCGCTTCTTTTTCGTGGTTCTTGGCGTTGAGGACGTTGTGCGGAATCTTAGCCTTGTGGAGCATTCTCGACAGCTCTTCGCTCTTCTCGACGGTGGTTGTGCCCACGAGCACCGGCTCGCCGCGCTGATAGCAATCGGTAATGTCGGCGACGACGGCGCGGAGCTTGCCCGCGATGGTGGAATACACCTGGTCGTTCTCGTCCGTTCTGCGGCTGGGGAGGTTGGTGGGGATAGTCACGACGTCGAGATGATAAATATCTCTGAACTCGGACTCCTCGGTCTTGGCGGTACCCGTCATGCCGCTGAGCTTCTTGTAAAGACGGAAGTAATTCTGGAACGTGATGGTTGCGAGCGTCTTGTTCTCGCTCTGCACTCTCACGCCCTCCTTAGCCTCGATTGCCTGATGCAAGCCGTCGCTGTAACGGCGCCCGTCCATAAGTCGTCCGGTAAACTCGTCGACGATGACGACTTCGCCCTTGGCGTTGACGATGTAGTCATTGTCGAGCTTCATTATATAATTCGCGCGGATAGCGTTGTTGATATAGTGGTTGAGCTCCATGTTGTCGACGTCGGAGAGGTTGTCGACGGCGAAATAGCGCTCCGCCTTTTCCACGCCGCTCTCGGTGAGCGTGATAGCCTTTTTCTTCTCGTCGATGTCGAGGTCGTCGGGTTTAAGGCTCTTTGCGAAGCGGTTGGCGGTGATATACATCTCGCTGCTCTTGCCGCCGCGCCCCGAAATGATAAGCGGAGTACGCGCCTCGTCGATAAGAATGGAGTCGACCTCGTCGATGATACAGAAGTTGAGCGGTCGCTGCACCTTGTCGCGCTTGTAGATGACCATGTTGTCGCGCAGGTAATCGAAACCGAGCTCGTTGTTGGTGGCGTAGGTTATGTCGCAGTTGTACGCCGCGCGCTTAGCCGCGCTGTCCATGCCCGCAATCGCCACGCCCACGGTAAGCCCGAGGTAACGGTGAACCTTGCCCATCCATTCCGCGTCGCGCTTTGCGAGGTAGTCGTTGACGGTGACGACGTGCACGCCCTTGCCGGGCAGCGCGTTGAGGTACGACGCGAGCGTTGCCACCAGCGTTTTGCCCTCGCCGGTACGCATCTCGGCGATACGTCCCTGATGAAGCGCAATGCCGCCCATCAGCTGCACATGGAAGTGCCGCATGCCCAGAACGCGCGCGCTCGCTTCTCTTACCGCCGCAAACGCTTCGGGAAGAATGTCGTCGAGCGTTTCGTAGTTGTTTTCCAGCCTGTCGCGGAACTCGGCGGTCTTGGCTTTCAGCTGCTCTTCGCTGAGCGCCTTGTATTCCTCCTGATAAGCCTCTACCTTGTTCGCAATGGCATCGAGCTTCTTTACCTGCTTTCTGTTATCGCTGCCGGTGATGAATGATATAAGTCCCATATAAGTCCTTCTCCTTGCACGACGAGTCTGTTGCTCGTCCGACTGTACTAATTTTATCCGTATTATGTTTGCCCGTAGTGACGTTTTTGTGAAATTATCGAAATTTCGCGCCGTAGACGACTATCAAAAGTAAAACGGTTGCCGCTTAATAGCACCCGACGAGCCGCACAAAACCGTCCGACTCGGCGACAAGTCTTCTCATTACCATGTCGAGCACCGACTTTTGCGGACAGTCGAACTCGGCGAAAAACCAATAGCCGAACTCGCCGTCGCGGCTGGGTCGCGACTCAAGCTTGTTGAGGTTGAGTTTGTACGCCGCCAGCACTTCCAGCACTTTCAGCAGTTCGCCCGGGCGGTGCGGCGTGCCGAACACGATTGCCGCTTTCTTGCCGCCGAAACGCGGCGCGCGGCTTAACCGCACAAAGCGCGTGACGTTGTGCTTGTTGTCCTCGATTTCCGCGTCGAGCACGGCAAGACCCTCGGTCGCCACTCTCGCTATCGCCGCTTCATCGGGGGAAGAAACGATTTTGAGCGCAGCCGAAGTGCTTGCCACCGCGATGACGTCGGCTTCGGAAAAATTTTCTCTTAAGTATCTGTCGCACTGCGCGAGCGCCTGCGGATGCGAGTAAATCCTCTTTATATCCGACTTTTTTGCGCCGACGACTCCTATAAGCGAGTGAAAAATGCGCCTGTGATATTGCTCGACGATGTACACCCCGGCGTTCTTCAGCGCGTCCAGAGTGTCGCCCACGGTGCCGCCCACGCTGTTTTCAAGCGGAACGACGGCGCTGTCTACTTCGCCGTCGTCAAGAGCCGCGACGACAGCGGCTATCGACGGATAGCCTACGAGTTCGCCGCTTTCGTTTTCCAACGCGCAGGCATAGGTGTGACTGCTTTCGTCGCCGAAATAGCCCGTCCTCATTAGTTTTCCTTATTACCGCACGCGTATTTTACGAATTTAGGATAGCTGCCGCAGTCGTCAACGACCTTCATTGCCGCCTCCGAGCCGTTTTCGCGCACCGTTTTCTTAAGCGCCTCGTCCGCAAGCTTTTCCTCTTCGGTAAACGCTTCCGCAGCGTCCGACGAGCAGTTGAGCGCGTCGACTACATAATCGGAGAAGAACGGACGGGATACGACGCGAAGCTCCGCAGAAGCCAGACGACGGACGATGTAGTACTTGGATAGCGTACTGTCGATGTCGGCGAACACGACTACCGTCACGCTGCCGCCGGTTTCGGTACGGCGTGCGGATTCGAGCAGTCTTGCCGCGTCGCATGCGGTTTCCGACACTGCGTCAAGGTCCTCGACGATGAGCATGATGTGCTGTCCGCACTCCGCTCTGCGCACCGCGTAGTCGCACATTCTCCTGACCATCACTCTGTCGTTGTCGTGAATCGACTTGCCGATTGTGGTGAGCCCCGGGAAAATCTTTTTGGTTTTCTTTATCGTTTCTTCGTTTTCGCCGGTTATGTACAAAAGCGTTTCGTCGAACGTTCCCGAGCCCTCCGCGATTTTAGCGAGCGAAGCCGCCTTATCCGCGAAGTCCATCTTACCCGACGCGGAAACCAGCGCGGCTTGTCCCATAAGTACGGGCGAGAACGCGTCGATGTGCGCGGCAAGACCGAGGCGAGTGCTGCCCGAGAAGCCGAAGCGCACCGCGCCTATACGCGGCTTTACTACGGGAGCCGGCGGCTCGACGTAGGGGTTCTTTTTCGTGGGTTTAAGCTTTTCGAAAGTTTCGGTCTTTACGCCGTTGATTTCGTCGACGTAGTGCACGCAGAAGAAGCTGAGCTTTTTATCGTAGTGCATGCGCGCCGACAGAATGTCGCCGCTCTTAAGACCGTAGGAATTGACTATGCCGCGAATGACGGCTGCGTCGCGAGCGTTGCCGTTGAATTTGTCGACGTGCAGCACGCCGCCGCACTCGTCGCCGTCGAATATGCCGGTGACCAGCTCGCCGATGACGAACTTGCCGCGCCCGAATACCTCCAAAATGTCGAGCTCCGCGTCTTCGTTTATTCTGTCGATAGAGGGCTCGACGACGGCGTCAACGTGCTCACCGAAGTACTGAAGTCCCCAAACGGTATCCATGATTTTGTCGATTAGTTCGGCTTTCGGATACGCGCACGGCGAGTCGATTCCTATGCGGCGACCGTCGTCACGGTTCTCGCCTATCGAGCGGCTTTCAAAGTAATACCTCGAGAGCTTTCTGAATTTATCCTCGTCGCCCTTTTTAAGACGCTTCTGTTTGCCGCTCTCGCGGTCCTTAAGAATCTCATTTATCGTGCAATCTCTGAAAGAAATTTGCGTGTATGCCTTCACTGCAGCAGACCTTTTAGCCATTTCAACACCTCTGGGTTGCTCCCCTTAGTATTTTCTACACTTTATAACAACGGTTGAATTATACACCATAGTTTGAATAAATGTAACTTTTTGGACGATAATTTTATTCGTTTTTTTAATAAATATCGAATTTTTTAACGGTTTTATCCGTTCTCGCCCTCTTTTTTGCGTCCACTGCGGACTCCTTGCGCGCCTCGGGCGTAAAAAATTCCGTCCTCGTAGCCCTGAATCGACGGGTCGGTTTCGGCGCGCTCAAGCCTGGCTTCCGCGTAGGCGCAATACTCGGGATTTTTCTCTATCGACAGGTAATGCCGCCCGAGCTTTTTCGCCACGGCAGCCGTGGTGCCGCTGCCGCCGAACGGGTCGAGCACGAGGTCGTCCTTTTCAGACGAAGCGAGCACGAGCTTGGCAATCAGTTTTTCGGGTTTTTGCGTGGGGTGCGCGGTGTTCTCGCTCATTGACCAATAGGGCACGGTCACGTCGTCCCAAAAATTCGACGGGCAGGTGTCGCGGTACTTCTCGCCGCCGTCCGTGAACCAATCCTTGGGCTTTCCGTCCTCGCGGTAGGGCGCAAGCACGCGCCTGCGCTGGCGAACAGAAGCAAGGTCGAAGCGATACTCGTCGCCGACGGTGCAGAACCAGATGTCCTCCATGCCGTTTTTCCAATTGTTTTTCGCTCCCCTGCCCTTTTCGCGCTGCCAGGTTATGCGGTTTCTGAGCTTGAAACGCTTTGCGAGTATCGGCGCGACAACCACTCCGCTCATGAAATCGCAGCAAACGTACACGCTCGCAGTCGGCTTCAGCGACGGGTAGAACGCGTCAATCCATTTCTCGGTAAACTCGGCGTATTCGTCCGCGCTTCTTTTGTAAAACTTCTCGCCGCCGTAGCTTTTGGTAAGGTTATACGGAGGGTCGACAATCATGAGGTCGAACGCCCGACGGGGCAGTCTGTTTGCCGTATCGAACGCGTCGCCGCACACGATAATGTCGCGAAAATCCTCGGGCGTATCGCTTTTTAAGTTACACGACGAAACGCAGCGGCTAAGTAACCGTTGCGTTTCCTCTTGCGTAAGCGTAAGCGTTTTGTTTCTTTTCGATTTCGGCATCGATTAAATCTCGTCGTCGCCGCCGGTTTCTCCGCCGTCCAAAAGCTCCTCCGAACTCTTTTCGAGCGCGGCGTCCTTTGCCGCGTCCTCCTCCGCCATTTCGGCGTTGTGGCGTTCGGCTTCTTCAATCGTCTGTTCGTCGGGCTCGGGCGGAGCGACAGCCACGCACACGACGTTGCCCTCGTTCTTCATGCGCATTATGCGCACGCCCTTGGTGTTTCTGGAAATCTTGCTGATTTCCTCGGCTCGTATGCGAATGATTATTCCGTTGTCGGCAATCATCATCACGTCGTCGGTGGGGTTAATCAGCTTCAGGTTGACAAGCTCGCCCGTGGTCTCGTTGAACTTGCCTGCCAGCGTTCCCTTGCCGGCTCTCGACTGAATGCGGTACTCGTCGAGGTCGCTGCGCTTGCCGTAGCCCAATCTCGACACAGTAAGCACTTCCTGTGTGCTGTCCTTTTTGATTACCGCCATGTCGACTACGCGCTCGCCGCTGCCTAAGCGAATCGAGCGCACGCCCATCGAACTTCTGCCCGTGGGGCGCACGGACGTAGCAGGGAAGCGAATGCACTTGCCGCCCGAAGAGGCGAGCAGGATTTCGTCGCCGTCCGAGAGAATCTGCACGGAAATAAGCTCGTCGCCCTCGGTGAGCGTAATTGCGATTTTGCCCACTTTTCTTATCGACTCGAACTCGGTGAACGCGGTGCGCTTGACTAAGCCGTCGCGCGTCGCGAGCATGAGATAGCCGCTGTGGTCGCTGCCCTCCTTGACGGGAATGACGGCGTTGACTTTTTCGTCGGACGACAACTGCAAAAGATTGACGATTGCTCTGCCGCGCGCGGTGCGTTCGGCTTCGGGCACTTCGTAAGCCTTGATTGAGTACACCCTGCCGTAGTTGGTGAAGAACAGCAAGTCGTCGTGGGTGCAGGTGACGAACATGTTTTCCACAAAGTCCTCTTCCTTGGGCTTGTGCGCGGTAATGCCCGTGCCGCCGCGGTGCTGAGCCTTGTACTCGGAAACGGGCAGACGTTTGACGTAACCCGAATGCGTCATGGAAATAACCACGTCCTCGCGGTCGATGAGGTCGCCGATGTCTATTTCGTCGTAGTCGACGCAAATCTGACTGCGGCGCGGCGCGTCGTACTTGTCCTTGATTTCGCCGAGCTCCGTCTTGACTATTGCGGTTATTCGCTCGGGGCGCGCGAGAATGTCCTTAAAGTCGGCGATACGCTCTTCTATATCTTTAAGCTCAGCCCTTATCGACTCGACTTCGAGGCTGGTGAGTCGCTGCAATCTCATCTCCAGAATCGCGCCGGCTTGCTTGTCGGACAGCAGGAACTCCGCGACGAGTTTTGCCGAAGCCTCGTACTTGTCTTTGCTTTCCTTGATGAGCTGAATTACGCGGTCGATGTTGGCGAGCGCTATCACCAAGCCCTGCAAAATATGCTCGCGCTCTTCCGCCCTCGCGAGGTCGAAGCGCGTTCTTCTCTCGATTACCTCTTTCTGGTGTTCGAGGTAATAGTACAGCATTTCCTTGAGGTTGAGAATCTTCGGCTCGCCCTTGACGAGAGCGAGGAAGATAATGCCGCCGCTTGTCTGCAAGTCGGTGTGTTTGTACAGCATGTTCAGCACAACCTGCGGCTGTGCGTCGCGCTTGACGTCGACGACTATACGCATGCCGTCGCGGTCGGATTCCTCGCGGATGTCGCTGATTCCCTCGACGCGCTTGTCCTTGACGAGCTCCGCCATCGTCTTGATGAGTTCGGCTTTGTTGACCTGATAGGGAAGCTCGGTGACGACGATGCGGTGCTTGCCGTTCTCCGCCTCCTCGATTTCCGTTTTCGCGCGAATAATTATGCCGCCCCTGCCGGTGCGGTAAGCCTGACGGATACGTCCTCTGCCCATGATAAGACCGCCGGTCGGAAAGTCGGGCGCAGGCACATATTCCATAAGCTCGTCCACCGTGATGTCGGGGTTGTCGATGAGCGCGTCCACAGCGGAAATGACTTCGCCGAGGTTATGCGGCGGAATATTGGTCGCCATGCCCACGGCTATGCCGTCCGAGCCGTTGACGAGAAGATTGGGGAAGCGGCTGGGAAGCACGGTGGGTTGCATCAGCGTGTCGTCGAAGTTGGGGTACCAATCGACGGTTTCCTTGTCGAGGTCGCGCAGCATTTCGGCGGCAATCTTGCTCAACCTTGCCTCCGTGTAACGCATTGCAGCCGGAGGGTCGCCGTCCACCGAGCCGAAGTTGCCGTGCCCGTCGACGAGCGGACACCTTATCGAAAAGTCCTGCGCAAGGCGTACCAACGCTCCGTAAACCGAGCTGTCGCCGTGCGGATGATACTTGCCGAGGCAGTCGCCCACGATACGCGCGCACTTGCGGTAGGGCTTGTCTGCGAACAGGTTGAGCTCGCCCATAGAGTACAGTATTCTGCGCTGGACGGGCTTCATGCCGTCGCGCACGTCCGGGATTGCTCGCGACACGTTGACCGCCATTGCGTAGGCGATAAACGACTTCTTGATTTCGTCGTTCACCTCGACTTGCAGCACTCGCGAGTTTCTGATTTTCTCTTTTATGTTATCGTTATTATCCGCCATTGTCGGTTATCCTCCTTTGGCTCAGATGTCCAGCTCTTTCACGAGCGTTGCGTTCTCTTCTATAAACTGACGGCGAAGTTCGGGCTGTTCTCCCATGAGTATGGAGAACGTGTTGTCCGCTTCCGCCGCGTCCGCCATCGTGGCTTGCAGCAGTACGCGGCGCTCGGGGTCCATGGTGGTTTCCCACAGCTGGCTGGCGTTCATCTCTCCCAAGCCCTTATACCGCTGTACTTCGGGCTTGCCCATTCGCTCGGAAGTCGCGCGCAGTTCCTCGTCGCTGTAACAGTACTCCACCGCCTTGCCCTTGGTGCACTTATAAAGCGGCGGCTGAGCGATGTAGACGTGTCCGCGCTCGATAAGCGGGCGCATAAAGCGGAAAAAGAACGTCAGAAGCAGTATTCTTATGTGCGAGCCGTCGACGTCCGCGTCGGTCATGCAGATAATCTTGTCGTAGCGCAGCTTGCTCTCGTCGAACTCCTCGTCGATGCCGCAGCCGAACGCCGTTATCATCGCGCGGATTTCCGCGTTTTCCATAATTCTCGTGAGCCTTGCCTTTTCGACGTTGAGAATCTTGCCGCGGAGAGGCAGTATCGCCTGAAATCTGCGGTCCCTGCCCTGTTTTGCCGTGCCGCCCGCACTGTCGCCCTCGACGAGGTAAATCTCGCAGTGGCTGGCGTCCTTGTCGGTGCAGTCGGCGAGCTTTCCGGGCAGCGTGGTGGATTCGAGCACGCCCTTACGCCTCGTGGACTCCCTCGCCGCTCTCGCCGCGTCGCGCGCCTTTTGCGCGGTAACCGTTTTCATGATAAGGTTCTTTGCCTCGACGGGGTTCTCCTCGAGGTAAGTACCCAAGCCCTCGGTGAGCGCTTTTTCCACGATGCCGCGCATTTCGGAGTTGCCGAGCTTGGTCTTGGTCTGCCCTTCGAACTGCGGTTCCTCGAGCTTGACGGAAACTATCGCGGTCAAGCCCTCTCTCACGTCCTCGCCGGTGAGTTTGAAGTCGTCCTTTACCAGCTTTTCGGCGTGGGCGTAGTCGTTGAGCACTCTCGTGAGCGCGTTCTTAAAGCCCACAAGGTGCGTGCCGCCTTCCTCGGTGTTTATGTTGTTCGCGTAGGAGTACATCACTTCGTTGTAGCTGTCGTTGTACTGCATCGCGATTTCGACGGACGAGGTCTTGTATTCTTTCTCTATATACAGCGACTTCGGGAACAGCGTTTCTCTCGAGCGGTTGAGATAATCGACGAAATCGAGTATGCCGCCCTCGTAGTGAAACGTCTCGTTCTTTTCCTGCCCGGGGCGATTGTCGATAAGGTTGATTTTCAGCCCCTTATTAAGGTACGCCACCTCGCGCAGTCGCGTCCTCACCGTGTCGTAATTGAACTCAATCGTTTCAAAGATTTCCGAGTCGGGATAGAACGTGACTTTGGTGCCTGTTTCCGTGGTTTCGCCCACGGGCGCAAGCTCGCGCATCGGTATTCCGCGCATATAACGCTGCCGCCAGACCTTGCCGTTCTTCTTGACCTCGACTTCCAGCCATTCGGACAGCGCGTTGACTACCGAAAGACCGACGCCGTGCAAGCCACCCGACACCTTGTAGCCTCCGCCGCCGAACTTGCCGCCGGCGTGCAGCTTGGTGAGCACTACCTGAACGGCGGAAACGCCCTCTTTCGGGTGAATGTCGATAGGTATGCCGCGCCCGTTGTCGGTGACGGCAACCGCGCCCTCACGGGTTATCTCGACCGTGATGGTGTCGCAGTAGCCTGCCAGCGACTCGTCGACGGAATTGTCGACTATCTCGACGATAAGGTGGTGAAGTCCCCTCTCGTCGGTCGAGCCGATGTACATGCCGGGGCGCTTTCTGACAGGCTCAAGTCCCTCAAGTACCTGAATCTCGCTGGAGTCGTAATTGTTATCGATTTTATCGGACATAGTTATCTCCCGTTTGCGGAATTACACGCTTGGTTTTATATAATTATACCACCGTTTCGCGAAAAAGAAAAGCGTTTTAGCGCGATTAGCAGCCCGTAAACCCACTTTATTTTTTCGCGGCATCGATTTTAAGCGCCAAATTTGCCCCTAGAACGCGCGAAAAACGTTTCCGAGGGGTTTATATGCGGTTTTTTGGCGACACTCATCCCGAATCGCCCCGAAAAAGCTCGGATTTTCCCGAAACCGTCATTCTTATTTATTTTCACGATTTTTTACCGCTCAACCGCTTGCGCACGCCGTAGTTTTGTGGTATAATAGCAAAACCGATTTGCCAATATAAGGAGGTTTAATTATGGCAAAGAAAAAAGCAAACAAGCAAATCAACACGATCGTCGCGTTTGTCGCGGCATTACTCGGACTGGCGGCGATATGCATGATGTTCCTGCCTGCGGTGGGCATCAAGGACACGGACACCACCTACACCGGCATGCAGGTCGCGTTCGGCTACACCGAAGTTACCAAAGTGCCCATTATCGGTACGGAAATCAAAGCGACGATTTTCAACTTCTCGTTTATGAACATGCTCACCTACATACTCGCGCTTGTGGGCGTTGTGTTCTCTATTCTCGCCGCGCTCGGCAAGGGCAGCAAGTTCGCCAACTTCGTTGCGGCTGCGGCTTTCGCGGTTGCAGGCGTATTCTTCTTCCTCACCGTGCAGTACTCGATCCCCAACGAAGATTTACAGAAGTTGTTCACTTTCGTCGGTAGCGACATTAAAAACAGCCTTACTCTCGCTTACGGCGCAATCGTGGGCGGCGTGCTCGCATTCGTCGCGGCTCTTGCGAACCTTGTTAAACTCGTGATTAAGTAAGCGTTTCAAAAAAAGTAAATACGACTAAAAAACGAGCGTTCGCGAAATAAATCGCGAACGCTCGTTTTCTTGTATAAGCGTGAAATCTCTACATTGGAACAATTATCCTTAACTCGCGCACGGCGCGAATACCGCTTCGGCGACAGCCGAAATATCGCTCGCCGCAAGGTAAATATCGCTCGTTACTTCTCCACTACAAGCAATTTGCCGTAGGGAGGCAGGACAACCTCCTCGCCCTTGTCGTAAGCCTTGCCGTCGAACGCGTTTACGCCGCCAATCGGCAACGTAACCTTTCCATTCTCGCGCGACGTTTCGATTGCGGCGAACGCGCGCCCGTTCTCGCCCTCGCGCATGACGGTAACGACGTTTTTGTCCGCAGTCGTAAGCGGCTTTACGCCCTTTTCCGCCGCGAGGAACTTAGCGAACTCCTGCAAGGTTTCGGGGCTCGGCACAAAACCTAAAATTATGATTTTGCCCTTGCCGTAGGGCGTGGAAGTGATTGCCGAATAGCCCTTTATATACTCGCCGTCCGAAAACTCCGCGACGGTTTCGGCTTTACCGGAAACGGTGTAAGCCTCGTAGAACACGGGCAGCGAATTGCCGCTTGCTCCGCAGGCAAAGCCGACGGGATAAGCTTCGCCGCCCGGCAGGTAGAATTCCTGACGGACTTCGGCTATGTTTTCGAGGCTGCCGAGCGCGCGGTCGGTGAACTTCGCGCCCGAGCGGTTGCGGTTGTCGGACATGGGTCCCACCACCCAGGTGCCGCCGTTTTTCGTCCACGCGAGCATTCTCCCGATAAGGTCGGCTTCGGTAAGGTCGGGCATGAACGGCGTGAACACGAGCTTATATTCGTCCACGGGGTGCGACGGCGTGATTACGTCGGGGCGAAGCTGAATATCGGCAAGCGGCGAGTAGAAATACCGCTGTAAATCGCGGCAGTACGCAAAGCCCTGCGCCATGTTCTGGAAGCGGAACGTTTCGTTTGCCGGCGTGGAGCAATGCAGCGCTATTCCGCTTGTCACGGGACGAGTGCCGCAGATTACGTCCGAGGTTAGCTCAAGCTCGTCCGACAGCTCCTTGATTTCGTTTCCCACATGGAACGGGCGGCCGCATGAGGACACGCACGCGCCGTGCATCAATTCGTGACCGCCGTAGTGCGAACGCCACAGCCAATAGTCGACGAGCTCCGCGCCGAGGAATACCGACAGCCACACGTTGGCGTTGTTAAAGCCCTTCGGGCGCATGCCGTTAGCCGTGGTCGAGCCGTTCCAGCAGCACGAGGTTTCCGTCACCCAGAACGGGCGGTTTTTCATCGGGCGCATCAAATCGTACCAGAACGTCGCCTCGCGGAAATTACTCACGTCGTTGTAGTGATTGAACTGCATTATGTCCATGTCGCGCATAAGCCCGTCGTAGTCGAGGCAGAATATGGGCATGCTGTCGTGCCCCACGGGCGCGTCGGAGTACTTGGCGATTATCTCGCGCTGACGCCTTATAAAGTCGAGCTGAGCGTCGTTTTGGAATTTTATCCACCAGAAATTATACGACGGGTGAGCCCACACGCGCGGCGATGGCTTTCTGAGATCGTCGAACGAGCGATAACGCAGCGAGAACACGCCCGTGCCCCACTCGCGGTTGAGCGCGGCGATGTCGCCGTCGTATTGTTTTTTCATGTACTCGCGGAAACGCTTTTCGCACTCGTCGCAGGTACAGCCCATTGCGCCGAGGTTTCCGCGCTCGGGCTCGATTTCGTTGTCTATCTGCCAGCCGATAACGTTGTCGTCGCGCCCGAACTCCTTTGCCATTTCCTCGACTATGCGGTCGCAGTATTTAAGATAAACTTCGCTGCCCGGGCAGACGTCGCGCCTGCCGCCGATTGTCTGGTGCGTGCCGTCGATTGCCACGGCAAAAATTTCGGGGTGTTTGTTTGCCAGCCACTGCGGCGGACAAGCCGTGGGCGTGCCCATAATGACTGAAATACCGCGCTCGCGGCACTTGTCGACTACCTCGCGGAACAGCGAAAAGTCGAATTTCCCGTCCTCGGGCTCCATCGTCGCCCACGCAAACTCCGCGATTCGCACGCAGTTAAGCCCCAGCTTGACCATAAGGTCGATGTCCTTGTCGATTTCCGTGCGCTCCCACGCCTCGGGATAGTAATTCGAGCCGAATATCGGCTTTCTCACCTTGAACATATTTTCTCCTCTTTTCGCGCTCGCCGCGCGGCTTTTATATTCTTAAAACGATTATACTCCCGAAAAAGCAAAAGGTCAACGATTGCTCGCAAACCTTCGTTGCTGTCCTTAGAAAAGCAAGAATGTACAAATATTCTTTGCGCCTAATCCTGCTGCGCCCGAAATGGCGATAAGATTATGCAGGGATAACGAGTGATATTTTTGCCGAAGCAAAAGCGATATACGGCTTGCGGCGAGTGGTATTCGCGCTACGCATGAGTTAAGGATTAGTATTCGTTCCGTGCAGGGGGATTCCACGCGCGTTTCACGCGCTCTGAATGACGGGATAAACGGAGAGTGCACGTTAGAATTTACACGTTTACCCCCCATACTTGCGGTTGTCGTGCGGTGCAGATGCTGTTACTCATTTGCGACATTTAAAGCGTTGCGAGGGGTTTAGGGGGACACAGCCGCAAGTGTCCCCCAATGACTTT
>ERZ779876.1743-NODE-1743-length-17568-cov-5.054702_pt1 | contig 17568 bp, 15 predicted proteins | sample MGYA00511068_ERZ779876 | MGnify/ENA primary metagenome ERZ779876 (study PRJEB29588, sample SAMEA1970858) | human gut metagenome | biome: human gut; feature: human-associated habitat; material: faeces | place: Denmark | collected 2008/2010 ...
AAGAAAAATACAGCGGATATTTTTCCTGCAACGCCGATTTTTCGGGCGTTTCCGAAGTAAAAAGCACCATGGGCGAATGCGCCTGTCATATCGCCGCGACGGATGGAGATACGTATATCGCCAACTATTTAAGCGGCAACGTCGTAAAAAACTGCCATGTCTGCGTTCCGCACGAGGGCGCGGGCGTAAATCTGCCGCGGCAGGATATGCCGCACACGCATTTCGCGGCGTTTTCGCGCGATAAAACCCGCGTATTCTGCTGCGATCTTGGGCTTGACGGTATTTTTGTGTACGACAGAAATTTAAACGAAATTTCCCGCGCTACGGTGCCCGCCGGCTACGGCGTACGCCATCTTGTCCTTACGAAAGACGGGCGCACCGTGTACGCGGTGAACGAACTGGTCCCGTCCGTTACCGTGTTTGCGTTCGACGGCAATCGGCTGATAAGAAAAGCCACGGCGACGCTTCCGTGCGAGGAAAAAACGTCCACAGCGGCGGCAATCCGTCTGTCGGCGGATGAAAAAACGCTGTACGTTTCCGTCCGCGGCGAAAACGTCCTGTTCGCGCTGGATATTTCGGGCGCGCATGCAGGCGCAAACGGCACGCCCGCCGTATTGCAGAAAGTCGCCTGCGGCGGAATTTCCCCGCGAGATTTCAATCTTTTCGGCATTTATCTTCTGTGCTGTAACGAAACTTCGGATAACGTCGTTGTATTTTCCGTCAAAGAGGGCGGCGCTATCGGCGAACGGTGCGGCGAAATCCGCCTGCCCGCCCCGCTTTGCGTAATATAGCCTTATTTTCGGTTCTTGCCTGAAAAAAATTTCGTGAACTTCATTTTTTCGGCAAAAATTGTCAGCCGCTTGCGGCTTCCCCTTGGGGGGAAAGCTGTCGCTGAAAGCGACTGATGAGGGGCGGTTATCTTCAAAAACAAAATTTCGCTTCCATGTTCTATTTTGCTTGCGAAACGGCGAAAAAAGGTGTATAATATGCCGTGAAAATCGTAGCGCAAAGGAAAAAAACAATGCAAGAGGGCGAAATCTCCACAGAGCGGCAAACCGAAAATCAAACGGCAAAACAGCCGGAACTTCAACCGGAACATCCACAAAACAACGTAAATAAACTTCTGAAATTCGTCAAAAAAAACGCGGTGTGTTGCATCGCGTTTTGTCTTGCTCTCGTTACGTCGTTCATCGTTCCGCCGGATAAAGAATATCTCGGCTATTTTGATTTTAAAACGCTTGCATGTCTGTTTTCCGTGTCGGCGGCGGTGTGTGCGTTAAAAGGAATCCGATTTTTCTATATCGCCGCGCGTGCCATCGTGCAAAAATTCAAAAACGCGCGCGCATGCGTTATCGCGCTCGTTTGCGTTACGTTCGTCGGCTCTATGCTTATCGCCAACGATATGGCGCTCATCACGTTTTTGCCGCTCGGTTATCTCGCGCTTTCCTCCACGGGAAAGCAAAAATATATGCCGTTCACGTTTATCATGCAGAATATCGCGGCGAATCTCGGCGGCATGCTCACTCCGTTCGGCAACCCGTAAAATTTATATCTGTACGGGAAATTCAATATTCCCACGGGCGAATTTATGCTGATTATGCTTCCGCCGTTTGCGTTTTCCGTGCTCGCCATCGTGCTTTGCTGTATCGTTTTCGTCAAGCCGGAATCTCTCTCGCTGCCCGAAGAAGCCGTTACGCTTAATAAGCCGCGGCTGGCTGCGTATCTTGCCTTGTTTGCGGTTTCCGTTTTAATGGTGTTCCGCATACTGCCGTACTATATCGGACTTGCCGTCGTCGCTCTCGGCGTGTTCGTTCTCGATCGTTCCGCCTTAAAAAAAGTGGACTACGCGCTTTTGTTTACGTTTGTGTTCTTTTTTATATTCTCCGGCAATATGTCGCGTATCTCCGCCGTGCGCGATCTCCTTTCGGAATTGCTTGCAAAAAACACTCTGCTTGTTTCCGTGCTGTCCTGTCAGTGCATTTCCAACGTCCCTTCGGCAATTTTGCTCTCCGGTTTCACGGGCAATTATAAAGCGTTGCTTCTCGGCATGAATATCGGCGGCACGGGCACGCCCATCGCCTCGCTTGCCAGCCTTATCACGCTGAAAGAATATACGTCGCGCTATCCCGAATCCGCGGGAAAGTACCTCGCTATGTTTTCCGCGTTCAATTTCGCGTTTTTAATCGCGCTTACGATATTCTGCTCGTTTCTCGTGTAACAAGATGTGCGGCGGGCGTCGCGCGTTTCGTAACGGATTGTTACATATGCGTTTGAAACTATCTCAGAGCCTTGGAAACTTTGCATCAGAAAAGCCTTCCCCCGAGAGGGAAGGCTATATTTTTTTTGCCTTATTTCTTGGCTTCCCCTTGGGGGGGAAGCTGTCAACAAAGTTGACTGATGAGGGGCAGTAGCAATATCGTTTAAACTCTTTCTTGCAGAAAACAAGTTGCCCCCCTCATCACCTTGCTTCGCAAGGAGCTTCCCCCGAGGGGGAAGCCTATATTTTTTCGCCTTATTTCTTGGCTTCCCCTTGGGGGGAAGCCTATATTTGCGGCGGAGAGAATCGCGGCTTATTTTTTATATTTTTTCCCCTATTTTCGCAAAGTTTTTAAAAACTCTTTGTCCTCCGCCGATACCCTGTACGAATCCCGGCATTTCGAAATCGCTTTATTCATCGTAAACTTATTCAAATGCGGCGCGCACGTCAGATACGCCAACGTTTTTTCCCGGAAGTGCGTGAAACACTCCGCTATCAGCCACGCGTTCGCCATATTCACGTAGTATTCCGTTTCGCTTTCAAGACTGTCCGCCGCCCGCAGAATACCGTCCGTGTATTCTGCGAACGAGCTCATTTTCAGCAGAATAATCAGCCCCAGCCGCCGCACAAACGTGTGCGTTATATCTTGCAGACATTCCGTCGCGAAGTCGAAAAACAGCGGCTTATTCTCTTCCGTGAACGTAAATTTCATGCAGTCCGTCGCCGCCCAGTTGTCCGCCCGCCGCGCATACGGCAAAACGTAACGTTTAAATTCGGAAAAATCTTTGATTTTGCCGATCAGCTTGCCGCGAATCAGCACTTCCGTGTGATTTTCCCACAGTTCCAGCGCCAGAAATTCCCGCGCGTTCCCCCTTCCTATCTCCCGCACGATTCTGTCCGTTTCCGTGCACGGCACGGCAATCGCGGGCAGCGCCGTGTTCACGATGCGCCGTTCCCACGCGCCTTTTTCTTCGCCTTTGGAAAGCGTTTTCAGATACCGCGAAAATTCTTCGCCGTCCTCTTTCGTCCAGTGTTCTCTCGCAAGTTGCATGTTTCCTCCCGCGGTTCACGGCGCCGCGAAAAAATCGAAAATCGCATCGAAGTACCCGAACGCAACGCCGTCCTCCGAGCCGTAAATTTCGTGTTTCGCGCCCGCAAAGACTTCGAATCTGCAATTTTTCAACCGTTTCGAAAGCGCGATCTGCGGCTTTCTCAAAACCAGCGTATCGTTTTCCGCCGCGGCGATAAATACGGGCGTTTCCACCCGTTCCGGCGCGCCCTTTTTTAATATCTGCTTCCCGGCGATAAGCGAATTGTACACCCAACCGTACGTGGAAGAATAATTCTGATAATCTTCGTGCGTGCGCTTGAACTCGTTGTATTCGTCGAACCGCGCCCGCGAAGTGCGCGCAGAATCTTCGAATTTTTCGTCGCCGGGATACGGCGAAGAAATAAACGCGCGCTTTTCCGATTTCCCTGTTTTCACGGCGATTTTCATAAGCAGCCGCGCCAACCACAGAGGCACTTTCCCGGGATTCGGCACCACCATCGGCGAAGATAAGAACGCTTTTTTGAAAAATGCGGGATGCCGCTCCATAAACAGCATACCTATCGCGCAACCCATAGAATGCGCGTAAAGATATATCTCTCCCGTCGTTTCCGCGCGCACCGTATCGCAGAAAATTTCAAAATCGTCCGCATATTCCGAAAAACGGTCGATATGCGTCAGCGTTTTATCCGCCGTTTTGCGGTACGAAAGTCCGTGCCCCCGATGTTCGGGAATGTACACGTTATACCTCTCTTGCAGAAAATAAAAGGCAAGTTCGCGCCACTTTTCCGCCGATTCCGTAAATCCGTGCGAAATAATCGCCGTTTTTTGCGCCGCTTCCGCCCCGCCGTCGCCGCCGCCCGCGGCGTATTTTACGTAATGCAGCAAATTGCCGTCGTAGCCCGCAAAATAGCCGTCGTAACGGCGCGCGTTCAGGTACGGCAGCACCGTTTCTTTCATCCGGCGCGCATAATCCGCTTCGGAAACGTATGCCCGCTTTTCGCTCATTCTCCGCTCTCCTCCGCCGACGATTGCGCCGCATTTTCTTCCGCGGTTTCCGATTCCGCGCTCTCCTTATTTTTATTCGCCGCGACGATGGTATCCATTACCTGCTTTTCGTTATAGAAGAGGAACAGCACGGCGCCGATCAGGCAACACACCGTTGCCACAATCGCCGTGATACGATAGGAAAGCTCCGTTTGCGAAACGGTGATGGATGTAAACGCCAGCAACGCGATTGCCTGCCCCATCTTCATGGCAAACGTACGCGCCGCAAAGAACATGCCGTTACGCTGTTCGCCCGTTTCCGCGGCGTCCGCTTCGGCGATATCCGCCACCACCGCCTGCGGCAAGATGCCTAAAATCGCCATGGGCACGCCCGCCATTACGGCGATCAGGTATCCCCAACCCATGCCTTCGCCGCAGAACACCGTTATAAGAAACACCGCGGCATACGCGAAAAATCCCGCCACGACGATTTTCTTTTTGCCGAATTTCGGCGCAAGTTTGTTCACCGCAGGATACAGGCAAAGGCTGACTACCGTCATCATCACCGTAAGCACAAACGAATTTCCCTCGTCCGCGTGCATCAGCCGCGTGATGTAAAACGCCAGCCCCGTCTGAAACAGCGTTACCGCAAAGAAATAGATGATGTCCGAATACACGAATCTGCGGAACTGTCTGTTTTTAAACGACTTGAACAGCGAGGAAAACGCCTTTGTTTTTACGGGCACCGACGCGATGTATTCGCGTTCTTTGATGCAGAACGAGGGCACCAACATCGCGATAGCCGCAATCGCCGCAAGAATCGCTATCGCCAGCCGTACCGCGTTTGCCTCGCTCATCGAAGTGAACATCCCCGCCAGATTCGGCAGCAGATACGCCACCGAAAAGCCCGCGATATAGGTGAAAGAAATATACGTGGAAACGTTGATTCTGTTTTTCTGCGTATTTCCCAGCTCCGCGATGAGCGCGTTATACGGCGTGCAGTACACCGTCATGAACAGATAGAACAAAATCAACGTGATGAACAAAATCACGTCGTTCAGCGCCGTGTTCGAAGTCTGCGGCAGCGCAAATACCCCCACCGTGATCGCCGCGAACGGCACCGCGACGGCTTTCATGAACGGGATGCGCCTGCCGCCTTTAAAATTGCTTGCGTCCGACCATCCCGCGATCAACGGATCGGTAACGGCGTCGAACACGCGCCCCACCGCCGTGATGATGCCGAACAGCGTTAAGCCGAGAAACAGCGGATTTGTAGTGATATACGAGGAAAACACGGCGTTTTCGCCCGTATAATAATACACCATCCAGCTGCTGATGATGCCGGAAAGCAAGCTCCAGCCGAACTGCCCCACGGCAAAAATCCACAAGATTTTGTTCGTGATTTTTTTCATTTTTCACCCCGCGGAAATAAGTTTGTGCGTTTTGCGCGGATGACTTGCAAAACGGCGCCGTTCCGCTTTTCAGTATATCATTTTTTGCCGTGATTGTCAATGCGCGGCTACAATTTTTATTGTTTTTTGCCGTAATTTCACCGAAAAACGTTTGCAAAAAGAAAAAAAACGTGCTAAAATATCTGCAAGTGAGTAGCTTAATCGGCGTAAGTCCAACTTTTCCGGGACTTACGCCGAATTTTTTGTTTTTCGGAGGTATACAAAAACTCAATGCAACAAACACCGCAACACCAACCGCAAAACCGCATGGGCATGCAAAAGATCCCCGCGCTTCTCGTTTCGATGGGGCTGCCCATGATTTTATCGATGGTTTTGCAAGCCTTATACAACGTGGTAGACACCATGTTCGTCATCAATATGGGCGCAGACGGCGCGCTCGGCAACATTGCGCTTTCCGCCGCGTTTCCCGTACAGATTTTAATGATCGCCATCGGCGTAGGCACGGGCGTGGGGATCAACGCGATGCTTTCGCAAAATCTCGGCGCGGGCGAAAAGCTCACGGTAAACCGCACGGCGGGCAACGGCTTATTCTTAGCCGCCTTATTCTATGCCGTATTTCTCGCGTTCGGGTTATTTCTCGCCACGCCGTATATGCGCCTGATGTCCGCCGACGAAACCGTCGTGAAAATGGGCGCGAAGTACTTAAAAATCTGCTGCTGCTTATCCTTCGGTTCGATCGGCTTCGCCGTCGCCGAAAGATTTCTCATTTCCACGGGCAAAACGCTCTTTTCCATGCTCGCTCAGGTCTCGGGCGCGCTCACGAATATCGTTCTCGACTACGTGTTTATCTACCCTCTCGGCGGCGGCGTGGCGGGCGCGGCGTACGCCACCGTCATCGGGCAGATCGTTTCGCTCGTCCTCGCGCTTATTTTCCACTATACGCTCAATAAAGAAATCGACGGTAATTTAAAGTATGTAAAACCGAGCAAAAAGATCATAAAAAGCGTGTACTCGATCGGTTTTCCCGCGTTTTTGATGCAAGGCATGCTCGCCGCAATGATGTTCGGCGTGTTGCTCGTCATTAAAACGATCAAAAACGAATACACCGTCAACCTGCTCTCGGGCAGCTTCGGTATTTATTATAAACTTATGCAGACTGCCCTGTTCGCCGCATTCGGACTATCGAACACGCTGATTTCGGTAGTGTCGTTCAACTACGGCATGAAAAGCGACGCGCGCGTGCGCTCGGCAATCAGCTTCGGCATATTCTATTCCGTGATCGTCACGGGCATTATCGCCGTCCTGTTTCAGATTTTCGCCGCACCCGTATCGAAACTATTCGCGCTCACGCTCGACGAATCTTCCGTCGTATCGAAGTCGGACGTAATTTCTTCCACGCAGACCGCGCTGCATATCGCCACGCTCGGCTATTTGTTTATGGGGGTGAGCGTAGCGATACAGGGCGTGCTGCAAGGCTTCGGCGAAATCTACACGCCGTTGATTATTTCCGTTTTGAGGCTGATTTTTCCCACGCTGCCGCTCGTGTATCTGTTTACGCTATGCAAAAACGCCGCCGCAATGATATGGTGGGCGTTCCCGATTTCAGAAGTCGTCGCCGCCGCCGTATCGTGCGCGTTTCTGCTGCGCCGCATACACAAACAAACAAAAATGCAGCAAACGTCCCCGAACGATGCGCAAAATCATGCGCCCGAATTATAATTTTTCCGCCGCTTCAAGTTTTTCAAGTTGTTCGGCAAAGCTTTCCAGACGGTTTTTATCCGTTTCAGAAAGCTTTTTATATATTTCCAGCACCCGTTTCGACCCGCCTGCGGCGTTTTTCTTTTTCGCGCCATACGCGTTTTTTTCATTGTCCGAGACGTTCTCGCGAAGCCTGCCGCTTAAAAGATAATCAACAGAAACGTTGAAAAACGCCGATAAGCTTAAAAGCGTTTCAATCGACGGCTCGCGCGCGCCCGTTTCCCACGAAGCCACCGTCGATTGAGAAACGTTCAATTCCCGCGCAAATGCCTTCTGCGATATTTCGTAAGATTTACGCAATTTTTTCAGATTTTCGGAAAAACTCATTTTGTTCCGCCTTTGCCTTCGTCCGAAATCCCCTTGCAAGGCATTTTCGGCAAATGCTTTTTCTTCTATAATATATTTGCGCAAAAAAATCTCAAATACAAATATTTAAAATCAAAGAAATATCACGAAAAGCGGTTGACAACCACATTTAGTAATGATATAATAATTACAGTTAGCGATATTTTATCATCAAGGAGCGAGAAACGAAATGTTGGATTTAAAGAAGTACGACGGCGCGACGAAAAAGCTCACGATTGCGGAACTGATATTAAGCGCCGTTACGTTTTTCTTCATACTTTTTCTGTTTGTGTTGCCGTGTTTCAAGGCAAGCGTAAGCTTAGATGGCATAAGCTTGGATATTTTACTGATGAAATCGGAAAACGCCGAGCAAAAAATCTTTTACGATAAAGTGCGTGAGGCATTGCGCGCCGAAATCGCAAACGGCAACGATCCCGAAATCGTTACGTTTTCGTTTTCGCTCGTCGAAGAAATCAGGCTGATGATCGGTATTTTAAAAAGCGGCACTCCCGGACCGGATTACCTGTTCAATATGGTTCTTTTCATTCCCGTCTCTTTGGGCGCAACCTATCTGTTTATGTGCGCGTGCAATATCGTAAAAAGTTGCAAAAAACTTTTCGTCGATGACATCGGCAACGCAACGTTATTATTTTTCAACGATATAAAAACGAGCAGCGAAAAAAAGACGAAAAAATCCGCCTACGAACAATATCAGGCTTTTAACTTCGTGATTGTTATCGCTATGATACTGTTTCTTCTCCGTTCGTTAAGTTCGTTGGTTGAAATGCCTTCTTTTGTTTCGCACATTTCGGGCATTGCCGCCGCGGGGTATTTCGCGCTGCTGCTCGCCATAGTCGCCTGCGGCTTCAATTTTTATACGAATAAGCAAAAGAAAGCCTTGAAAGCGGAGCTTTTAAAAGCCGAGTACGAAGATCGCAGGACCATGGAAGCCGCGTTGCAACATTCTCCTTTCGATATGAACACCCCTGCCGGATACGCTTCGCAACAGCCGCAACCTCCTCTGCAATCGCAGATGCCGTACCCGCCGCAAACGCCGATGAACGGACATCAAATACCAAGCGGGCAATCGTTGCCGCAAAGCTATCCGCAAGGCGCGCAAAACAGGCAGGCTTACTATCCGGCGCAAACATCTGCGCCCGTCGGTTACGCGCCGTATGCGCAAATGCCTGCCGCAACGCAACCGCAACCAACGGCGCAACCTTTCGGAGAAACAAACGCAAACGAAGAAACCGCTTCCCCCGCCGCGCCGAACGATACAAACAAACAGTAAAAAAAATCCCGACCTTGCCCTTTTTAGCAAAGTCGGGATTTTCTCGGGTTATGAAAAACTTATTTTACGAAAATTTTCAGTGCCGAGCAAGCCGCCGCAACAATCGAGAACACGCCGCCGAGAAGCGAACCGATCGCGATTTTCAGATTGTCGCCGTCTTTCAACGCGTCTACGATGTTTTTCACCAGAACGTTCAAGGTGCCGGAACCTTCGGAACCCGCCACGGAAACGTACGAAGCCGCGGTGAAGAAGAACACAGCCGCCGCCGCGAAGCACGCCACGGCGATGATGTTCAGCAGGAACGATTTCTTGCTAAGCGCGGCAAGCAACGCAACCACAGCGCCCGCAAGCGCAAGAATATAAGGCAGCAGATTCATGATCGAGAAGTTAAGAAACTTCACTTCGCCGATAATCGGATACGTTTCCGAATATCCGAATGCCACCTGCACGCCCGTATACTGAGCCAACACGTTTTCGCCGGAAACCAGCTCAACCGCATTCAAAAACATCATGCACACCGCAGCAATCGCGAAAAGCACCGCGCCGGCGGAAAAAACCAGCCCCAAAGTAGATTTTTTTCTTTTTTTAGCCATAACAGCCCTCCGAAAATGATAATATGTAACTTGCGTTACAAAACTATTGTATCATAATAAAAAGGAAAAATCAAATCATTTACGGCGTTTTTGTTCAAATTTTTTCAGTGTTAAACTTCGCATAAAAAAATTTGCGGACGCCTGTAAAAGTATCGCTGCCCTTTCCCGAACCGAAAAAGATAATCACCGCAAATGTAGATAAGCGGAAGTCAAAGATTACAGTTTCCGTCGGCTCTGTTACGGGCGGTTTGATTTATCTTTGTTTTCATTTATTTCGGTTTTCTCTTTATAGGAAAGCGATTCGTCCGCCGCGTTTATTGTTTCTCCGCCGGAAAGCGCCTCCAACTTTTTAAAAATTTTTTTCTGCATTTCCGATACGCTTTCCAATTTTTTATACAGTGCGTCTATTACAAATTCGCTTTTTAAATTTACGCGATAATCGTTTTCGGCGCGCTTTCTGTCCTTCACCTCCTGACGGTTCTGGCTCATCATAATCAAGGGCGCCTGTACAGCGGCGATACAAGACAGAACCAGATTCAAAAGAATAAACGGATATGCGTCGAATGCCTTTGCCGCAAGAAGAACATTCATCACCATCCAGATCACCATCACCGCGATAAAACTGAAAATAAACGCCCAACTGCCCGCAAACCTCGCCACGGCGTCCGCCGCTTTCTGCCCGAACGTTATTTTTTCTTCGCGTTCGTTTTTTTCGGAATTTTCCGAAACGTTGGTACTTAAAATTTCGCTCATCAATTCTTCGTCGGTCAGCTCTTTATCCGTGCTATGAAGAAGTTCCTTAATGATTTTCGCTTTACTTTTTTGAGTATTCATGCAACAAATCCCTTCTTTTTTTCGGTTTAACACCGTTTTATATTGCAATTATACTATAATTTCCGCCGCTTTGCAAGCGTTTTTTACGTTCAGAGTTTTCGGATAACGCAAAAAGGGAGTGCAAATCTTGCACTCCCTTTTTGCGCAATTGTTTCTGTTGCCGCTTTTCTTTCGCGTTAATTACCGCTTCGGTTCGCACCGCCTATCGTCGGCTCCGATTTCCGGTTTTATTTATCTTTTTTCGGAAAAGTAATCACTCGCCCGTTTTCGTCCGCTTTATCGTCCTGCCGCACGCCGTCCTGTCCGTTTTTCTTTTTCAACGGTTTTTCTCTGCCCGCCGCGCCGCCGCGCAAGCCGTCGTACACCGATTCCGTGCCGGACGCAAGCATTTCCATCACCGTTTCAAGATATTTTTCCCGCTCGCCCTGCGCCGTGATAAATACAATCTCTTCGAAATCGAACGAAGTAAACCCGTCGCGCTTGCCGTTCGCGTTCACCAGACTCATCTGTACCGTGTCGAAATCTTTTTCCACAAAGTAGCCCGTCAGCTTATCCAGCGTTTCAAAGCCCACCTCCGCGGTGCACAGCCACTTGTTTTTTATCGCCTGATCGATAAACGAAGCAAGCACGTCGCGCGCGGAAATCTTCGGTTCTCGGAATTCTTCGCCGTAGTATTCGAACACCCGCGCCAGCATAACGAGATATTCCGTTGCCACGTCCGCGCGGGCGATCTCTTCGATACGCACGCACGCCCAGCCGTCGAAATGCCCCGACGGCGAAACTGCCTGCATAAACAAAAATTCCTCGTCGGCGTTTTCCACAAATCCCGCAAAAAACGCTCCCTCGTCCTTTCCCGTCAACGCCACGGGCAGCCCCGATTTCGTAACTTTCTTAAAAAAATCCGACATACTTTCTTCTCCGTCTTATGCCAAGGCTTCACGCCGCCTCGTGCGTTCGTCTTATGCCAAGGTTTCACGCCGTCTCGTGCGTTCCGCCTTTTCCGCGTACGCCGCAGCGGCAATTTTAATCACGAAAAGCACCCCCGATTGCTCGTCGGAGGTGCAAATTCGCATTTTTCGCTTATTTTCGACGATTTCACGGATTCACTCCGCAAAACCTTACCGAAAATCAATCGCCGAAACTTACTTAAGGATCTTCGCGATAACGCCGGAACCAACCGTTCTGCCGCCTTCACGAATAGCGAAACGAAGACCTTCTTCCATAGCAACCGGCTTAATAAGAACAACTTTCATGTTGATGTTATCGCCGGGCATAACCATTTCAACGCCTTCGGGAAGCTCGATAGCACCCGTAACGTCCGTCGTTCTGATGAAGAACTGCGGTCTGTAATGGTTGAAGAATGCGGTATGACGGCCGCCTTCGTCTTTCGTAAGAACGTAAACCTGCGCTTCGAATTCCGTACCGGTTTTCACGGTGCCGGGCTTCGCAACAACCTGACCTTTTTCAATGTCGGTTCTGTTGATACCGCGGAGCAGAGCGCCTACGTTATCGCCTGCCATAGCTTCGTCCAGCTGCTTGTGGAACATTTCCAGACCGGTAATAACGGTAGGAACGGGCTTATCGATCAAGCCTACGATTTCGGCAGGATCGCCAACCTTCGCAATACCTCTTTCTACACGACCGGTAGCAACGGTACCACGACCGGAAATCGTGAATACGTCTTCCACGGGAAGAAGGAAGGGTTTCGCGTCGTCGCGGGGAGGAGTAGGAATATACTCGTCAACCGCATTCATAAGTTCGATGATGCACTGGCATTCGGGAGCCGCAAGGATTTCGGCGGGAGAAGCGTCGGAAGAAGCTTTCTCCAGAGCCTTCAGAGCGGAACCGCGGATAACGGGAACGTCGTCGCCGGGGAAGCCGTAGGAAGAAAGAAGATCTCTTACGTCCATTTCAACGAGGTCAAGAAGTTCCGCGTCATCAACAAGGTCGGTCTTGTTCATGAACACTACGATATAAGGAACGCCTACCTGACGGGCAAGCAGAATGTGCTCGCGGGTCTGGGGCATAGGACCGTCGGTCGCCGCAACAACCAGGATAGCGCCGTCCATCTGAGCAGCGCCGGTAATCATGTTTTTAACGTAGTCGGCGTGTCCCGGGCAGTCAACGTGCGCATAGTGGCGCTTGTCCGTCTGATATTCAACGTGCGCGGTGTTGATTGTGATACCACGCGCTCTTTCCTCGGGAGCCTTATCGATTTCGTCGTATCTCATCTTTTCCGCACCGCCGCGAGCAGCCATCACCATCGTGATAGCAGCCGTCAGAGTGGTCTTGCCGTGGTCAACGTGGCCGATGGTACCGATGTTAACGTGGGGTTTGCTTCTGTCGAATTTAGCCTTAGCCATAATTAAAATCCTCCGATTTTATTTATAAATTTTTATATTGCTTTTTTCCTGTTTTCGTCGGGCAGGAAGCCCGTTTCCGTTTTTTCTGCGCTCTTTACGCCGCCGGAAAAACCGCCGATCATTGTAAAAAACGTGTTTTGCGAAACGAAAAAACCGCTTTTTTCCGATACGCGATACAGCCGCACTGCTTCGCGGATTGTATTCATTATACCTTAAAATTTTGAAATTATCAAATATTTTAAAGGCGTTTTCGAAAAATTTTTTAAAATTCCTCTTGATTTTCACCCGATCGGCGGTTTTTTATACCTTTTCCGCCGAATCGGGAAAAATTCATCTTATTTCAGACGTTTCAAAAAACTCCGGCAATCGGGCGGAAATCAGTCTTTCTTGCCGCGTTTTTCGATGATGTCTTTCGCGATGTTCTGAGGCACTTCGCTGTAATGATCGAACTGCATCGTGAACTGTCCGCGCCCCTGCGTTCTGGAACGCAGCTCGGTGGCGTAACCGAACATTTCGGAAAGGGGAACTTCCGCGTCGATGATCTTCGCGCCGTTTCTGTCGTCGGTGCCGAGGATGGTGCCGCGACGGCCGCTGATGTTGCCCATCAGATCGCCGAAATAATCTTCGGGAGTGATGATCTGCACTTTCATAATCGGTTCGAGAAGCACGGGATGCGCCTTTTCAACGCCGTTCTTGAACGCCATGGAACCGGCAATCTTGAACGCCATTTCGGAAGAGTCCACTTCGTGATACGAACCGTCGTAAACGATAACCTTGAAGTCCACCATTTCGTAACCGGCAAGGAAGCCGTTCTTCGCCGCTTCCTGAATACCCTTGTCGATGGCGGGGATATATTCCTTGGGAATCGAACCGCCCACGGTAGCGTCCTCAAACGCATAGCCCGCGCCGGGTTCCTGAGGAATCAGGTGAATCTTACAATGACCGTACTGACCTTTACCGCCGGACTGACGCTTGTACATGCCTTCCGCGTCCACCGCGTTTCTGAACGTTTCGCGATAAGCAACCTGCGGCGCGCCCACGTTCGCTTCCACTTTGAATTCGCGAAGCAGACGGTCTACGATGATGTCGAGGTGCAATTCGCCCATACCGGCGATAATCGTCTGCCCCGTTTCCTGATCGGTGTACGTCTTGAACGTAGGATCTTCTTCGGCAAGCTTGATAAGCGCCATCGTCATCTTTTCCTGACCGGCTTTCGTCTTGGGTTCCAGCGACAGCTGGATAACCGGTTCGGGGAATACCATTTTTTCAAGAATAATCGGGTGCTTTTCGTCGCACAGCGTATCGCCCGTCGTGGTGTATTTCAAGCCGACGATCGCGCAGATATCGCCCGAATAAATCTCGGAAATATCTTTTCTTTCGTTTGCGTGCATCTGAACAAGACGGCCTACGCGTTCCTTCTTCTCCTTGGTGGAGTTGTACACGTAAGAACCCGCTTCCAGAACGCCCGAATAAGCGCGGAAATACGCCAGCGAACCCACGAACGGATCGGTAGCGATCTTGAACGCAAGTCCCGCAAACGGTTCGTCGTCGGAAGTCTTTCTCTCTTCCTCTTCGCCCGTATCGGGGTTTACGCCCTTCACGTGATCGACGTCAAGCGGGCTGGGCAGGAAATGAATCACCGCGTCAAGCAGGAACTGCACGCCCTTGTTCTTGTACGAAGAACCGCAGAGCATCGGAATGGATTCCATTTTCAGGCAGCGCAGACGCAGACCTTTGATGATGTCCTCTTCCGAAAGATCGCCGTCCTCGAAATATTTTTCCATCAGCTCGTCGCTGCCGGAAGCCGCTTCTTCCAGAAGCTTCGCGCGGTATTCGTCGGCAAGCGCCTGCATGTCCGCGGGAATCGGCTCCTTTCTGAAATCCTTTCCGAGGTCGTCGTAGTAAATTTCCGCTTCCATACGGATAAGGTCGATAATACCGCGGAAATCCGCTTCTTTACCGATGGGCAGTTCGATGGGAACGGGGTTGGCGCCGAGGCGCTCTTTAATCATTCTTTCCACACGGAAGAAATCCGCGCCGTTGATGTCCATCTTGTTCACGTACGCGATGCGGGGAACCTTGTAGGTATCCGCCTGACGCCATACGGTTTCGGACTGCGGCTCAACGCCGCCCTTCGCGCAGAACGTAGCCACCGCGCCGTCGAGAACGCGGAGCGAACGCTCCACTTCCACCGTGAAGTCCACGTGACCCGGCGTATCGATGATGTTGAAACGGTGTCCTTTCCAGATACAGGTGGTAGCGGCGGAAGTAATCGTAATGCCGCGCTCCTGCTCCTGCACCATCCAGTCCATCGTGGCGGCGCCTTCGTGCACTTCGCCGATTTTGTGTGTTTTACCCGTATAGAACAGGATACGCTCGGTGGTCGTCGTCTTGCCGGCGTCGATGTGCGCCATAATACCGAAGTTTCTGGTGTGTTGTAAATCGTATTCTCTGGGCATAATCTACTCCTCTCAGAATCTGAAATGCGCGAACGCTTTGTTTGCTTCCGCCATTCTGTGAGTATCTTCCTTCTTCTTGACGGTGCCGCCCGCGTTGTTGTACGCATCCATCAGCTCCGCCGCAAGTTTGTTTGCCATCTCTCTTTCGCTTCTCTTTCTGGTGTTGATAACCAGCCAGCGGATCGCAAGCGTCTGACGGCGTTCCGGGCGGATTTCAACGGGCACCTGATAGTTGGCGCCGCCTACACGGCGAGCCTTAACCTCCACAACGGGCATGATGTTTTCCATCGCCTGCTTGAATACGTCCATCGGGTCCTGATTGAGTTTCTCCCCCGCGATTTTAAAGGCGTCGTAAACGATCGTCTGCGCCGTGCCTTTTTTACCGTCGAGCATAATCTGATTGATGAGTTTCGTAACGACTTTGCTTCCGTACATAGGATCGGGCAAAACGTCTCTCTTGGGAACATTACCTCTTCTGGGCATGATATAAATCCTCCTTTAATAATATTAAGTGTAAGGGTACTACCCTTAGTACAACTATCGCACGCTGCGTTCTTTCTCCGCCGCAAAAGCGCCGAAGCCCGAACGAGGGCGAACCTTCCGCGTATTTTCCGCCGCGTTATTATTGCCTCCCGCGCGTTTCCGCCGTGTTTACGTCTGCCGTATTTACAGCGTTTCCGCGCTCCCGTTCCGCGCGCCGTATACATTATAATAACGCACGGTGCGCCCGAACCTTCGGGGACAATGTTTTTCACGCGGATTTCCGCGTACTGTCTACTTTATTTCGGGCAGTCTTTCGAAAGCATATTCCGAATTACAAGTAGCTTTTGTTACTCTTTGTTTTGCTTCGCGAGTATTTTAAACGATAAAGCTTAAAAACGAATTACTTCTTAGCGCGTTTTGCGCCGTACTTGGAACGGGCCTGTCCGCGTTTCGCAACGCCGGCGGTATCGAGGGCTCCGCGGATGATGTGGTAACGCACACCGGGAAGATCCTTTACACGTCCGCCTCTGATCAGAACGGAGCTGTGCTCCTGCAGGTTGTGCCCTTCGCCGGGAATGTAAACCGTACCTTCCTGCTTGTTGGTAAGACGCACACGTGCGATCTTTCTCAAAGCGGAGTTAGGCTTCTTGGGGGAAGTCGTGGTTACGGACAAACATACGCCGCGTTTCTGGGGGCAGTTATCGAGAATAGGACTCTTCGATTTGAAAGTGATTTTCTCTCTGCCCTTTTTGATGAGCTGATTGATAGTAGGCATAAGTTTAACCTCCTTGTAAAATTATAGAATATCTTTCGAAAAATTGCCCTTACGCAATTAAAGAAAGCGAAGATGAAGAAGCGGTTTTTTCCGGATTCCGCATAAAAAAACATGAAAACAAACCGCAAAAATCGGCGTAAAGGGCATAGAAATGCCTTTTGCGCACACTCACAGAGAAGATTTTAGCAAAAAAAACGGCGTTTGTCAACTGTTTTCGCGCCGTTTTACGGGAATTTGCAGGAATTTAAGTATTTCGGGAAAAATAAAGCCTTCCCCTTGGGGGGAAGGTGTCTGCGATAGCAGACGGATGAGGGGCGCAACTTGTTTTCTAATTGTTTGTCAAAAGTAGCTTTGCAAAAAAAAATTGTCAGCCGCTTCGTGGCTTCCCCTTGCTTCATTTTGCTCAACGCAAAATTCAGCAAAAATTGTCAGCCTCTTTCAGAGGCTTCCCCTCGGGGAGAAGCTCCTTGCGAAGCAAGGTGATGAGGGGCGTCGCCTATTATGCAAAGCCCGTTTTTTGGTTTTCTGAATATTTTTGACAAAAAATTTCAGAAAAATCAAGGGGCAGTTACAAAACCGAACCGCCCCTTTATTCGTTAAAGTTTCATTCCCCGAAATTTTATAATTTTATTTTACCATTCTTCGATTTCGCCGTTATCATTATAGTGCCAATAATTGCCGCTTGCAGTCGGTTTTTCTGCGCTATAATAATATCGCGTTGTATTTTTTAATTTTTCATTATAAAAATCAATGCTTATCGTACCCCATTCGCTTTCACTGCCTTTATAATATATTTTTGTAAGCCCGCTGCAATTATAAAACGCCCTGTAGCCGATAGAGGTTACGCCGTCCGGTATCGTTATATTTGTAATTCCGCTGCAATAAGCAAACGCACAATCAATAGGCACAGGGATTTTTCTTTCTTTTTAGATAGTGGCGCGGCTTTCATTGTCACGCCACTTC
>ERZ779876.1757-NODE-1757-length-17456-cov-5.793460_pt1 | contig 17456 bp, 19 predicted proteins | sample MGYA00511068_ERZ779876 | MGnify/ENA primary metagenome ERZ779876 (study PRJEB29588, sample SAMEA1970858) | human gut metagenome | biome: human gut; feature: human-associated habitat; material: faeces | place: Denmark | collected 2008/2010 ...
TGGGTTGACGAAGGCCCAAGCTGAAAAATTAAAGGCTAAGAAAGACGCTGAAGAAAAGAGGTGGCGTGAACAAAAGAAAGCGCAGCAAAAACTTGCTGCAGCAGAAGCTTTGCAGTTTGCTGCCCCTCAAGAAGCTCCTTTTTCCAATGTTACACTGGCTGAGTTTATGGAAGAGTTTATCACCCAGTATGGTTCTAAACATTGGGGAGCCGCCTATTATGCAAGTGCGAAGGCTTTGATGAACAACTATGTGTATCCCTACTTTGGACAACACAAAATCACAAACATCACCACAAAGATGATTGACGATTTTTATACCCTTTTGGTGACGAAAGTGGAGCTGGTGGGAAAATGCAAGGGAAAAAGGCGAACGGGAAAAGAGAAAAAATATGTGACTCCCTCTCTGGTATCGGACATTCACAAAATTCTCCGGACGGCATTTAACCAGGCAAGGAGGTGGAGATATATCAAACAGAACCCTTTCCTGGACGCGGATTTGCCGGAGTACAAAGAAAAGGAACGTCCGGCTTTCTCTCCGGAAGAATTTGAGAAGATTTTGGAATACACAGACGACCCTGGGGATTATCAGCGCTTTACTCTGCATCTTGCCCTGTGCATTCAGTACTACTGCACAACCCGCGGCGGGGAAATTGGGGCGCTCCAATGGGAAGACTACGACCCCGAGAAAAGGACTCTGCATATCTATAAGGCTCTTGCCCGGATTGACAAGGCAAACCTGGATTTGCCCAAACTGAAGGTTTACTATACTTTCCCAGTGCTGAATCCATATAACCGGACAAAAGTTGTGCTGAAGGCGCCGAAAACAGAGGCCACGGCCCGTTACTGCGTGCTCAACCACCTGATGATGGAAAAGCTGGATTGGATGAAGAGCCTTCAGGAAAAAATGGTGGAAGAAGTATTTGGAACAGACTATCAAGACAACCGGCTGATTGTGTGCCAACCTAATGGCCGGCCCATGATGCCGGAGCAGCTCAACACAAAATTCAAGGAAGTGATCGTTGAGATGCGGGAAAGTGGTTACCAATTTACCAGCGTAGCAGAAGACAGACTGGATGATGTGGTCTTCCACAGTGTCCGAGCAGCCAGCGCCACAAAGAAGATGCAGGTGTCAAAAGGCAATATCAAAGCGGTTATGCGAGCAGGAGGCTGGGCCGAGCCGGACATGGTAATCCGGTATGCAAAGACTTATGACCAGGATCAGGCCCTGATTGCGGAACAGATGGAAAAAGATGCTCACAAGGAGGGAAACACCGGAGCATCCCAGGAAACAGAAGAACTACTCCAGAAGATTTTGGAGCATCCAGAGGTTCTCAGCCAGCTGATCCAGGCCCTAAAACCTTAGCCGAAATGATCAAAGCTAAGGTTAAAAACCTTAGCTTTGGGGGGTTAAGTTAACATAACAACAAAAAACACCCCCAAAAACCTTAGCCGAAATCAGGCCAAATGAGACCGACAGAGATTTTGGGACCCATGAAAAAGCCAGGTAGAATGGGGGTTTTCGCCAACAAAAAAACCTCCCGGCCGAAGCTGGGAGGTTTTGTGTTTTCTTTCCAAAAATGATGCGCCCGTCCAAAAGAGAGACGGAAAATCTAGATTTTATGCGGGTTTGGGATAATCCCGGGATTGTGAACCGCGGGACTTTCCAAAAAAGATGTGGAAACCGCTGGGGATTCATCCACTGGATGGCAGCTCAGGTTTTGGTGGATCTGTGGCCAAAACTGCAGAAAGAGTGTCCAGGAGTTAAATTCCAACTGGTGCCATTCGACAATACACCCGAGAACGCCCGGGAGATTCTGGCCAATTTGGGACAGAACATTGATGTAATAGCGGGTATCTTTGATGAAACAATGTTGAACCTGCGCCGCTGTGCCGGGTTGGAAATTTCAAGGGAACCTATCTGCGCGGCGGTGTCCATTCATCACCGGCTGGCGGGAAAAGACAGGCTCACCGTTCAGGATCTGTATGGCGAAAAATTCATGATGATGCGTCGGGAATGGAGCCACTATGTAGATTTGCTACGAGATGATCTTTGGAAAAACCATCCGAAGATCCAAATTGTGGACTTTGACTTTTACGATGTGAATGCCTTTAACCAGTGCGAAAACAACGATTGTGTGCTGATGGCGGTGCCCAAGTGGCAGTACGTCCATCCGCTTTTGAAAATCCTACCCGTGGATTGGAGTTACACAATTCCCTATGGCCTGCTCCATTCACCAGATCCTTCCCCTGTAGTCAAGCAGTTTCTAAGGGCGGTGCAAAAAGAAACTGGACGGGACAAGTAATAACCAAAAGGTAAATACTACATAACGAAACGAGACTTCTGTGGAAGTCTCGTTTTTTTTATAATGAAATCAGAAAAGGAAGAAAGGCAGGTGACAAAATGAAGGTGCAAGGAAATCTGGTAGCTACGGTTTGTCTGTTGCTGTGCCTCGCAGGATGTGCGAGTCCTGGACAAACAGAGACAACTTCTTCCGGTGAATCTCACTCGGCAGAGAGCACCGCACCTTTGGATGATGCAGATTTTCAGCAGGAATCAGCCGGCTTTGCGCCTACGGATCAAATGACAGAGCCATTTACTGTATCCACCCCCATTCAAGAAGTGATGGATGATCCCGTTTTTGGAAGATACGGACGCTTGCTTTTTCCAGTGGATGATTGGTATATGAGCGGCAATACATTGGGTGAACTGCAACTCACTTGGTACAACAACATCGGCCCAAATGAAACCGTAGAGATTGTCAATACCCTGTGGCAGCGAGCCAACGCTGGTGAAACTGTTTTCTACGATATTTATACAGAAGAAGAAAAAGCGGAAGATCCGGATAAAGCGGATACGGGATTGTTTTTCTTCAAAGGCGATCCCGGAGCCAAATTCGCCGTATGTAATGCGGGAGGCGGTTTTGCCTATGTGGGCGCTATGCAGGACAGTTTCCCTCATGCGCTGGAAATATCCAAACGAGGATATAATGCTTTTGCTCTCATCTATCGCCCTGGAGCCCAAACCGCCTGTGAGGATTTGGCAAGGGCAATCAGCTTTATTTTTGAGCACGCGGAGAAACTGGAAGTTGATACGGAAGGATACTCTCTCTGGGGCGGTTCAGCCGGAGCCCGTATGGCAGCGTGGCTTGGGTCTTATGGCCCGGCGGCATTTGGAGGGGATGATCTTCCACAGCCGAGTGCAGTAATTATGCAGTACACGGGCCACAGTGATTATACGGAAAACGATCCACCAACTTTCGCCTGTGTGGGAGAAAGCGATGGCATTGCAAACTGGCGAACCATGCAGCGGCGTATAGAAGCGCTGGATGCCTTGGGGATTCCAACCGAATTTCACCACTATCCCGGCCTGCCCCACGGATTCGGATTGGGAACCGGTACGGTAGCAGAAGGATGGTTGGATGAAGCGGCCCAATTTTGGGAAGCACAAATGTGAGCATCCTGTTGATTGAACATAAAACATTTTACAGAAAGGAAGCATCATTATGAACAACTTTATTTTCCAAAACAGCACGAAGGTCTATTTCGGCAAGGGTTGTGTGAAAGAGTATCTGGCCTGCCTGACCAAAAATGCGCAGACTATCCTGTTGGCCTATGGCGGCGGCAGCATCAAGCGCAATGGTGTCTACGATGAAATCACAGGCATTCTGAAAGGCGCTGGAAAGACCATCGTGGAGTTCTCCGACATCATGTCCAACCCCACCTATGCCAAGGTACAGGAGGGTGCAAGGCTGGCACGGGACAATCAAGCGGATATGATTCTGGCCGTAGGCGGAGGCAGCACCATGGACTGCTGCAAAGCTGTCTCTCTGGCTGCCCGGTATGACGGGGACATCTGGGAGGATTTCTGGGCTCACCCCGGCGTCATCGACTTTGATCCGCTGCCTCTAGGTGTAGTCGTTACTGTGGCTGGTACTGGCAGCGAGTGCAACGGCGGCGCGGTAATCACCAATGAAGAGAGAAAGATAAAAACAGGGCGGGATTATCCGGCTCTCAATCCCCGATTTGCTCTGATGGACCCCACCTATACCTTTTCTGTACCCAAAAAACAGATAGCATCTGGTAGCTTTGACATCCTCAGCCACATCATGGAGACCTATTTCAGCCAGCCCAATGAGGACAATGTTTCCGATGACATCATGGAGGCACTGATGCGTAGCGTGATCCGAAATCTGCGTGTTGCCATGGACACCCCGGAGGATTACACGGCTCGGTCCAATCTGATGTGGGATTCCACCATGGCGGAAAACCGACTCATCAAGATGGGAAAAAAGTGCGACTTTGAATGTCACAACATGGAGCACCAGCTGGGCGCTTATACCAACTGCAACCACGGCTGTGGTCTGGCGGTACTCCACCCGGTCTACTACCGCCATATTTACAAGGAAGGGCTGCCCAAGTTTGTCCGCTTTGCGGAGAATGTATGGGGAATTGAGCGGGATGGAAAATCCGATGAAGCGTTGGCTCTGGCCGGTATCGATGCCCTTTCCAGCTTCATTCAAGAGATTGGCTTGCCAACTACCCTCAAGGAGCTGGGCGCACAAAAGGAGCAACTAAAAGAAATCGCTGATTCCTGTGGTATTTCCCAGGGCAGCTATAAGCCTATGACCCATGAAGAGATTCTGGAAATTTTCCATGAATGCTATGAATAAGAGCCCCCGATTAATACAGAAAAGGAATGACCATTATGAAAAAACTGACTGCAATTTTCTTGTGTTTTGCAATGGCGTTGAGCCTCGCTGCCTGTGGAAACACCACATCTTCCACAAGTGAATCCAGTGCGCCGGAATCCTCCGTTCCCCCTGCATCCAGTGAAGCAAGCGACACATCGTCCACCGCTGCCAGTCAGGAACCGGCTTCCCCGGAGGAAACCGAAGTGGAGGCTGGTAACACACTGGTAGTCTATTTCTCTGCTACTGGCAATACCGAACAGGCAGCTACTTACATTGCAGATATTACCGGCGGCGACCTGTTTGAGCTGGAACCTGCTGATCCTTATACGGACGAAGATTTGAACTACAACAATGAGGACAGCCGGGTTTCTCAGGAATATGCGGATGAGTCTTTGCGGGATGTGGAACTGGTGAGCGACACGGTGGAGAACTGGGACAGCTACGACACGGTATTCATTGGTTATCCGATCTGGTGGGGCATTGCAGCATGGCCGACGGATGGTTTTGTAGAGGCTAATGATTTTACCGGCAAGACTGTGATCCCCTTCTGCACCTCCTCCAGTTCCGGCCTGGGTGAAAGTGGTGAACGGCTGGCAGAACTGGCTGGAACCGGAGACTGGCAGGAAGGAATGCGTTTCCGTTCCAGCGTTAGTGAGGGCGATGTGCAGGAATGGCTGGATAGCCTGAGCCTGTCATAACAATCAGGAAGGAGGACCCCCATGAAGCATATTTTTTCCTTTTTTCTTGCAGGAATACTTCTTTTAAGCTTTTCCGCTTGCAGCAGCGAGACTTCGGGGCCCGACCGGGTTTCAAGTACAGAATCTTCCACAGCCCAGCCCCCGGAAACAGATTCGGATGCAACACAGTCCTCTTCCAATACCATGGAGCAGGAAACGGTCAGTCCCAACTCAGATCGCAATATTCTGATCGCCTATTTCACTATGCCGGAAGATGTAGAGGATAACTAACAACACGGGTTGCCTCATGACTATCCGTATAGCAGCGGGTTCTTCCGCTTTCGGGGAGAGCCTGCTCTTTTCTGAAAATCTCAAGGAAATATACCGGAATCCGAAGAAGTTAAAACCTTTGACTTATCACTCCATAACCAACGGAGACTTCTGTTTTTTTTCGCAATGGATTACAATAGAATCACAAAGGAGAGAAAGATGATGCAGATGAGAACACTGGGCACTGATTTGAACGTATCTGCTGTAGGCCTGGGGTGCATGGGCTTTTCTCATGCCTACGGTGCGCCTACGGAGGAAGCAGAGGCTGTCCGTCTAATCCGTCGCGCCTTTGATTTGGGCTATACTTTTTTTGATACCGCTGAGGTGTACGGTACCGCCGACGACCCCCATGTAAATGAAACGCTGGTGGGCAAGGCACTGGCAGATGTAAAGAATCATACGGTAATCGCCACGAAATTTGGCCTGCGGTTTGACCAGGAGAGCGGAAAGGTTCCATTGCCTCTGGTGGCGGATTCCCGCCCGGAGACCATCCGCAAATCTGTGGAAGGATCTTTGAAACGGCTCGGAACCGATCACATTGACCTGTACTTTCAGCACAGAATCGACCCCAACGTAGAGCCGGAAACGGTGGCGGAGGTGATGGCCGATCTGATCCGGGAAGGGAAAATCACCCACTGGGGCATCTCGGAGGCAAATGAAGACTACCTGCGGAGGGCTCATGCCGTGTGCCCGGTGACGGCGGTACAGAACCGATACTCTATGATGGCACGGCATTATGAACCGTTATTCCCCATTTTGGAAGAATTGGACGTGGGCTTGGTGGCTTTTTCCCCTATGGCCAATGGTTTTCTCACCGGGCAATATGGCAAGGGGCAGCGCTTTGATGCTGCCACCGACTACCGTGCTACTATGCCCCAGTTCACTGACAAAGCTGTGGACCAAAATGCCGCACTTTTGAAACTGCTCGCAGATATGGCTGCGGAAAAAGGAGCAACCTCGGCCCAGATCTCCATGGCCTGGATGTTGTGTAAGCACCCGTGGATTGTACCCATTCCTGGCACTCGCAAGGAAGATCGCATGAAAGAAAATGCTGAGGCCGCATCTGTTTTTCTGACGCCCAGTGAGGTGCGCGCTCTGGACGACGCCCTGGATCATATGAATATGTCTGCGGTATTCGGTGGAACGCCTTTAAAATAAACGGAAGGAGTATACTCATGAACAAAACACTACTTGATATATCTCGGCAGTTTTGGGAAGCTATGGAACACGCCGACGAAGTGGGGATGCGAGCCTGTGCTCATCCTGACTGCAACTTTGTCCATATTGGCATCACCTGCAAACTGGACAAAGAAATCGAATTTTACACCAGTGGGGCCTTTCAACCTACGAATATTACCTTCCACAGTCAGAAGGCTGAGTTGTTTGGAGATACCGGAGTGGTGCTTACTGACTGCGATTACAGCCTACTGCTGGGCGGGAAGGAAACCACTCACCACTTTATGGTGACGGAAGTGTACACCCAGGATGAAAAACGGTGGAAGTTGGTCACTTTTTCCTTTACGGCATTGGTGTATTGAACCGCCAGCCACAAATTTTGGTAAACACTGTTTGTATCGGTACAAACAAGCAATCACTTTTTAGGAGGATTTATTTATGGAATACGCAACTTTGAACAACGGAATCAAAATGCCCATGGCAGGCATTGGCACCTTTTTGCTTACCCCGGATGAAGCGGAGGCATCCGTCCTCTCCGCTCTTCAGTGCGGATACCGCCTGATTGACACGGCCAATGCCTATGTGAACGAAAAAGCCGTTGGCCGGGCTATGAGGAAATCTGGGATTCCGAGAGATGAGATTTTTCTGGAAACCAAACTGTGGCCCAGTTTTTATGAGCAGGAAGATGCGGTAGAAAAGACGCTCCAGCGCCTGGGAACCGGCTACATTGACCTGCTGCTGATCCACCAGCCCGCAGGCAACTATGTCGCAGGTTACCGGCTCATGGAGAAAGCCTACAAAGAGGGCAAGGTGCGCGCCATTGGCCTTTCCAACTTTACCCCGGAGCAGGTGCAGGAGATTCTGGACATCTGTGAGGTAAAGCCTGCCGTGCTCCAAACAGAGGTGCACCCCTACTCGCAGGAGAAGGAACTGAAGGCATTTCTGGATAAAGAAGGCATCGTCATCCAGGCATGGTATCCTCTGGGTCATGGAGACAAGGCGCTGATCCAGGAGCCGTTGTTCACGGAATTTGGCAAAAAGTATGGCAAGAGCAATGCCCAGATCATCCTGCGCTGGCACATTCAGGCCGGCAATATCGTGATCCCCGGCTCCAAGAACCCGGCCCATATCAAAGAAAATTTCAACCTATTTGACTTTGCGTTGACAGATGATGAAATGGGTAAAATCACTGCTTTGGACAAGCAGAAGCGATATTACACCAGTACACCGGAAATGCTGAAGAAGTATGCGGAAATGGTTCCGCCTGTAGACGAGCAGAAATAAGGAGGGATTCGCAATGCGTAAGAATTTTGGAACAAAATCCTGGTTTTATCCGCTGCCGGTGCTTGTGATCGGCACCTATGATGAAAACGGCAATCCTGATGCCATGAATGCCGCATGGGGCGGCCTGTACGATGCAGACAAGGTAGTACTGTGTCTGAGCGCTGGTCATAAGACCACCAAGAATATCCAGGCAAAGGGAGCGTTTACCGTCAGTTTTGCTGACGCTGCCCATGCGGTTTCTGCGGACTATGTTGGTATGGTGTCCGCAAATAATGAGCCGAAAAAGATGGAGAAGTCTGGCTTCCATTGCACCAAGAGCGAATCGGTGGATGCGCCCCTCATCGATGAACTGCCGGTAGCTCTGGAGTGCAAACTCCTGAAAGTGAGCGAGGACGGCAACATCATCGGTCAGATTGTAAACGTAAGCATTGACGAAAGCGTACTGGACAGCGATGGGAAGCTGGATATGAGCAAATTCCATCCCATCTCTTTTGAGCCAGCCAACAATGGGTACCATGTGCTGGGTGAGCGTGTGGGCAATGCGTTCAGCGATGGCGGCAAGTTGAAATAAGGGGGCGAATGATATGAATAAGGAATTTCACAATCTGTTCCCGCAGGGCGGTCCCAACACGGTGGCCGGGCAGTATTTCAGCGGGGCCAGTTATCTCTGCCCTTTAAGCGACATGGGCGTGCCTGTTTCCAATGTGACCTTTGAGCCCAGTTGCCGGAACAACTGGCACATCCACCATAACGGCGGTCAAATTCTTCTTTGTACGGCGGGTCGGGGTTATTATCAGGAGTGGGGCAAATCCGCTCAGGAATTGAACCCTGGAGATGTGGTTAACATTCCGCCCGAGGTAAAGCACTGGCATGGGGCGGCTCCTGACAGTTGGTTTGCCCATATAGCGATTTCCGTTCCAGGTTCCAAAGCCGAGTGGCTGGAGCCGGTAGATGAAGCAGAATATGCTAAATTAAAATAAATCCGATAGAAAGGATGGGATTATCATGGATAAAGTAACAGCGGGCAGAGATGCCATGAGCAAATTTGCCCCTAAATTTGCGGAATTAAACGATGATGTCCTCTTTGGAGAGGTTTGGTCGCGAGAGGATAAGCTCTCGCCCCGTGACCGTAGCCTGATTACCGTCTCCGCCTTGATGGCCAGCGGAATTCTGGATACATCCCTTCTTCATCATATTGAGCGGGCCAAGGTCAACGGTGTAACCGCCACCGAGATGAGCGAGGCATTGACCCAGCTTGCTTTTTATGCTGGCTGGCCCAAGGCGTGGGCGGCTCTGCGGATGGCAAAAGATGTCTATGGAGAGGAATAAGATGGAGCGCCCTTTTGTTGTGTGCCATATGCTCACTTCTCTGGACGGAAAGATTGACGGTGCGTTTTTCGGTGTGCCTGAAACAATTCCGGCGATAAAAGCCTATGGGGAACTGCGAAGTTTTTACGGATGTCAGGCCACCTTATACGGCACAACTACCATGCTGGAGGGGTATGCCGAGGGAAAGGTGGGGCAGCTACCCACTGTGGTGTCCACTCCGCCCCGAGCGGATTGGGTAAACCCGACAGGCAAGGCCATGGGCAATTTCATTGTTGCAGTGGACCCACAGGGTCAGCTGGCCTATTCCGGATTGTCCATCGAAAAAAAGGGCCGCCCCGCCGCCCATGTGATCGAGGCGCTGACGGAGCAGGTGGCTCCAGAATACCTGTCTTATTTACAGGATCAAGGGGTTTCCTATCTGTTTGCCGGCGAGAAACGACTGAACTGCACTCTGCTTTTGGAGAAACTGCATCGACTGTTTGGCATCAACAAACTGATGCTGGCGGGCGGCGGGATCGTCAATGGATCGTTTTTGGCTGAAAATTTGGTGGACGAGTTGAGTCTAGTCATTGCCCCGGTAGCTGACGGCGGCAACGGTGTCAGTTCCTTTACCCAAGTTGATTTTCTGCCATCCTGGCCACCGACTGCATTTCATCTTAAAGAGGTGCAGACAGTTGTACCGAATGTGTTATGGATGCGCTACACCCGGCCATAAACGGGCATATTCGTCTAATCAATAGAATGATTTTACAAGGCAAGGTATCTGTTTCAACAGGTACCTTGTTTTCGTATTAGTGGAAAGCTAAAGGTTAATACTTTATAACGAATCGAGACTTCTGTAACCTTACAGAAACCTTTACAATAAAATCAGAAACAAAAGATTACCCAGGCAATGCCTGGATAGGTGTTGTGAAGCCACAGAAAGGAAGTTATCCATGATGGAATATGTATTATTGAATAACAACGTTAAAATGCCAAAACTGGGATACGGCGTTTTCCAAGTCTCGAACGAAGAATGCGAGCGCTGTGTACTGGATGCAATCTCAGTGGGGTATCGCGCGATTGATACCGCTCAGTCCTACGGAAACGAGGAAGCGGTAGGCAATGCTATCCAAAAATGTGGCGTACCCAGAGAAGAATTGTTCCTCACCAGCAAGATCTGGATGTCCAACGCCAGTTATGAAAAGGCAAAGGCATCCATCGACAAATCCCTGCACAAGCTGAAAACCGACTACCTTGACCTGATGCTAATCCATCAGCCCTTTGGAGATTATTACGGCGCATACCGAGCCATGGAGGAAGCATACAAAGAGGGAAAGCTGCGGGCTATTGGCGTGTCCAACTTCTACCCGGACCGACTGATCGATCTGTGTCAGTTCGCAGAAATTGCACCCATGGTCAATCAGGTGGAAACCCATGTGTTTCAGCAACAGCGAACTGCGCACGAATACATGAAAAAGTACGGTGTGCAGCACGAGGCATGGGGCCCCTTTGCCGAAGGGAAGAAAAACTGTTTTACCAACCCGGTACTAGTTGAAATTGGCGAAAAGTACGGAAAAACGGCTGCACAGACTGCCCTGCGGTTTCTGATCCAGTCCGATGTAGTCGTGATCCCAAAATCCACGCACAAAGAGCGGATGGAACAGAACCTGAATGTATTTGACTTCTCCCTGAGTGAAGCAGATATGGAGGCCATCCGCACTCTGGATGAAGGAAAGAGTCTGTTCTTTGACCATTACGATCCTTCCACAGTGGAAATGCTCACCAATATGGGCAAAACGCGAATCGTATAAAGTGGAAAAGCCCAATGAGCAGGATGCAGCCTATCTCCACGGAGCATCTCAGTGGGATGGGGACTATGCGCCCATTGCGGAAAATGGCACGGCTGTCTATATTTTTATGGCAGAACATGATGAGTATTATGGTTCCCAGCGGGCATGGAGTGCTTACAACAGTCTCCATGATGCCTATGAAGAAGCTGGATGGAGCGAGGAGCAGATCAGCAATGTTCTTCAGATCCAGACACCAAATGACGAATGGTTCGCTCAGCGGGGCGTTACCAGCAATTATCATGGCGGCGGCAATGTGGTTTTTGGGGAAGATGATGTTTTAAACTGGGTCTTGTCTCACACCAAGGAGGAGAATGAATCATGAAGGTATTGCTTGTAAATGGCAGCCCTCACCGGGAAGGCTGCACCTATACAGCACTGTGTGCGGTGTCGGAGGCGCTCAATCAGAACGGGATTGATACCGATACGTTCTGGATTGGCAATAAGCCGATTTCCGGCTGTATCGCCTGTCACAAGTGCAATGACCGCAATCGCTGCGTGCTTGAGGATACGGTAAACGATTTTTTGTCATTGGCAGAGGATTATGATGGCTTTGTATTTGGAACGCCGGTCCACTGGGCAGGAGCTACCGGTGCAATCACTTCTTTTCTGGACCGTGCTTTTTATGCCGATTTGAACGGAGGCGGCAGACGATTCTATTTGAAACCTGCAGCGGCAATTATGTCGGCTAGACGAGCCGGAACGACGGCTACATGGGATCAGCTGAACAAGTATTTTGGTCTGATGCAGATGCCTATTATTACGTCTCGTTATTGGAACATGGTGCATGGAACAACACCGCAGGAAGTAATGCAGGACCGTGAGGGCCTTGCGACTCTTCGAACACTGGGCCATAATATGGCTTATTTTCTCAAGTGCAAAGAGGTAGGCAGCAAGCTGGTGCCTCTGCCCCCGGAAGAACCGTGGGAAATGACAAATTTCATTCGATAAGGAACCAATAAAGGATAGGAGGTCAACCCCAATGCAAAGCAAAACGATTGGAAAAATCATCGTAGATCTTGGCATGACCGTCCTTCCGATGCTGCTTATGGCCTTTGAACGGATTGGCAGAACGGCTCATGAGTGGATCGGAGCCGGGATGTTCGTGCTGTTCAATGCCCCGCCTGCGGGTTTTTGTTTTAAAACAAGCATCACCCCCGCTCCGCAAAAAACGGAACGGGGGTGATGCTATTTATAATTCTATTTTACTCTGCAATTTCTGCGCTCAGCAGGTCTAAAATCGCGTCTTCCGCGTTCCAGAAGTACGCGGTTTCACCGAGAAGCACCGTGATGCCCGTGCGGTCAAAATAGGTGCGCACGCCGTCTGCCATGCCGCAGCAGGCGACCGTTTTGCCTTGCTTTTGCAGGCTTTCACACAGTTCCAAAACGGCCTGCGCGCCGGAAACGTCAATGTTCGGCATGCCGCGCAGGGAGAAGATCACATGGTCGTAGGCGGGCATTTCCGCCATGCGGCGGTTGAATTCATCCACCGCGCCGAAGAACAGAGAGCCTGTCACGTACACAACGCCGGTCGTCTCCAGCACCGGCGGCTTGCCTTCCACCGTGCGCAGCTTATTCGCGTCAATGTCGGAGAAGCTTACGCCAATCTGGCTGGATTTTGCAATGTACAAAATCGCAGAGTACGCAACACCGAGCAAAATCGCGACCGTCAGGTCAAAGATCACCGTCGCGAGCATCGTGACGAGGAACTGGCTGATGCCGGATTTTAGCTTGTGGCTGAAAAGGTAGCGGATGCCGCCCCAGTCGTTCATGCGCCACGCCGTTACCATCAAAACGCCGGCAAGCGCCGCAAGCGGCAGGCGCGCCATCACGCCGCCGAGCAGAAACATGGAGGCGAGCAGGAAAACGGAGTGGAACACGCTCGCAAGGCGCGTCTGCTGGCCGGATTTCACCGCTACGCTCGTGCGCGCAATGGCTGCCGTAGCCGGCACACCGCCGAAAAGCGGCAGCAGCATGTTGCCTACGCCCTGCGCGATGAGCTCTTGGTCGGCATTGAACGGCTCGTTTTTCATGCGGGAAGCCGAAGCACCGCACAAAAGGCTTTCAATCATGCCGAGCGCCGCAATCGTCACAATGGGCGAGATGAGGTTTTTCAGCATGTTAAGGTTCAGGCTGCCGAGGTCAAGGCGGTCAGCGAGCATCAGCGTGCGCGGAATGTCGCCCACCGTCGCAATGGAATCCATACGGAACAGGGCGGAAACGACCGTTGCCAAAATGATGCCCACAAGCGAGCCCGGCACGCGTGCGCCCCACTTTTTCGGCCAGACAATCATCACGACAACGACAAGCAGACCAATCAGCACCGCTTGGAGGTTCGGATGAAAGCCGAGGCGCGCGTAAGACGCGATTTTTGCCAAATTCGAGCTGCCCTCGGACGCAGTGCCGAAGAAATTATCGATTTGCCCCATCGCGATAATAATCGCAATGCCGGACGTAAAGCCCATGATGACGGGCATCGGGATGAAGCTGATGAGCCGCCCAAGCTTAAAAATACCGGCTAAAAGCAGCAGTGCGCCCGCCGCAAAGCACGCGAAAAACACACCCTGCAAGCCGTAAGACGCCACAATGCCCACCAAAACGGCGCTCATCGCGCCTGTGGGGCCGGAAATCTGGAACGAAGCGCCGCCGAGTACTGCAATGACAACGCCCGCAATAATCGCCGTAACAAGACCCGCAGCTGCCGTAGCGCCGGAAGATACGCCGAACGCCAGCGCAAGGGGCAGCGCCACCGCGCAAACAGTCAGGCCCGCCATGATGTCTTTCATCAGCTTGGCGGTGTTGTAGCCCGAAAACTCCTGTTTCAGGTTCGTTAAATAGTTTTTTATCATGTTTCCTTCCAATAAATTGATTTTTCCGCATCATTTGCCGCTTTTTTACCGCAGCCTATTAACTATACCATTAGGAGCCGCTTTAATGCAAGGAAAAAGATACGCCCTTTTCTCGCGCTTTTCTGTGCATACAGCCCGCGTGACACACCTTATAAAAATCTTTACTTTTTATCGAGAATACGCTATACTTTGTACAAAAGAAACACGCAAAAGCTAATTTAAAAGGGGGAACCTATGGAAACTTACCGGCATGTCTCGCAGATTATAAATACCAATCTAAACCATACAAAAGGGCTCCTTGCGCCCGAAAACACACCATATGCGCTGCCGTTTACATTCCTGCGCGGTGCAAAGCCCGGCCCGTCGCTCGTTGTCACGGGCGGCCTGCACAGCGGGGAGTATCCCGGCGTCGCGGCGTGCGCGCGGCTCTCGCAGACGCTTTCGCCCGAAGACCTCGCCGGCAGCGTTTTACTTTTGCACTGCGTGAACGAGACCGGCTTTTTCGCGCACAGCGAAGCGCTCGTCCCGGAGGGCAACGTCAACCTAAACGGCGATTTTCCCGGTGACTTAAGCGGTACGCCCGGCAAGCGTCTTGTAGCGTTCATGGAGCAGGAGATCATGCCGTTTGCGGATTATATTCTCGACTTGCACAGCGGTGGCGGAATGGAGCCGCTTTCACCTTGCCTGTTTTTCCCCGTCACGGCGGGTGAAAACGTGCTGCGCACATCGCTTAAAATGGCGGCGGCAACGGGGATTGAACACCTTGTGGCGTCTTCTGCAAAAACGGGCTTTTACAGCTTTGCCGCCCAGCACGGTGTGCCCGGCCTGCTTTTGGAGCGCGGCTACGGCGCCATGTGCCGCGAAGAAGACGTTTCAAATTACTGCACCGATGTGCGCGGTGTCTTAAAAGCCGTAAATATGCTCCCCGGTGAGCCGGAAAATACCGACAAAAAGACCGTCTGGCCGAAGGTGGATTATCTCGTCGCTGAGCATAAGGGCCTGTGGTACCCCACTGTAAAAAAAGGCGATATCCTGCCCGCAGGCGCGCTTTTGGGCGAAGTCCGCGACTTCTGGAATAACCCCCTCGGCGAGTACCGCACCTTGTACGCAAGCCGCGTGTTATACCACCACACCGGCCTTCCGCTGCGCCCCGGAGACAGCCTTGCCGCCTGTGCGCACACGGAAGAAGCTTTTATATTGGAAGACTTGGAAGCCACCGTGCAGCGGTTTCTCTCGTAAAAATAAACACAAAGAGGTATGAAAATGAACGTGAAAAAAACGGAAAGAGACGGCATTGTCCGCGCCTATCCCGAAAACGGCAAGCCGCTCGCGTGGTCTGCGTCGTCCGGCGTAGAGCTCATCGAAAAAGACGGCCTGTATTTTAAAGACTTGGAGAAGACCGGCGAGCTTCTCCCGTATGAAGATTGGCGTTTGCCCGTTGAGGAGCGCGCCGCAGACCTTGCATCCCGCCTGACAACAGAGGAGATTGCGGGTCTCATGCTCTATTCGCCGCACCAAGCGGTGCCGCCCATGGCGTTCGGCCCGTTCGGCGGTACATATAACGGCCAAAAGTACGCGGAAGCAAATATCCCTGCGTATACGCTTACCGACCAGCAGAAGGAATTCATGAACAAAGAGCACATTCGCCACGTCCTCATGATTACGGTAGAAGACGCGAAGACTGCCGCAAAGTGGAACAATGAGCTGCAAAAGCTTGCCGAAAGCATGCCGCACGGCATCCCGGTGAACATTTCCTCCGACCCGCGCAACGGTGCGCGCGGCAGCGGCAGCGTAGAGTTTAAAACCGCCGGCAGTGACGTCAGCAAGTGGCCGGAGGGTGTCGGTTTTGCCGCGTGCTTTGACCCCGAGGTTGTCCGCCGGTTCGCGGAGGATGCGTCGAAAGAATACCGTGCGCTCGGCATCACCACGGCGCTCGGCCCGCAGATTGACCTTTGCACCGAGCCGCGCTGGATGCGCTTTGTCGATACGCTCGGTGAAAATCTTGAAATGACAAAGAAAATGGTCAAGGCGTACTGCGACGGTATGCAGACCACCAAGAATTCCGAAAACGGCTGGGGATATGACAGCGTAAACACCATGGTCAAGCACTGGCCGGGCGGCGGCACGGGTGAGGCCGGCCGCGATGCACACTATGCCTACGGCAAATACGCGGTTTACCCGGGCAATAATTCCGAAGAACACAGAAAACCGTTTACGGAAGCGGCGTTTAAATTAGACGGTCCCACCGAAAGCGCCTCTGCCGTCATGCCGTACTACACGGTTTCTTGGGGCCTCGACACCAAAAACGGCAAAAACGTCGGCAACTCGTACAGCGAGTATCTCATCAAAGACCTCCTGCGCGAAAAATACGGCTTCACCCAGACCCTGCTTGATCTTGTGAAATGAAGATGATACGCCGGTAATAAGACTACCCAAACGGCTCCCCATGTTTTCATGGGGAGCCGTTTTTTTACTCCGTATACAGCGGGAAAGCTATGTCTATCCTCAGCCCGTTTTCATTGCGCACGGCCATCGTTCCGCCGTGCGCTTTTATTATTCTGTAGGCAAGCGGCAGACCCAGCCCGTGCGTGCTGTCCGGGATAGTGCCGAGGCTTTCGAGCACCGCTTCGTCGATACCGCTGCCGTTGTCGGCAATGCGGATGCACACGCTATTGCCGGTCGCATACTCCTCTATCTCCACGGTGCAGCCCTCGCCGTTATGCTGCATTGCATTTGAGATGAGGTTAAACACCGCACGGGCGATAAGCTCACTGTCGCAGAGGATCACGGCAGCCTCGTCGCGAAGCTCGGGTCTTATCTCCTGACCCTTGGCAAAACTGCTGTTTATCACGTCCGTTACGGCTGCGCGTATTATCGGGCACAGCCGCGCGGGCTTTCTGCGCTGCGGCTGCATATCGCTCTCAAGCGTGGAGATAAGGTTCAGGTCGTCCACGAGCCGCCCGGCTCTTCCAGCCTGCAGGATTATGCGCCCGGCGCTCTCTGCGGCCGGTTCCGGTACCGCGTCAGAGGAAGCGATGGCTTCGGCGTTTCCCATTATCACCGCAAGCGGCGTGCGTATATCGTGCGATATTCCGTTTACCCAGTTGCGCCGCGCCGTGTCGCGCTCCTCAAGGGCACGGCTTTTTTCACGCAGGGCAGCGGAGCATTTGTTCAGCTCATGATAGGCCGGGCGGAATATCCCGCCGCCGCGGAGATCGAGCAGCTCCTCGCGGCTCAATTTGTCGATGCCGTCAGTGAGCGTCTGCACGCCCTTATACAGCCGACGGCCGG
>ERZ779876.1775-NODE-1775-length-17286-cov-23.767048_pt1 | contig 17286 bp, 14 predicted proteins | sample MGYA00511068_ERZ779876 | MGnify/ENA primary metagenome ERZ779876 (study PRJEB29588, sample SAMEA1970858) | human gut metagenome | biome: human gut; feature: human-associated habitat; material: faeces | place: Denmark | collected 2008/2010 ...
CGAGCGTACCAAGGGCGATATGGGTCTTATGATCCCGGTCGTCATCACCGTTTACGCCGACCGCAGCTTCACCTTCATCACCAAGACGCCCCCCGCGGCTCTGCTGATCAAGAAGGCCTGCGGCATCGAGACCGCCTCCGGCGTGCCTCAGCGTGACAAGGTCGCCACCATCAGCAAGGAAGATGTCCGCAAGATCGCCGAGCAGAAGATGCGCGATCTCAACTGCTCCGACATCGAGTCCGCCGTCAGCATGATCGCCGGTACCTGCCGCTCCATGGGCGTCGTCGTCGGCGACTGAGCTGGCAAACGTGGGAGGAAGTAACCTTCCGAAAAACCACATTTTAGGAGGATAATGAAGTGTTCAGAGGTAAAAATTATAAAGAGAGCACGAAGCTCATCGATAAAAGCGCCCAGTATGAGCCCGCTGAGGCTTTCGAGCTTGTCACCAAGACCGCCAAGGCGAAGTTCGACGAGACCGTCGAGCTGCACGTGAAGCTCGGCGTTGACTCCCGCCACGCTGACCAGCAGGTCCGCGGCGCCATCGTCCTGCCCAACGGCACCGGCAAGACCGCCCGCGTCCTGGTGTTTGCCAAGGGCGACAAGGCCGACGCTGCCCGCGAGGCCGGCGCCGACTTCGTCGGTGATATGGATATGGTCGAGAAGATCCAGAAGGAAAACTGGTTCGGCTTCGACGTGGTCGTCGCTTCCCCCGACATGATGGGCGTTGTGGGCCGTCTGGGTAAGCTGCTGGGCCCCAAGGGCCTGATGCCCTCCCCCAAGGCCGGCACCGTCACTCCCGACGTGGCCAAGGCCGTGAAGGAAGTCAAGGCCGGTAAGGTGGAGTATCGTCTGGACAAGACCAACATCATCCACTGCCCCATCGGCAAGATTTCCTTCGGCGCGGACAAGCTGTATGAGAACTATACCGCTCTGCTGGGCGCCATCATCAAGGCCAAGCCCGCCGCCGCCAAGGGCCAGTATATCAAGTCCTGCGTGGCCGCTTCCACTATGGGCCCCGGCGTCAAGATGAACGCCAACAAGCAGCTGTAAAAAACCGGCTGAAACATTTGATATCTTCGGCTTGACAAACCGTCACGCCCCTGATATAATACCAGATGCGTTCCAAAGACAGCAGGTGGCGCAAGCCGTAAGTCCTGCCGAGGATGGCAAATCGTTTCCGATTGCTTACACCGTCCTTGTGTCCTTGGATACAGGGACGGTTTTCTTTTTGAACGCACCGACAATTTTTCCGGAGGTGAAATCAAAGAATGCCCAACGCAAAAGTTCTGTCTGAAAAGCAGGCCATCGTGGCGGCGCTGACCGAGAAGCTGCAGAATGCAGCCGCCGGTGTCATCGTTGATTACAAGGGCATCACCGTGGCAGAGGACACCGCTCTGCGCGCGGACTGCCGCGAGAACAACGTGGAATACGCTGTCATCAAGAACACCCTGCTGCGCTTTGCATTCAACAACGTGGGTCTCAACGAGCTGGACGATCAGCTCAACGGCACCACGTCCCTGGCCGTGTGCATGGACGATCCCGTCGCCCCTGCCCGCGTCATCGCTGACTATGCAAAGAAGCTCAATGGCAAGTTCGAGATCAAGGGCGGCTTTATGGAAGGCAAGGTCGTCTCCCTGGAGACCGTGAATGCTCTGGCTTCCATCCCCGCTCTGCCCGTGCTGCAGGCCCAGGTTCTGGGCACCATGCTGGCCCCCATCTCTGCTCTGGCCTGCGTGCTGAAGCAGATCGCCGAGAAGGACGGCGCTCCCGCCGAGGAAGCCGCCGCCGAGTAAACATCGGCACCACCCCGGGGCCTCTCCGCCCCACCCAAATCAAACAAATATCTTACAATTAGGAGGCTTATCAAAATGTCCGAGAAGATTACTGCTATGATCGAGGAAATCAAGGGCCTGACCGTTCTGGAGCTGTCCGAGCTGGTCCACGCTCTGGAGGAAGAGTTCGGCGTGTCCGCCGCCGCCATGGCCGCTCCCGCTGCCGGCGCTGCTGCTCCCGCTGCCGAGGAGAAGACCGAGTTCGACGTGGTCCTGACCGGTTTCGACGCCGCTCAGAAGATCAAGGTCATCAAGGTCGTCCGCGAGGTCATGGGTCTGGGTCTGGCCGAGGCCAAGGCTGCCGTCGAGGGCGCCCCCACCACCATGAAGGAGGGTCTGTCCAAGGAGGACGCCGAGGCTCTGAAGAAGCAGGTCGAGGAAGTCGGCGGCAAGGTCGAGCTGAAGTAAGTTTCACCCAAATGAAAAAATGCTGCAAGCGCTGCGCTTGCAGCATTTTTTGCGCTTTTTGTGGATTCTGGCGGATAAAAAGCCACGGAATTTTTCCGCTTGTGAAACTCGGCGGGGTCTGATATAATAGCCGTGTATAACTTCAGAAATCCTGCATAAAAGAAACAGAGGTGACGTCTTATCAAGACACAGAAAAAACCGGGGCTTTTCCGGCACCTGGGCCCCGTCCTGGGCCGCTATAAGGGCTGGACGGCAGCCGCCCTGATATTCGGCATCACCGAGGTGGTGCTGGAGCTGCTGATCCCCATGCTCATGTCCACCATCGTGGACGGCGGCCTGTACCGGGAGAGCACCTTCATGCTCCAGGGGCTGTTTTCCCCGGAGCTCATCGCCAACCGCAACCGCTTCGTGCTGACGGTGGGGGCCATTATGGTGGGCGTGGCCTGCCTGTCCATGGCCATGGGCGTTCTGGCCGCCCGCTGCTCCGCCATTGCCACCCAGGGCTTCGCCCGGAATATGCGCAGCACTCTGCTGGGGAAGATCGAGAGCTTCTCCTTCTCCAACATCGACCACATCTCCACCCCCCAGCTGATCACCCGGGCCACCACGGACATCAACACCCTGCGGGATACCATGCGTCAGTCCCTGGTGACCCTGTACCGGGCCCCGGTGATGGTGATCCTGGCCACGGTCATGAGCTTCATCGTCTCCCCGGGTCTTGCGCCCCTGCTGCTGATCTGCATCCCGCTGCTGGCGGTGGTGATGACCATCCTGCTGAAGGTGGGCCAGCCCCGTTTCAAGCGGATGCTGAAGATGATGGACGGCATGAACCAGGCCGTCCGGGAGAATCTGGTGGCCAGCCGCGTGGTGAAGGCCTTCGTCCGGGGGGGCTACGAGTCCAAGCGCTTTGACAAAACCACCGACGATCTGCGGCAGGCCCAGCTGGGTGCAGGGAGACTGTTTACCCTGTCCGGCCCCATTACCATGGGCATTATGTGGACGTGCAGCGTGCTGATTCTGTTTTTCGGCGGCCGGGAGATCATTTTCCGGACCACCGGCCTGCTGACCGGCCAGCTGGTGAGCCTGGTGAACTACGCCGGCATGGCCGTGAACTCCCTGTCCATGATCAGCTGGCTGGTCATGTCCCTGTCCCGGGCCCAGGCCTCCCTGGTCCGCATCAACGAGGTGCTGGACGAGAAAATTGACATCACCGACGGCCCCTCCGACGCCGCAGTGGAAAGCGGCAGCATCGACTTCGAGGACGTCTGCTTCAGCTATACCCGGGACCCCGACAAGCTGGCCCTGCGCCATGTGACCCTGCACATCGCCTCCGGCGAGACCATCGGCGTCATCGGCGGCACCGGCGAGGGCAAGTCCACCCTGGTGAGCCTGATCCCCCGGTTTTACGACGCCCTGTCCGGCACCGTGAAGGTGGACGGCCGGGACGTCCGGGAGTATACCCTGGAAAATCTCCGCAGCGGCGTGTCCATGGTGCTGCAGAACGGCTCCCTGTTCTCCGGCACCATCGCCGACAACCTCCGCTGGGCGGACCCCAACGCCACCCGGGAGCAGATGCAGGCCGCCTGCGCCATCGCCCGGGCCGACGAGTATATCGACCGCTTCCCCGACGGCTATGACACGGTGCTGGAGCAGAACGCCGCCAACCTGTCCGGCGGCCAGCGCCAGCGGCTGCTGATCGCCCGGGCCATCCTGAAAAAACCCAGGATCCTGATCCTGGACGACTCCACCTCCGCCGTGGACATGGCCACCGACGAGCACATCCGCCGCTGTCTGCGGACGGCCTTGCCCGGCGCCACCAAGGTCATCATCGCCCAGCGCATCAACTCCATCATGTCCTGCGACCGCATTGTGGTGCTGGACCAGGGGCGTCTGGCGGACATGGGCACCCATCAGGAGCTGCTGTCCCGCAGCCATATTTACCGTGACGTGTACGAGAGCCAGATGAGAGAGGGGGCGGTGGATCATGCCGCGAGTTGACCTGCAGAAATATAATAAAAAGGTAGAGAACCCCTTCGCCATCCTGTGGCGTCTGGTGTGCTACTTCAAGCACTGCCGCCTGCTGCTGACGGCGGCCATGCTGTCCATCCTGGCCTATGTGGCGGCCACCATCGGGGCCGCCTACTGCATGAAGCCCCTGACAAACCTGCTGGAGGCCAGCGGTGCGGCTCCCAACGAGACCTACGCCAAGTACATCAGCCTGATCCTGGGCCTGGCGGGCCTGTACCTGCTGTCGGCCCTGACCAACTATCTGCTGAACCGGCTGATGCTGGAGTGCAGCGCCATCATCATGAAGCAGCTGCGCACGGAGCTGTTCGACACCATGCAGCGCCAGCCGGTGCGGTTCTTTGACGAGAACAAGACCGGCGCCCTGATGAGCTACTACACCAGCGACATCGAGGCCACCAACGAGCTGCTGCAGCACAGCATCACCCAGCTGGCCATCTCCATCACCTCCCTGGTGGGCACCGTTGCCATGATGCTGGCCCTGTCCATGCGGCTGTTTGCCATCATGGTGGTGCTGGGGGCTATCGTGGTGCTGGTGGTGCGGGTCACCACCAAAATCAGCAAGCGCACCTACGCCAGCCAGCAGCGCCTCACCGCCGCCGTCAGCGGCTATATGGAGGAGATGATCACCGGCCAGCGTGACGTGAAGGTGTTCACCCACGAAAAGGAGGTCATGGAGCAGTTCGACGTCATCAACCAGGACCTGTGCAAGGCCTCCACCACCGCCACCACCGTCACCTCCATGGTGGGCCCCATTCTCAACAACCTGTCCCACATCTTCTACGCCATCACCTGCGCGGTGGGCGTCCTGTGGCTGACAGGGGAGGGGGCCGGCGGCATCCTCATCGGCTTTTTGCAGTATGTCCGCACCTTCGCCGACCGCGTCAGCCAGATCTCCGAGCAGTTCAACGCTCTGATGATGGCCCTGGCCGGTGCCGAGCGGATTTTTGGCATCCTGGACCTGCCTCCCGAGGAGGACCAGGGCCAGGTGACCCTGGAGCAGAAGGGCGACGACTACCACTGGCGTATGCCGGACGGCACCCTGGTGCCCCTGCGGGGCGACGTGCGCTTTGACCATGTGGACTTTGCCTATGTGCCGGGAAAGCCGGTGCTGCGGGACCTGTCCCTGTACGCCAAGCCCGGCCAGAAGATCGCCTTCGTGGGCTCCACCGGCGCGGGAAAAACCACCATCACCAACCTCATCAACCGGTTTTACGATATCCAGGCCGGCTCCATCACCTACGACGGCATCGACGTGCGCAACATCCGCAAGGACGACCTGCGCCGCTCTCTGGGCATCGTGCTGCAGGACACCCACCTGTTCACCGGCACCGTCATGGAGAACATCCGCTACGGCCGCCTGGACGCCACCGATGAGGAGTGCATGGAGGCCGCCAAGATCGCCAACGCCCACTACTTCATCTCCCACCTGCCCCAGGGGTACGACACCGTCCTCTATTCCGACGGCGCCAACCTCAGCCAGGGCCAGCGCCAGCTGGTGGCCATCGCCCGGGCGGCGGTGTCCCGGGCCCCGGTGCTGATTCTGGACGAGGCCACCTCCTCCGTGGACACCCGCACCGAGAAGCTCATCGGCCAGGGGCTGGACGGCCTGATGGCCGGGCGCACCGTGTTCGTCATCGCCCACCGCCTTTCCACCGTCCGCAACGCCAACGCCATCATGGTGCTGGAGCAGGGGCGGATCATCGAGCGGGGCGACCACCGGGAGCTGCTGGACCAGAAGGGGAAGTACTATCAGCTCTGCCACAACATGATCGAATTGACCTAACTGTTCACCGAAAACATCTGCGAGATATAATTGTTAACCGTTAATCTGCGGCGAAAGTTAGCGGATAAAAACAGCAGAAAATCCGGCGCAAGAGAATAAAAATACAAAGAAAATGGATAATTGTCATTTTTTTTGGAATATTCACAGAAAGTTTAATCTTAGTGTTGAAAAATCTACTGTTTCATGATACAATTAGGAAAACATTTTAATCCTGGGCGGCGATAAGTAAAATGCACAAAAACCGTCCGCCATCGGCGAACAGACTGGTGCGTAGTGGACAGCGAGCCGTGGACGCACCCAGCCGTCCCCAAAGGAAAGATCATGGCAGAAAAGAATAAAAAGCGCGGCGGACGCCGTGCCCATCTCAACGATTTCCATGTGAATCTTGCCGGTGATTATGTATATACCGGCGCCCACTACTCCTATGTGGACCAGGGCCGCAGCCGCGACCGGGTACAGCGGGAGCTGCTGGGACTGAGCGTTGCCGTCATGCTGGCCGTGGTGGCCGGCGGCTGCAGCGATGCCCCCGCCATGCTGAACTGCTGGTACGTCATCCTCCCCTATATCTGCGAGGCCGCGGCGGCGGTCAGCGTGATCTGGGCGGTGCTCCGGCTGCGGAAGGCGGAGGAACCCATCCGGGAGTACATTTATAAAAAGAGCGTGCAGGCGCTGCCCCACCGGGCCATGCTCTGCATGATCTTCGCGGGCCTGGGCTTCGTGACCATGGTGCTGTACCTGGCCATGAACGGCTCCGGTGGCCGCGTGGCCTCCGTGATCGCCTACCTGGCGCTGAAGGCGCTGGTGGCCGGGGGAGCGTGGCTCCTGTGGCGGTATATGCTGACCCTGAAATGGGAAAAGCTCCCCGCCCGGGACTTGGATACGCCTCAGGCGTGATCCACCAATTTCTTTTGTGAACTCCGGGCTTCTGCCCGTGTTCAAAAAAATTTAAGGAGGATTCCAATGAAGAAAGCTACCCGTATCTTGGCTCTGGTACTTTGCGCTGTCATGTGCCTGGGCCTGTTCGTTGGCTGCGGCAACAAAGGCAAGCAGAACAACGACACCCCGTTGGTCGTGGGTTATTCCCCGTTCAACAGCAAGTTCTCCCCCTTCTTCTCCGAGACCGCTTATGACCAGGACGTCTGGGTCATGACCGCTATCAGCCTGCTGAACGGCGATCGCCAGGGCGCCATCATCATGAAGGGTATCGAAGGCGAAACCAAGGCCTACAATGGCACCGACTACACCTACTATGGTCCCGCTGACTGCGAGATCGTGGAGAACACCGATGGCACTGTGGACTACAACTTCAAGCTGCGCGAGGACCTGAAGTTCTCCGACGGTGAGCCTATCACCATCGACGATGTCATCTTCTCCATGTACGTCCTGTGCGATCCTACCTACGACGGCAACAGCACCCTGTTTGCTCTGCCCATCGAGGGCATGGATGCTTACCGTTCCGGTATGGACACCCTGTACAACCTGATGCTGGCTGCCGGCCGCGACAACACCGACTTCACCAACAACAAGTGGACCGAGGAAGAGCAGACTGCCTTCTGGGCTGACGTGGATCAGGCCGGCGTGAAGTTCGTCCAGGCCATCATGCAGTACTGCATTGCCGAGGGCGCTAACGCCGAGGGCGATTCCGTTGCCGCCTGCATGGCCAACTGGGGCTTCGAGCTGCCCGCCGATGCTACCGAGGCTGATGCCTTCAACGCCATCGTCGCCAAGTATCCCTCCCTGGCCGAGGCTGTCGACGCTGAGAAGCCCGAAGGCACCACCTTCACCAGCCTGCTGAACGACTACGAGACCAAGTACACCAAGGGTATCGAGACCGGCACCTCCGCTGCCAACATCTCCGGCATCAAGAAGACCGGCGACTACAGCATGACCGTCTCCCTGACCCAGGTCGACGCCACCGCCATCTATCAGCTGGGTGTGACCATCGCCCCCATGCACTACTATGGCGAGAAGGCCAAGTATGACTACGACAACAACAAGTTCGGCTTCGACAAGGGCGATCTGAGCCACGTTCGCGAGAAGACCACCACCCCCCTGGGTGCTGGCCCCTACAAGTTCATGAAGTTCGAGAATGGTACCGTGAACTTCGAGGCTAACGATTCCTACTATCTGGGCGCCCCCAAGACCAAGTATGTCAACTTCCTGCAGACTCAGGAAGACGATAAGCTCAACGGCGTCGTCACCGGCACCGTGGATATCACCGATCCTACCTTCAGCGCCACCGCCGTGGACGCCATCAAGGCTGCCAACAAGAACGACGATGTCAACGGCCCCGCCATCACCACCGATACCGTGGATAACCTGGGCTATGGTTACCTCGGCATGAGCGCCAACACCATGAACGTCAACAAAGAGCCCGGCTCCGATGCCTCCAAGGCTTATCGTAAGGCTTTCGCCACCGTTCTGGCTGCTTACCGCACCGTCGCCATCGAGTCCTACTATGGCGAGCGCGCTTCCGTCATCAACTACCCCATCTCCAACACCTCTTGGGCTGCTCCTCAGGCTGCCGATCCTGGCTACAAGGTCGCCTTCTCTGTGGATGCTCAGGGTAAGGACATCTATACCTCCGACATGAACGACGAGCAGAAGTACGAGGCCGCCCTGCAGGCTGCCCTGACCTTCTTTGAGGCCGCCGGCTGCAAGGTCGAGAACGGCAAGGTCGTCTCCAACCCCGAGGGTGGTATGGATACCGCTAACTACGCCATCGAGCGCGAGGCCCTGATCCCCGCCGACGGCAAGGGCGATCACCCCTCCTTCATGATCCTCACCGAGGCCTCCAAGGCTCTGGAGAAGATCGGCGTGCACCTGATCGTCACCGACCTGTCCGACAGCACGCAGCTGTGGGATACCATCGAGGCCGACCAGGCTGACATGTGGGCTGCCGCTTGGAGCGCCACCGTGGATCCTGATATGTATCAGATCTACTTCTCCGGCATGGACGGCAAGTCTGCCGGCGGCTCCAACTACATGTACGACATCAACGATGCCGAGCTGAACCAGCTGATCCTGGATGCCCGCGCTTCTCTGGACCAGAGCTATCGTAAGACTCTGTACAAGTCCTGCCTGGACATCATCGTTGACTGGGCCGTTGAGGTTCCTGTCTATCAGCGTCAGAACGCCATCATCTTCTCCACCGAGCGTGTCAACATGAACACTGTCACCCCCGACATCACCACCTTCTATGGCTGGCTGAACGAGGTTCAGAAGGTTGAGCTGAACTGACAAAGTTCCGCACCCAAGACCTGTACGACAACATAGGTTAAGTCACAAGGTACGCCCCCGGCGGCTCCGGCCGCCGGGGGGTGCCCCGACTGCATATCAAGGAGCGACCCGGGCGGGGCCGGGGGTGTTGCTTGATGTGCAGTGGGTAGTCTGTAGGGAGGGGCGGAACAGACGTGTTCCGCCAATCTGCATCACTGTATCATCAGATCGGAGGGTTATCAGTGCGCAAATACATCATCAAAAGAATTCTAATCTCAATCGTCATCCTGTTCCTTGTCGCATTCGTCATCTACGCATTGATGCGCTGTCTCCCCACGTCCTACGTGGAGGCTATGGCGCGTCAGAAGTCCATGCAGCCCGGTTCCAAGTCCTTTGAGGAGTGGATGGAGCAGCTCACCCACATGTACAACCTGGATGTGGGCATTATCCCCGGCTTCTTCAAGTGGCTGGGCCAGATGCTGACCTTCAAATTCGGCGACAGCTGGCTGTGGACCAAACCCGTCACGGAAGTATTCAACAACTGTGTGTGGATCTCCTTCTTCATGGGCCTTATCGCCTTCGTGCTGCAGATCATCATCGCGATCCCCCTGGGCGTCATTGCCGCCACCAAGCAGTACAGCAAGACAGACTATGTCATTTCGGTGCTGGCTCTGGCCGGTATTTCGCTGCCCACCTTCTTCTTTGCTTCTCTGCTGAAGCTGGTTTTCTCCGTGAGGCTGGGCTGGTTCGACCTGTATGGTCTCACCGGCCGCAATCACGAGCAGCTCTCAGCCTTCGCGAAGCTCCTGGACATGGGACATCATCTGGTTCTGCCCATTGTCACCCTGGTGGTTATCAGTGTCGGTTCCCTCATGCGTTACACCCGCACCAACATGCTGGAGGTGCTCAACGCTGACTTCATCCGCACGGCCCGGGCCAAGGGTCTGTCCGAGCGCAAGGTCATCTATCACCATGCGTTCCGCAACACCCTGATCCCCCTGGTCACCATCATCGGTGGTTCTCTGCCCGGCCTGTTCTCCGGCGCGCTGATCACCGAGACGCTGTACTCCATCCCCGGCATCGGCTACATTTCCTACCAGTCCATGGTGGGCGGCGACATTCCGTTCTCCATGTTCTACCTGGTCTTTATGGCCGTGCTGACCCTGTTGGGTAACCTGATTTCTGATATTCTGTACGCCGTGGTGGATCCGCGGGTACGCATCGCTTAAGAAGGGAGGAGGAAATAAAATGGCAGATCGCAAAGATAAGATCAATGAGCAGCAGGCCGAGCAGGAGATCCGTGAGGAGATCCGCGAGGAAATGAAGCACGCCGACCAGGAGCCTGCTCAGGAGCAGTATTCTCTGAACGATGACCGTCGTGTTAAGGTCCTTTCTCCCGGTATGCTGGTGGCCAAGCGCTTCATCCGCAACCGCATGGCCGTCACCGGTCTGGTTATCCTGGTTTTCATGTTCGTGTTTTCCTTCATCGGCGGCCTGATCTCCCCCTATGGTCAGGACCAGTTCTTCTACACCGATAAGACCATCCGCCGTAACTTCGGCGCGGCCAAGGAAAACACCGAGTTCCAGTACGCCAGCAACAACGACGAGGTGTTCGGCCTCACTGCCCAGGCCAGAGCTATGCTGGCCATCCAGCAGGGGAAGACCACCTTCTCCAACAAGAGCGACAACTTCACCCTGACCAAGGTTTCCGACGACTTCTATTCCGTGGAATACAACGGTCAGGTGGTGGGCTACGCCGGCAAGAAGCTGGTGAACGCCTCCGCCAAGGACAGCACCCTGTCCTTCGAGTTCAACTATCAGGCCCTGCTGGCCTCCGCCTCCGGCGCTAAGGAATTCACCGCCGACGGCGTAGCCTACACCCTGGCTGAGGATGGCAGCATCACCTCCCAGGACGGCGCCGATGTGGCCTATGTCAGCAACATCATCGTCAACGCCATTTCCCCCGACGTGTTCCTGAGCCGCGACTTCAAGGAGAAGCTGTATGCCGCCATTGCTACAGCTGAAAACGGCAAGGCTGCCTTCAGCTATACCGACGAGTCCCTGATCGTCGCCGAGGAGCCTGAGGAGGAGCCCGACACCGAGGAGCCGTCCTCCGGCATCAACACCGAGGACCCCAACGCTCCCACTCAGGAGGATACTCCCACCAGCGCCACCGCTGAGTACGATCTGGAGTATGATCCCGCCACCATGAGCTGGAAGATCCTTCAGGAGAAGCCCAGCCGTCAGTACGATCAGTATTCCTTCCCCAGCAAGGACCACTGGCTGGGCACCGATATGTACGGTATGGATATGCTGACCCGCCTGATGTACGGCGGCCGCGTCTCCCTGCTGATCGGCTTCATCGTCATCATCATTGAGACCGTCATCGGCGTGATCTTCGGCGGTATCTCCGGCTACTTCGGCGGCTGGGTGGATAACCTGATCATGCGTATCGTCGATATCTTCTACTGCATCCCCTCCATGCCCATCATCATTATTCTGGGCGCGGCCATGGATGCATCCCGCGTGGACCCCACCATCCGAATGGTCTACTTAATGCTGATCCTGGGCTTCCTGGGCTGGGCCGGTATCGCCCGTCTGGTCCGCGGCCAGATCCTGTCCCTGCGTGAGCAGGAGTACATGACCGCCGCCGAGGCCTGCGGCCTCAGCGTGTCCCGCCGGATCTTCAAGCACCTGATCCCCAATGTCATTCCCCAGCTGATCGTCACCTGCACCATGGGCCTGGGCAGCGTCATCATCATGGAGGCTACCCTGTCCTTCCTGGGCCTGGGCGTCAAGTTCCCCTTCGCTTCCTGGGGCAATATCATCAGCGACGTCAATAACACCCACGTTCTGACCACCTATTGGTTCATCTGGATCCCCGCCGGCGTGCTGCTGCTGCTGACGGTTCTGGCATTCAACCTGGTTGGCGACGGTCTGCGGGATGCCTTTGACCCGAAGATGAAGCGCTGAGGAAGGAGGAGATCATATGGCTAAGAAAAACGAAAGCGGCTATCTGTCCGCCAAGGAGTCTCGCCGGATTTCCCGGGAGAACCGCAAGATCACGGACCAGTTTGAAAAGCTGCACAAGCGCAAGAACGTGCCTGAGGAGGAGTTCCTCACCCAGATGCACGACCAGAATAACTCCCTGGAGATCGAGAACCTGCATACCTACTTCTTCTCTGACGTGGGTACCGTCCGCGCCGTGGACGGCGTCTCCTTCGACGTGCCCATCGGCAAGACCGTGGGCGTGGTGGGCGAGTCCGGCTGCGGCAAGTCCGTCACCAGCCTGTCCATCATGCAGCTGCTCCAGCGGCCCCAGGGCCAGGTGGTGGAGGGCGAGATTCGCCTGAATCTCGGCAATGGCAAGGCCTACGACATCACCAAGACCCCCATTGAGCAGATGCAGAAGCTCCGCGGCAACTACATGTCCATGATTTTCCAGGAGCCCATGACCAGCCTGAACCCGGTGTTCCGCATCGGCGCCCAGCTGGACGAGGTCATTGCCCTGCACGACGGTGAGGGCAAGACCCCCGAGGACATCAAGGCCCGCTCCATCCATCTGCTGGAGATGGCCGGCATCGCCAACAGCGAGGGTGTCTATAAGATGTACCCCCACGAGTTGTCCGGCGGTATGCGTCAGCGTGTCATGATTGCCATGGCCCTGTCCTGCAATCCCCGCCTGATCATCGCCGACGAGCCTACCACGGCTCTGGACGTGACCATCCAGGCCCAGATCCTGGACCTGCTGCGCAACCTGAAGGATAAGATCAACTCCTCCATCATGCTGATTACCCACGACCTGGGTGTCATCGCCGAGATGGCAGACTATGTGGTGGTCATGTACGCCGGCCGCGTGGTGGAAAAGGGCACCGCCCAGGAGATCTTCGCCAATCCCGCTCACCCCTACACCATCGGCCTGATGGCCTCCAAGCCCATGGTCGGTAAGAAGGTGGATAAGCTGTATTCCATCCCCGGCAAGGTCCCCAACCCCATCAACATGCCCAACTACTGCTATTTCAAGGATCGCTGCGAAATGTGCGTGGAAGGCTGCCAGGGTGAGTATCCTCACATGATCCAGCTGTCCCCCACCCATATGGTCAGTTGCTACCGTTACTACGGAAAGGAGGACGCTCAGAATGGCTGATGTCAAGAAGACCGCTGAGGAGCAGGTCCAGTACGATCCTCAGTATATCCTCCAGGTCAAGGACCTGAAGAAATACTTCCCCATCAAGGGTGGTATGCTCAACAAGACCGTGGGTTACGTGAAGGCCGTGGACGGCGTCACCTTCAACCTCAAGCGCGGCACCACCATGGGTCTGGTGGGCGAATCCGGCTGCGGCAAGACCACCACCGGCCGCACCATCCTCCGTCTGTCCGGCGAAAAGACCGGCGGCCAGGTGCTGTTCAACGGCCAGGAGGTCTATGACCTCAACGCCAAGGAGATGCGCGACATGCGCACCAAGATGCAGATCATCTTCCAGGACCCCTTCTCCTCTCTGCAGCCCCGTATGCCCGTGGGCGAGATCATCGGCGAGGCCGTCCGTGAGCACGGACTGGTCTCCAAGGAGGAGTTCGACGACTACATCGACAAGGTCATGGACGACTGCGGCCTGCAGTCCTTCCACAAGGACCGCTATCCCCACGAGTTCTCCGGCGGCCAGCGCCAGCGTATCTGCATCGCCCGCGCTCTGGCTCTGAAGCCCGAGTTCATCGTCTGCGATGAGCCCGTTTCCGCTCTGGACGTGTCCATCCAGGCCCAGATCATCAACCTGCTGAAGGAGCTCCAGGAGCAGTACAAGTTCACCTACCTGTTCATCTCCCACGACCTGTCCGTGGTGGAGCACATCTCCGACACCGTGGGCGTCATGTACCTGGGCAACCTGGTGGAATACGGCGCCACCGAGGATATCTTCAAGAATCCTCTGCACCCCTACACCAAGGCCCTGTTCTCCGCCATCCCCGTGCCGGACCCCACGGCCAAGATGAACCGCATCGTGCTGGAGGGCTCCATCCCTTCCCCCGCCAATCCCCCCGCAGGCTGCAAGTTCCACACCCGCTGTGCCCAGTGCATGGAGCAGTGCAAGACCGAGGTGCCCGAGCAGCGTGAGATCGAGCCCGGCCACTTCGTGGTCTGCCACCTGTACGACCAGAAGTAATGGCCAGGAAGGAAAAACACTGGGAGGACGACGACGGCCGCACCATAGCGGACATGTCCCAGGTGAAGCGTCCGTCGCTGTTCGGCAATCTGCCCGGCAGCGCTTACCAGCGGGAGGAGCAGCCGGAGGAGCGGGAGGAAGCCAAGAAATCTCCCCCCTGGGTTGACGATTCCCTGAGCAAGCAGGACCGGCATGCCTTCTTCTTCGGAACCATGAAGGCGTCGCTGCTGATCTGTGCGGCTTATCTGGTGGGATTCGGAGTGTTTATCCTGATTCTGACGCTTCTGTTCCGCTGACTGCGGAAAGATCAGACCCCAAAAGGGGCGTCCTCCAGCCGGAGGACGCCCCTTTTTATACGCATTATCGAAAAATGGGAGGATTATCATGATTTCATCCATGCTGCAATACATTCAGAAAAGCCCCGACTGCTTCCACGCGGTGGAGAATCTCCGGCAGCGTCTGCTGTCCGAGGGTTACACCCAGCTGACGGCAGGGGAGTGGACCCTGACCCCCGGCGGGAAGTATTTTGTCACCAAGAACGGATCCTCGCTGATGGCCTTTCGTGTACCCCAGGACCGCCCCACGGGCTTTGTGCTGACCGCCAGCCACTCCGACTCTCCCTGCTTCCGCCTGCGGGACCATGCGGAGCTGACCGGCGAGTTTGTCCGCCTGTCCGCCGAGCGCTACGGCGGCATGATCAACGACTGCTGGCTGGACCGCCCCCTGAGCGTGGCCGGCCGGGTGCTGGTCCGCCGGGAAAACGGCCTGGATATGCGCCTGGTGGATATGAAGAAGGACATGGCCCTGATCCCCCGGGTGGCCATCCACCTGAACCGGGACGGCAACAATGGAACCAAGTATAACCCCGCCCAGGACCTGGTGGCCCTGTACGCCGGCGGGGAGCAGAAGGGCAGCTTCGACCGGGAGATCGCCGCCGCCGCCGGGTGCCAGCCGGAGGACATCGTGGCCCGGGACCTGTTCCTGTATAACAACCAGCCCGGCACCGTCTGGGGCCCGGCAGGGGAGTTCCTGTCCGCCCCCCGGCTGGACGACCTGGCCTGCGTGTTCGCCTGCACCCAGGGCTTCCTGACCGCCCATGAGACCACCGCCATCCCGGTGCTGTGTGTGTTCGACAACGAGGAGATTGGCTCCGAGACCAAGCAGGGCGCGGCCTCCGCCTTCCTGCCGGAGACGCTGACGGCCATCACCACCGCCCTGGGCCTCACCTCCGGGGACTATCGCCGCCTGGTGGCCAACAGCTTCCTGCTGTCCTGCGACAACGGCCATGCCCGCCACCCCAACCACCCGGAGCTGGCGGACGCCAACGAGGCCCCGGTGCTCAACGGCGGCGTGGTGGTGAAGCACTCCCCCCGCTATGCCACCGACGCCGTCTCCGCCGCCGCCTTCCAGGAGATTTGCCGCCGGGCTCAGGTGCCCACCCAGCACTACGCCAACCGTCCCGACCAGGCCGGCGGCGCCACCCTGGGGAACATCGCCAACACCAAGCTGCCGGTGAACACCGTGGACATCGGCATGGCCCAGCTGGCCATGCACTCCTGCTTCGAGACCATGGGCAGCCGGGACGTGGCTCACTTCGTCCGGGCGGTCACCGCCTGCTACGAGGCCGCCCTGACCTTCACCGACACCCAGGTGACTCTGGGCTGAGCCGCATTTTTCACCCCGAAAGAGGGCTGTCTCGTCACGAGACAGCCCTCAGCTTGTCAAAGAAAGCCTCGCAGAGTTTGCCGCCCGCAGGCGGCAAAGCAAGTTTGGTCCGTTTTTTGCGGCGGCGCCCCCCAAGGGGACTTCCGTTGGGCGTGTACGTCGCAAAAAACACTTCTCAGTCTGCAAGTGTGGAATTTGTTCGCTTTCAGCGAACAAATTATGCGCGCGGCAGACTGCAAGCCTTTTGCCAAAAAGGGCTTTGCCTTTTTTGACAGTCATAAAGAGGGCTGCCTCATCATGAGACAGCCCTCTTTGTATGTATTTTGATGAGATAGCACAGGAGGAAGGAATCAAAGACCTCCGTTTTCCTCCTGCAAATAGCCGAACTCCTCCTGAAACAGGTCGTCGGCATAGGCCCGCAGCTTCCGGCAGTAGTCGTCATAGGCCGCCATCATCCGCACGGCCTCCGGCGTCAGCTCCGCGCCGCCGCCGCCCCGTCCGCCGGTGACGGAGTGCAGCAGAGGAAAGCCCAGGGCCTCCTGAGCCTTTTTGGTAATGGTCCACGCCTTGGAATAGGCCATGTTCATGGACATGGCTGCCGCCCGCAGCGAGTGCAGCTCCTGCACCTTCCGCAGCAGCTGGGCCATTCCCGGTCCGAAGCACTTCTCTCCGCAGAACAGCCGGACCGTCAGGTTGTACGTTATTTTCTCATCCATGCCCCTATTGTACCAGCTTCCGGGGTCCCCGTCAACCTTGACGCAGCCGCAAAAACGTGTTATTCTTGGGAAAACGGCAAGAAATCGAGGAGCTTTTATGAAAATTCTCATTCGCGGCGCCGGGGACATCGCCACCGGCATCGCCCTGCGCCTGTACCGGGCCGGGATGCAGGTGGTCATGACCGACCTGCCCGCCCCCACGGCCATCCGCCGGACGGTGTGCTTTTCCCAGGCCATTATCCTGGGGGAGATGACGGTGGAGGACGTCACCGCCCGCCGGGCGGAGACCCCGGACCAGGCGGAGGCCCTGCTGGCCCAGGGGCTGATCCCGGTGCTGGCGGACCCGGACTGCACCTGCCGCACCCGCCTGCGGCCGGACGCCCTGGTGGATGCCATTCTGGCCAAGCGCAACCTGGGCACGACAATGGACGATGCGCCTATTGTCGTGGGCATCGGTCCGGGCTTCACGGCGGGAG
>ERZ779876.1799-NODE-1799-length-17117-cov-15.074610_pt1 | contig 17117 bp, 10 predicted proteins | sample MGYA00511068_ERZ779876 | MGnify/ENA primary metagenome ERZ779876 (study PRJEB29588, sample SAMEA1970858) | human gut metagenome | biome: human gut; feature: human-associated habitat; material: faeces | place: Denmark | collected 2008/2010 ...
CCATTTGTCATGAGGATAATCTTGTGAGATAATATCTCGAAACAACGATGGAAGAGCTTTTTCTTCATTATATGCAATTACACAAAACGATACTAACATATATTATATGCTCCTTTTATCTATTAGCATTTAAAGTCATGGTATTTATCATACTAAATACTAACATTCTCTATCTTTTCAATTCTACACTATTTGAGCGAAAATGACAACTAAATTGAGTCTTGAGTTTCCGCAGTTTTATCCACGGACTCCTGTTTTGACAGGATATACTATATGTTAACTTCCAGAAATTTTACAACTAAATCCAGCTTATATCCATTCATCAGCATTCTGAATCAAGTCAATGATTTCATCCAACGGACACTTGCTTTCCACATATGCATCATACAACGCCTGTTCCTCTATTTTCACCCTTCACATACTTCTCAATCAAGCACTGGTGTTCCTTACTTTTTTTATCATAATTGATTCCAACAAGAAGAATATCACCTGTGTAATTCAGGATTGAAGAAGGATACTTTTTTGTCTTAATTTGTGTTTCTTCTTTTTTTTCTAATGGCAAAGTTGTAATAACTTCCACATCTTCATCTTTTAAAAGTTCTTGAATTTTAGCAATTGATTCTTTATCTATTTTATTTTCATAATTTTTATTCATGGCTGCTATTATTTTTTCTTCTTTCATACATGGCGCAATTTCTTGAAAAGATATTATTTTTTCTCCATTTCCTACTAAGTCATAATGCAGATAAAAACGTAATAAATGTTCATCCATAATAACTTTATAATCTTTAAATCTTAATGATAAATCCTTTTTGCAATCAATTTTTGCTAATGTTAATACACAATCTACATCAATATCTGTCTCTTCTTCTTTTTTATTAAGTCCATCGTTTACTAAATACTTTATTGTTATTTTTCCTAATATCTTTAAATCGTTTCCATCCATTGAATAATTGAAATTATCTTCGATATAAATATTTTCAACTCCAATTATCATATTTTTCAAAATAATAGCTTTATTGAAAGTTATTGGTCGCATAAAAAAACCTCCTATATTAAATTATAGGAGGCATTTTAAATTTTATGATTCTATTTGGATAAAGATTTAGCAATATCAGCGCGTAGATCTTCTAAACCAATTTTTTTACTTGATGAAACATAAAAATGTTTGGCATTTGGAAATTTTTCATCAGCTTTTTTAATGGTTAAATTTAATTCTTTTTTATTCAATCGATCGATTTTAGTAAAAACCATGGCATATGGTATTTGATATTCATCAAACATTTCAATAAGTTCATAATCTTCATCTTTTAAATCACGCAAAGGATCGAATAAGAAATAAGCTTTTTTTATCTTATTTTTTCCTGTGACAAAATATAGTGAAAGCATATGAACAAAATCAAATATACCTGCAAATCCGTAACCTGGAGCATCGACTAAATAAGCAACACCATCAACATCTAGATAATTCATCTGACGAGTTCTACCTGCTGTTTTTGATACTTTCATCAAATTTTTATTATCGCAAATAGCATTGACCAGAGAAGATTTCCCAGCATTTGATCTCCCCATAAAAACTACTTGAGGACGATCAAATAAGAATGATTTTTCATCTACAGCGGATAGCAAAAATTTTGCATCGCGAAGCTTAATCACTAGCTTTTTCCTCTTTTTTTTGTTCAGGAACAGCTTTTTCTTCTGGCATACGAACAAAAGCTAATTTAACAACATCTTCAACAGATTCAACTTCTTTAATCTCAACATTATTTTTTACTTCATCCGGAAGTTCTAAATAGTCATTGTGATTCTCTTTTGGAATTAAAACCAAACGCATATGTTCTCTTACAGCAGCCAAAGTCTTTTCTCTCAAGCCACCGATTGGCATAGAACGTCCGCGTAAATCTACTTCGCCAGTCATTGCAACATCGCTTGATACAGGAATACCTGTTATAGCTGATAATAAACATAAACTTAATGCAACGCCTGCTGAAGGTCCATCTTTTGGTACCGCACCTTCTGGGCAGTGAATATGAAAATTATGTTTTGAAAAATATTCATAGCCATAACCATATTTCTGCGCTAATTCTTGAACATAAGAGAAAGCTATTTGCATAGATTCTTTCATTACATCACCGAGATTACCTGTCCGAATAAGCTGACCAGTACCTTCAGTAATATTACATTCAATCGGCAAAATTTCACCGCCAAAAGATGTATAAGCTAAACCATTAACTATACCAACTTGTCCTTCTAATGGTCTTGTATGATGGAATATCGGTTTATTTAAAAACTCTTCAACAACAACTTTAGTAACCACAAACGGAGTTTGTACTTCCTTAGATAAAAGTTTAACCGAAAATTTACGCATTATAGTGCTAATTTTTCTTCTTAATTCACGAACACCAGCTTCTCTTGTATAACCATCAATAATAAACTCAATAGCATCATCTTCAAATGTTATTAAATTTTCATTTAATCCATTGAGTTCATATTCTTGTTTTAAAAGATGTTTTTTTGCAATGTTCATCTTTTCAAATAATGTATATGTATTAAGTTCAATCAATTCGAGACGATCTCTTAAAGCGGCTGGAACTTGAGAAATATCGTTAGCTGTGCAAATGAATAAGACATTTGATAAATCGAATGGCATCGCTAAATAATTATCTTCAAAGTTAATATTTTGTTCTGGATCAAGTAATTCAAGCAAAGCAGCTGCAGGATCACCATGGATACCACCACCGCTAACTTTATCTATTTCATCTAAGAGAAATACTGGATTATTGGTACCAGCGTTGGCAATGCCAGTTATAATACGACCTGGTAATGCCCCAATATATGTACGACGATGTCCACGAATTTCGCTTTCATCGTAAATACCACCTAAAGCAAACTTAACAAATTTTCTATTCAAGGCCTTAGCAACAGAAATAGCTAATGAAGTTTTACCAACTCCAGGTGGACCATATAAACATAAAATTGGAGCTTTAAGCGATTTTGTCATTGTTTTAACAGCAAGATATTCAAGAATACGATCTTTTTGCTTTTCTAGTCCATAATGATCTTCATCGAGAACTTCTTTAACATGAGGAATATCTTCATTATCTTTAGAAGAAACTTTCCAAGGTAACTTGATAAGAAGATCCAAATAATTACGAACTACTGAAGCTTCTTGGTTTCCTGCACCTAATAATTTTAAACGAGAGCTTTCACTTTTAATTTTTTGCAAAACATTAGGTGGAAAATCATCTGGTCTTTCATTGACTGCTTTGTCATATTTTTCATCAATGTCATCACCATCGTATTCTTTTAAAAGATTTTTTATCGCTTTAGCTCTTTCACGTAGAATATATTCTCTTTGTCCACGTTGAATGGATTCATCTGTTTTAGATGAAATTTCAGCGTCGATGGCAGGTTCTTGATCGATTGTCTTCATTCCATCAAGGACAATATTAAATCTCATCAATGGATTATTTTCACGTAATATACGAACTTTTAATTTATCGCTAAAGCCAAACTCATAAGAAAAATAATACGGGTGCAAAGCCAATGGCAATTCATTTGGAACATCTAATTCGCCCATTTCAGGGTATTTTTCTTTCAATAAATCGTATGTTCGAACTATCTTTTGTTCTCCATAGATTAAATTGCTGTCTTCAATTGGAATATCATCATATGGTGCAAAGCCTGAATATAATACTTGACTTTCTTCATCATATGTTTGATTGCTTAAGGCAACTACACTTTCACCTCTAATATGAATTGTAGAATACTTTATTCCATTTAAAACCTCGTTTTCAACAATATCTTCGACTGTGCAAAAAGTTCCGATAAAAACAAGTTTTGCCCCACCATTAGCAAGGATAGCAGGATCATCAAAGCTAGCACTATCCGCAACATGAACAACTAGAACTTTGTTACCGATATTCAATTTTTTACTAGCTCTTTGTAAATAAGGGGTTTTTAGGTCACAAGTCATTTTAATTGCTGGCATTGCGACACCATTAATATTGGGGATAACTAAAAATTTTGTATCTTCCATTTTTACCTCCTAAATAGTGAAAGGAGCGGGAAGAAAACTTCCCGCTACTACAAATTTGATTTAATTAAAACTATTATTCAGCTTTTTCTTCAACAACTTTTTTAGCTCTTGGTTTTCTTGTTGTTGTTTTCTTTTCAGCTGTTTTTTCTTCTGCTACTTTTTTAGTTGTAGTTTTTTTAGCTGCAGTTTTCTTGACAGGAGCTTTCTTTTCTACTTCTTCATCAGCTTTTGGAGCAGCTTTCTTTCTTGTTGTCTTCTTAGCTTGTACAACAGGATTATTTTCTAATAAATGGAACTTAACTCTATTGCGGAAAACTAAATCTGTAATTTGATTTTCATAATTGCGAGCTTGTTGAGCATCATTTTTATACATTTCAGTTAAGTTTTGCTTTAAGCTATCAACTGTATCTTTATTTCCAAATGTTGCTACTAAGTCTTCTTCAGTTCCTTTAATTTGATATTCATCAACCAAGGCAGATTGTATAGCAACTAATTTAACATCATTCAAAACATTTTCATGAACGTTCTTTTGGAAATCTTCTTCACTCAATCCATTGACAGATAAGTAATCTTCAAATGTCAATCCTTGTGTGCTTAAACGTTGACGAAGATTGGAAATTTGTGTGCTTAATTCTTGATTTTCAATATATTCTAAATATTTTTTGTTGATTTTAAATGTACTTGTTTCAAGCAATTTAGAGATAATTTCATTATATCTAGCTGTTTCGAAATTATTTTCAGCATCTTTTTCTAAACCTTCTTTAATCTTAGCTTTTAAATCAGCTAAATTTTCAACATGGTATTCTTCACAAGATTTTGCAAATTCATCATCAACATCTGGATAAACTTTTTTGCGAATTGAATTAACTGTGACATCAAAATGTGCAGGCTTATTTTCATATCCCTTGATGTAATGTTCAGGGAATACAATATCAACACCACGTTTTTCTCCGACTTTAGCACCTACTAATTGCTCTTCAAAATTTCCAACAAACATATGTTTACCAAGTTCAATATCATAGGATTTTAATGTACCACCATCAAAGCTCTTGTTGTCGATATAACCGACAGCATCAATATTTAAAGTATCACCGTTTTGAGCTTCGTAGTTTTCATCACATTCTTCCAAAACTGCTAATTCTTCTTTTAATTGTTCAATCTTGTTATTGATAGCATCTTCACCAACTTTAGCTTTTTTAGCTTCGGTTTTAAGATTTTTATGTTCGCCTAAAACAGCTTTAGGTGCTAATGCCAAAGTATAAATTAAAGAATATGTATCTTCTTTATCATCATATTTAACATCGACATCAGCTGCGATACGATTAAGAATTCTTTCTTCTTCAGGAGCACCTTCGAGTAAATTCTTATTGGTATCTTTAATAAGAGAATTAATCATCTTATTATAAATATCTTCTGGTTTAAGATATTTGACTGCTTCAGCAAATGGAACTTTTCCTTTTCTGAAGCCCTTAATTTGGACATTTTCTGCCAAACTGTGCTGAGCTTTGTCAATGAATTTTTGATAATCTGGACGTGCAAAAGTAGCTGTAACTTCAATTGTACGTTCTTCATCATTGACTTTAAATAGTTTTATCATGATATTACTTCCTCCGTAAACAAATCAAAGATAATTATATAAATCTATTGAATAAAAATCAAGTTAGATTACTTTATTTTACTCATATGCCATATATCGCGATTATACTCCTCAATAGTTCTATCTGAAGAGAAATAACCTGAGTTAGCAATGTTAATAAGGCACATCTTAGCCCATCTTAATTTATTGCTATAAAGTTTTTCAGTTTCAAAACGAGCTTGATCATAGTTATGGAAATCCGCAAGAATAAAATATTCATCATTGTGATACATAACTTCATTAAATATCATTCTGAATTTTTCATAGTCATCAGCAAAAGTTCCATCAACCAATGAATCCATAACTTTCTTTATAGTTGGATCGGCATTATAGATATCCCATGGATTATAAGAATTATTATATCTTATAGTATTAATCTCATCTTCTTTTAATCCAAAAATAACACAATTATCTTTTCCAACTAATTCAGAAATTTCAATGTTCGCTCCATCAAGTGTTCCCAAAGTTATAGCACCATTTATCATAAACTTCATATTCGAAGTTCCAGATGCTTCTTTTCCAGCCGTTGATATTTGTTCTGAAATATCACTGGCAGGAATAATTATCTCAGCTTTGCTGACACCATAGTTTTCAATGAAGACAACTTTCATGAATTTATTTACTTCTGGATCATTATTAATCTTATCAGCAACAGCTAAAATCAATTCAATAATTTTTTTGGCATAAACATAACTAGGAGCTGCCTTTGCGCCAAATATAAATGTTCTAGGATGCATTGTAAATGATTTATCCATTTTTATCTTTTGATATAAAGATATTATTTGGAAAACATTTAACAATTGTCTTTTATATGCATGGAGTCTTTTTATTTGTGTATCAAAAATTGAGTCTGGATTCAATTCAATACCATTTTCTTTTTTTACAAGTTCAATAAGTTTTTGCTTATTTTCAGTTTTTATCTTTAAAATTTCTTTTAAAACTTTCTTATCATCTTGATATTTTAATAAATTCTTTAAATCATCAGGATGCTTTATCCATGAATCTCCAATCAATGATGTAACTAATCCGCTCAAACGTGGGTTAGAAGCTAAAAACCATCTTCTATGGGTTATTCCATTTGTCTTATTATTAAACTTTTCTGGATATTGATAATATAAATCTTTAAAAGTTTCTTTTTTCAATATATTTGTATGAAGAGATGCTACACCATTAACTGAGAAAGCCACATGGATAGCAAGTTGACACATATTGATATTTCCATCTTTGATAATTAAAGAATTTTGTATGACGCTTTCAGGCAAATTATCTGCGCGCATTTTAATTAATATACGGCGATTAATTTCTTCAATAATCATATAAATACGTGGGCAAAGATTAGCAACATAATGACATGGCCATTTTTCTAATGCTTCAGCCATTACTGTATGATTAGTGAAAGCAAAGCATTTTTGGCAGATTTCATATGCTTCATCCCATCCATAATTATGTTCATCCATCAATAATCTCATAAGTTCAGGAATCGCCATAATAGGATGTGTATCATTCAATTGAAACACATAATGTTCTGGTAAATTATGAAAGTCATGGAAACGACGGTAATGAGCTCTGAGCATACTTTGCATACCAGCTGAAACCAAGAAGTATTGTTGTCTTAAGCGTAATAATCTTCCTTGTTCAGTTGAATCATCAGGATAAAGACCATGGGTTAAATCTTTGACAAAAGATAAATATCCTGCAAAATCATGTGTATTAGGAAGCTGTTCATCCGCTGGTTCAGCTGACCATAAACGCAAAGTGTTGGTCACTTTATTTCCATATCCAACAATTGGAACATCATAAGGAATTGCTAAAACTGATAAAGCATTTACAGTACGTGAACGGAAATGACCTTCAGCATCTTGATATGTTTCAGCATTACCATAAAACTTAACTTCAACGGAATGTTTTGGTTTTCTTATTTCCCATGGATTACCATTTAATAGCCATTGATCAGGCACTTCTTCTTGATGTCCATTTATAATTCTTTGGCGGAAAAATCCGTAGTCATATCTAATGCAGTTGCCATGACCTGGATAACCTAATGATGCAATTGAATCTAAAAAACATGCTGCTAATCTACCAAGACCACCATTTCCAAGACCCGCATCGCTTTCTTCTTCTTCCAATTTATTAAAATCTATTCCTAAATCAGATAATCCATCTTTAACAACACCATAGATTCCAAGATTAACTAAATTAGAAGTTAATAAGCGACCGATAAGGAATTCCATTGAAAAATAAATCAATTGCTTTTTTCCTTTTTCATTTACTATGTCTTTACAATGTTTAGAATCAACATTTGCATAATCACGAACCATTGTTCCTAAAATATCATAGCATTCTAATAAATGGCAATCTTTTGGATCTCTGCCATATTTTTCTATAATTCTATCTGTAAATTCTCTTTTAAAAGTTTCTTTGTTCTTAAACATTTTTACCCTCTCTTTTTTAACTAATTTTTGCTTGAAGATTTATTTTTCTTATTTGGCTTTACTTGTTTCTTTTCTTCTTCAGCTACTTTTTCTACTTCATCTATATATTTGAAGAAACATGCACCGAAAGAAGCTAGCTTAATAGTTAATCTGTTTGGCTGATTTTGATACCAACCTGGAACTGATTTAAGTTCACCACCATTATATTGGTTCCAACCACCATAAATATCCTTATCAGAATTTAAAATCTCCTCATACCTACCAGCATATGGAACACCAATATCATAACATCCGTAAAAGTTTGGTGTCATATTGAAAACAAATATCAAGCATTCATCTTTTACTTCTCTTTTGAATACAATCACTGATTGAGACTGATTATTTGCCGATATCCATTGAAAATGACTTGGGTTATATTCTTCAAAATACATAGCAGGATGATTTTGATAAACTAAATTTAAATCCCTAATAAAACGTGATATCGAATCATGTTTTGGATAAGTTTTTAAATTCCAAGGCAATGATTTATTCTCATTCCATTCATCAAATGATGCTAACTCATTTCCCATAAAATTCAATTTTTTACCAGGATGAGCAAATTGATAGGCGTAAAGATTTCTCACTCCAGCAAATTTTGAATCATAATCCCCCCACATTTTATTGATAATCGTTCCTTTTCCATGAACAACTTCATCGTGACTTAATGGAAGTATAAAATTTTCACTATAGAAATAAGCCATAGAAAATGTTAGTTGATTATGATGGTAAGGGCGATACACAGGATCTTTCCCATAATATTTTAAAGTATCGTTCATCCAACCTAAATCCCATTTATAATCGAATCCCAATCCTTCATTACCTTTGGTAACTTGACCATAAGCTGAAGAATCTTCAGCTATCATCATAACATCGCTATGCATGTCATGCATTTTATAATTGACTCTTTTTACAAAATCGACCGCCCCTTGATTAATTCCACGATCACTATTGCCATCCCAATAAATTACATTGCTGACAGCATCAAACCTTACACCATCAACATGAAATTTTTCAATAAAGAAATTGACGCTGGACATCAAGAAAGATCTTACAGGATCTTTTCCTAAATCAAAATTTTTACTTCCCCATTGAGAATACTCATTTTCATTATCATATTCATAAACAGCAGATCCATCAAATCTTGCAAGTCCATGAGGATCAACTGCAAAATGAACAGGAACAAAATCCAAAATAACACCTATTCCGGCTTGATGCAATTGATCTACAAAACTCATGAATTGTTTTGGGTTTCCATAGCGACTATCAATAGAATAATATCCAACAACTTGATATCCCCAAGATCCATCAAATGGATATTGAGTAACCGGCATCACTTCAACATGAGTAAATCCGTGTTCTTTTACATAACTAATTAAGCGCGGAGCAATTTCTTCATAGGACAAAAATCTTCCATCAACTTTTCCAAGCCAACTGCCCAAATGAATTTCATATATCGACATCGGTCTATCAAAATTTCGATTTCTATTCTTCAAGAAATCTTCATCATGATAGATAAAATTTTCTATATCAAATGTACGAGAACATGTACCAGGTCTCAATTCAGAGAAAAAACCTACTGGATCAGCTTTATCAATATAATTTCCATTACAAGATTTTATGTGATATTTATATGATTGATATTCTTTCACATCTGGAATAAATAATTCATATAATCCGCGAAAATCAACTTTTTGCATTGGATGAGAATATAAATTCCAGTCATTGAATTCACCGATAATATTTACTTCTTGAGCGTTTGGAGCATAAACTCTAAACCATGCGCCTTCAACACTGTCTTTTTTTCCGAAATGGCATCCGAGATGTTCATATGCTCTTGTTGCTTGACCTAATAAATAATCATCAAACCATGTATAATTCATATTTTCTCCTTTACGATAATGCTGCTTTTTTATTTTACATTAATTTTCAATTGTTGACCATAAAATTAACTATAAAAAATAAAAAAAAGACAATGCTGAAGTATTTTATTCATTTTTTTGCTTTTTTTCAAGTCTTGACCAATTATAAAGGCCATAAACATCATTAAAAATAAAAATTGAAAAACATATTGCAATAGGAATATATACTAAATTTTCCATAGCTGCTAAAGACCACATTACGACAAGTACAACGTCATTAAAAGCATAAAATAAGGCATAATATTTACTTCTTCTTGCAGTTAAATATACTGCCACAAATGAAGTTAAAACAGATATTGTTGAAATAATTAGATTATTTGTATTAAGTGCTTTTAAAACAAAATAAAAAGCAATTGTTACTAATGATGATATAAGAACTAATATTCCCCATTCTTTAATAGATATTTTATTGACTTTAACGACATTTTTTCCTTCTTTAGATGGATTTTTTATCCATGTATATAAAGCGTATATTTCCATTGGTGCTGTCATTCCTAAATATGTGATCATTTCACCATAATATTTAAATGAAAATGATATAACTCCATAAAACACGCTGAATATTATCACTAAAAATGGTCCGATTGGATTTGCTTTACTGCAAAATAAAATAGAAGTTACTCCAAGTATGGAACCTATTAAATAATAGATTTGACTATTTTTAAAAACAATAAAACTCACTGCCATAGCAGCAATTCCGACTAACCATATAGTAAGTTCAAAAGGAGTAAAAATTTTTAATTTCATGTGCCGATTATAGCATGTTTTCAGAAAATATTTAAAAAATATAGTTTTTATAAAAAAAACTGCTAAAATATTTTTATGCCATATATTAAATTTTCTGCTGATGAAGCACTGATGGAAGAAATTCGAGATTTTTACGAAGCTCCATCTTATCCAAATAAAAAGAATCCATATCTTGTATTTCAAGTTAAAACATTGGACAATGTTCAAGTCACATGCTATAAAAGTAAAGAAATATATACATTAATGTTTTCAGGTGATAGAAACAAAATAATAGATGAAGCACTGATTTTCATTGACAATCCTGTTGTCATCGATGAAAAAACAATCAATAAAGATTATTTAGATAATTCATATCAAATCGGAACTGATGAAGTCGGTGTCGGAGATTTTTTCGGTCCTCTTGTTGTCGCTGCTACTTATGTCACCCCTGAAAATTTAAATTTAATCGAAAAATTAGGAATCAAAGATTCAAAAAAACTGACGGATACTAAAATTCTAGAAATCGGACCTATAGTGGAAAAATATTTTCTCCATGAAGTTTGTTTATGTTCTCCTAAAAAATTAGTTGATCTAAAAAACAATGGCTGGAATATGCATAAAATCATGGCAAATTTACATAATACCGCTCAAAATAATTTACTTTCAAAAATTAAAGTAAATCCTTCAACTAAAATTTATATCGATGAATTTTCTAATGAAAATTTATATTTTAAGTATCTTGTTACAAATAAACCTAACTTGCCAATACATTTTGAAACAAAGGGAGAATCATTATATCCTTCTGTTGCCTGTAGTTCTGTTTTAGCACGTTATCATTTTTTAAAAATATGGGAAAAAATGAATGAATACTTTAAAACCGAAATTCCGAAAGGAGCTGGAGAAGAAGTTGATAAAACTGTTCAAAAATTATTAAGGAAATATTCTCTTAAGGATTTAAAACCCTATATGAAAACATTTTTTCGAAATTATAAGGATATAGAAAAATAATTTTATATTTTTTTAGCAAAAAACCCACGCAATTTGCGTGGGTTTTAAATTCGAAAAATTTCTAATGGATTAAGCAACTAAGCCAACACCTTGACCAACATGAGGACCTTCAACAACATTACCTGTTAATTTAACAGAATTAATCTTGTGAGTTCCTTCCATATTCCATAACATACCGAATGCAACTTCAACCTTCTTGTCAGATGGGAAAGCACGACTTGTATATGTAATAGTAGTATGTTTACCAGCTTGTGAACCAGCTTTAGCAGTAACAATTGTAACAATTGTTACAACACCAGTTTCATGACTGTAAGAAATAGTTTGTTTGAGATTGCAGTTATCAAGAACAGAATCTTTATAATCATTGAATCCATTATCAAATGCACTTTCGTCCCAAACACCGCAGTTTCCTTCTTTATTTACTACAGATTGATCAGCACCTGGAGCAAGGTTGTAGTAACCCCAACCCCACCAATCTTGACGCCAACACCATTTATGAGCATCTTTGTCATCAAATGTTCCATCGTCATTTTCGACTTGGATTTGACCGGCCCAACCACGAGCAGCATCTTTTTCACCATTTGTACGAACCATATCAACATCAACTTCGACTGTCCAGTCGGCATCATTTTGCATTACGCCGAGAATGTAGTTATTAGTAATCCAGTTTTTACCTGCTGGGTAATTAAATTCAACAGCTTTTTCAAGTCTTTCATGGCAGCATGTCCATTCACCATTTTCATACTTACCACTATGGTTAGAATAATCAATAGGTAATGTTACTTCAACATCTTCGCCACAGGAAGTACATTTAACTGTACCTTTACCTTCAGCAATACAAGTTGCTGGTGTAACAACTGTTATTTGACTTTCATCATAAGTATGAGAACCATTGCTTTGAATGACTCTTGTTTCGTGATGTCCACAAAGTCTGCAATGATGTCCTTCAGTTCCATCAGCTGTGCATGTTGCTTTTTGTTCAACTGTCCAGTTTGTATAATCATGTTCACCTGTAGGGCAAATGAGAGTTTCATCTACTGTATATTGGAAACCATCTTCAGTGATTTTTGGATATGCTGAGAAATCATTTGAATCCCACCATTGGCAAGCTTTCCAACCAGAAGCAGGGTTAGAACCAACTTGGAAACCAATTGGAGTATTCTTATTTACAGTTTCACCTCTTCTTTGTAAATCTTCATATGAAGAGAAGAGTTCAAAGACTAAGTGAGATTTTCCATTTTCAAGAACCTCAGGTGTAGAAACATAGTATTTTGTGAGGTTAGATGTCTTGTTACCACTGACCCAACCTTGGCCACCAGTAGCATCAATATTTAAACCTTCAATAGTTTTGACAGTGCGATCACTAACTGTTTTAAATCTAAATTCAAAGTTATCGTTTTCCCACCAGTTACCAGAGGTATTTCCACTCTTTTGTTCATTTACATAGTAGTCAGCATAGATATAAACACCTTTGGAGTTTTTGGCAGCATAGAAATCAATATATTCACCTTCACCATTAAGGGCATAATGAAATTTATTGTTCTTAACTTCTTCTGACCAAATAAGATCATCCATTTTACCATCAATGTCAACTTTGAACTTAGCATCATCTGTAACTTCGACAGTAAATTCTTTGCTTAATGAGCCATAGCTGACTGTAATAACAGCTTTTCCTGGAGTATTTGTAGCTTGGATATTACCATCTTTATCAACTGTAGCAACTGTTTCATTATTTGAAGAGAATTTTAAATTCTTGTAATCATAATTAATAGTATTTGTTGTTGCATTTAATTTATAGCTTTCACCAGTGAATAAAACTGTTGATTCCATTGGTAAGTTAATTTCTGTAACTTCACCATACATACCATCAACTTGTTCACCAACTAAAGCTCTATAATCAGAAATTGTATAGCTTGTTGACCAACCACCAATCCATGCATAAGATGGTTCATCAGCGGCAATATCGGTGATATTTGTATGTGCATATGCATACATTTGTTTTTCGCCATCAACTGTCTTTTCTGCAAATAAGAAATAATCTGCACCATCTCTTAAAAGACCCATTTTGAATGGCATACCTTTTTCGGCTTTATCTGTACCAGCGACAGTGAATGGAGCTTTTTGATGTCCCCAATCCCAGTCTGTACCAGCTTCGTTTTGTGCAACAAAATTAAAGTTAGTCCAGGAAGATTGTGCCTTTAAAGCATCGATATAGAAGAAGTAGTTCTTCATATCTAATCCATTCCAGAAACCATTAGAATCTGTACCAGTCATAAGACCAATTTTTGGATAATTTTCAGTTTCTAAGAATTCATTGATTGTAATGGTAGTTTCAACATACCATCTTGTACCATAAACATCAGCAAAAAGAAGAGCGGTATCACCAATGTCTGTAGTGATAGTTCCATCTTCAAAAATCATTGATGTATCAATGCTTCCGCGGGAATTTGCGGTATTGATAATACCATGTTTGACTTGGAATGTAACAGAATCAAATTTTGTTTGATCATCTCTACTTGTTGCGGTAATTGTAACTTCAGAATCAGCTGCGACGCCTTTAAATCTGACAATACCATTTGTTACTGTAGCAACTTGTTCATTTGAAGTGCTCCAATTAACACGTAAATTTTTTGCACTTCCTTCGACTTCAGCTTTTAATGTTAAAGAACTATTATCCATAACTTGAGTTGAATCATAACCTGTGATTCTTACTGAAGTTACAGTAACTGTCGGTTTAGAACTAGAAGATGAAGTTGATGGTTTAGTTGTTGAAGAAGAACTAGCGCTAGATGGAGTTGAATCAGGAGTCGAACTCGAACTGGCGGTAGAACCCTTAGTTGTTGAAGATGATGATGGATTTGCAGAACTTGAGCTACTTGTTGGTGTATTAGTTGTACATCCGGCAAGGAGCATCATGAACATTGCTGATAATGCTATTTTTGGTAGTTTCTTCATTTTTCCTCCTTATTGCATTTAGCAAGATAAAAGGCAAATGATAGCGCTTTTATCACATTTATTTTTACATTTTTAGTAAGCGCTATCAACCATTAAAATTAAAGTTGATAGTCTTTATATTTTATTAATTTTGAAGATAAAAAATGCTTATTTTTTTAATATAATTAAAATTTACTTGTTTTTTTATTTTTCGACACTGCTTTCAATATAGAAAAAAAGCTCAATTTAACGTTAAATTGAACTTTTTTTGACTTTAATTATTCTTTATATATCTTATAAAGACATTTATTTCTGTTAAATTTCCGTCTTCAACATATGGAAATATCGAAAGATTATTTATTTTATCGTAAGAAATATTATTAGTATCATCAGATTCATAATAACCTTCAATTTCGTATCCATATTTTGCTGCTAAGTTTTTATCAAAAACTATATTTTGGCCTTCTCCGCCAACTAGAGTTGTTACCTTTCTAAAATTAGAAACACTTAAAGTTTGTTCTTCTAAATACCACAATGGATTAGTTGCCTCAGTAACAGTAAAAACGTTGATTGTTATTTCCTTAACTATATTTATATAAATTATTTCATCTCCACTCGGAAGATATGGCAAAGAAATTTCATTTGCTGAATTCTGATTTTCCTTATTATATACTCCATCATATATTCCTTCGATTACATATCCTGTTGGCACATTAACATTTTCAGTAATAAATGTATCATCTATAATTTGATTATAAGATAATTTAACATTCTTTTCATTTTCTAAAAGCTCTGTGCCTTTATAAATATACTTTAAGGTAATATTGATTTTACTTTGGAAAACAGGTATTAAAACAACTGATTCTTCCGGCATTGTTTTTAAATCAAATTTTATTTGATTGCCATCTTTTATATATGTCCAATAAAGAAATTCTTCATCATCTTTTGTTGGGATTGGAAGAACTGGTAATTTCTCACCAGCCTTTAATTGAATTGTAGCATAACTTTGATTACCTAATGTTAAAGTATCAAAAGAAATTGTTGGATATTCTTTCCACTTGGCTGTTAACTTAAGATCAGCATTTGGAAATTTGCTGAAATCAAATTTCACTTCTTGTCCATCTACAATATAAAACCAGCCTTCGAATGTACAATTTTTAAAATCTATATTTTCTAGTGAAGGTATTTTTGAAATTATTTCACCAGGCAAACCAACTAATGAATCTATATTTCCTTGATGATCATTTCCTAAATCAAATGATATAGTCACTTTTCTATCCTTAGATGTTTTCGGATATAAATCAAGTGATGTTCCTGGCATGTAATCAAAAAAGAATCTTTTTTCAACTTCTATTCCATTTTCGATAGTTTTATAAAACCAACCTTCAAATGTTTCATCATCTTCAACTTTATAACTTTCAAAAGTTGAAGTAATCTTAGAACCAGCTTTGCCATTATACTCAACAACCTTATTTTCAGAATAATGCAAATTAATCGTCGGATAATTTTCAAACAAAGCGTATAAAGTTATATCTTGGGATGGAAAAACTTTAGAATCAAACTTAGTCTCAAATGTTTTATCTATATACCAACCTTCAAAAACATAACCTTCATCATCTGAAAGCTCTGGTATCCATAAAGAAACATATTTTCCTTCATATCCTATTTCATCACTATGTGAAACATTTTCTTTATTTGTCACATAATTAATTGAAACTTTTGTTAACCAATATGCATAAATTGTCGAATCTATATATGGATATCTTAAATTCTCAGGAAGTATAGTTGTCGAATTCTCTTCAACCCATCCAACAAAAATTTTATTTTCATCTTTGTTTAATGGAATCTTTAAATCAGCTTCTGCTACTTCAGTATTTATAACTCCTTTAGAAAATATTTTTGTTATATTTTCATTGTCATCAAAATATCCTCCATTAGCATCAAAAGTTAAAATAGTACTTCTTGACGAAGAACATGATGCTAGGCTTAATAAAATTAATAATGGCAATACATTAACTATTTTTTTCATCTGCTTAACCTTTAGTATATATTATCATACATGTTGTAAAGTGTAAAACACGAACTATTTTTTTATTTTTTTCTTCTTTGAAAAATAATCGTGAAATGTAGCTTTTTTATCGCAATATTGAACTATCCAGGCTTCTTTATATCTAGGGGGAATTATAGTCAAAGGCCACATATGTCTCAATATTATATTTCTTTCTTTTTTATTCAAATCTGGAAATACTTTTAAAGCATTTTTTAATGCAAAATAAGGATGACGAAATCCATGAAATCTATGTCCTTCTTTCTTTTTATGCCAATCATATAAATAATAATCATGAAGCATTGCGCCTCTAATTAAAGAATATATATTAATATTT
>ERZ779876.1829-NODE-1829-length-16927-cov-3.445650_pt1 | contig 16927 bp, 9 predicted proteins | sample MGYA00511068_ERZ779876 | MGnify/ENA primary metagenome ERZ779876 (study PRJEB29588, sample SAMEA1970858) | human gut metagenome | biome: human gut; feature: human-associated habitat; material: faeces | place: Denmark | collected 2008/2010 ...
GTCATGTTATCGCGTAAATTCTCTTTCTTTAAGCCTTTGACTTCCTTATATTCCTGGACCGTCAGCCCGCTCCAGGCTTTCGTCATTTCATTGGTTAAAATCGCATAGTCTTTATCTTTCTCGATCCCGCGCGCCCGCCATTCGTCCGTGAGTTCTTTCCGCATCTCTATCGTCTGCAGACGCTGATTGATCCAGCCCTCCGTATAACCTTTGGCACGGTAGAACTCCGCGCCGCGTCGGATTGCCTTTTCCGGGTCCGCGATCTCGTCCAAACGTTCGCTTCCTACCTGGGCCAACCACATCTTGAACGGCTCTGCTTTAGGCGATGGGATCGATTGCACCAAACGCAATACCCCTTTCGTATCTAATGCGTCTGTCATTCTACTTTTTCCGTCAGGGGCTGTCATTTTCAACCCCTTACAAAATGTAAGGAGTTCACTTCCTTCTTTTTTCAGCCTGTTTTTTAATACATACCAATAAGATTGCGGGTTGGTACTATCCGTTAACACGGCTACCACGTCTACTACCGAAAAGTACCATTCCTCTTCCTCCGCGTTCCATAACGTGCGGATCTGTTTGCTTTCAAAGACCTTCAGTTTGTTTTCCATATTTGACTCCTCATCCGTATAGATCTATTATACCATTTTTCTTTCTCCTTTTCAAGTCTTTTTCGCTTATCCGTGTTTCAATCCCTGCGCTTGTTTCTTTTCTTCGATCTGTCTGCGCAGTTTCCTATCCACCAGGCACATTTTTCCTTTTCCCTCTTCTTCCAACCGTGTTTGCAGAATCCTTGCTATGTCTTGGAACAGCTGGCTCACGCATAATCTCGCCTTTCATATTAAAAAGACGCATAGAAATTTTCTTTTCCATGCGTTCAATTTATATTTAATACAATTAATATTTTAATGTTTCTATTTCTCTTCTTGGCTTTGTAAGACAAACATATTCAAAGAATATCCGGCAACCGTAACGAGACTCGTTCCCCTACGCCAAGTTTCATGCTCGTCAAATTCTTTCGTATGACAGGCGTAAGCGTCGTCAAAGGTGTTGCACGAAAATAACTCGCCCGCATAAACAGCCCGCTTTTTTAAGAGGAGGTCTTTTCCGACCGAACAAAGATCAAGTTCCAATTCCGCGCGTTTCGCAGACAAATTAAGCGCAAAGATTTTTATTTCGTCCAACTCCTTGTCATACGTGGCAATGATTTTTATACAGTCCGCTTCCCCGTATTCCTTGGACACCATTCGTTCGCCGATTGTCTGGCTTCTGAGTAATACATCCCCGCCGCAATGACGCAGCAGCATGAACGGATAGGCGATCGTTTGCAGACAACAGCGTCCGTTTTTACCCGGCTCCGTAAGCATCAGACCCAGCGAGTTGACAAGCTGCGCGACGCAGGCAAGTTTTACGCGGTCGCAATGCCCGATCAGCGTCATCAGCAAAGAAGCGAATACCAAAGCGTCGCAGTGATCGTAAACGCTCTCCGAACGCGGCGGCCCCACTTTCCATAATTCTCCCTTCGGATGAAGTTCCTGAGAGGAAATGACGTTGTATTCGTCGAAAGAGAGCATAACGTCCTTTTTTCCGCGCTTTACGGCTTTTACATAATCCGCCGCGCTGATAATGGCTTTGATATAGACATCCATATCGTTGCCGCTGCACAAATAGTCTGTCAGCCGTGCGGGGTTCGTCTTTTCGTCGCATTGATAATAACGGTGCAAAGAGATATAATCGACATAGTCGTAAGTATATTCCAGCACCTTTCTGTCCCATTCCGGACAGGAAGGCATCAGCCAACCGCTACTTCCACACGCGATCAGTTCGATAGACGGATCGAGCCATTTCATCATCTTGGCTGTTTCGAGCGCCTTGCGGCCGTATTCCTCCGCAGTGTGCGTACAAATCTGCCAATTTCCGTCCATCTCGTTTCCGAGACACCATTTTTTAATAGCAAACGGCTCGCGGATTCCGTGTTTTTGGCGCTGCTCCGAATAATACGTACCGCTTTGGAAGTTGCAGTATTCGAGCAGTTCGCACGCATCCTTGGGCGTGCCCGTGCCGAGATTGACCGCCATCATTACTTCGCTGTTCACGAGCGAACAGTAGTTTACGAATTCTGCGGTTCCCACTAAATTGGGCTCAATCTGCATCCAAGCGAGATCGGGCCGCGGTCTGCGTTCGGCGACCGGGCCGATCCCGTCTTTCCAATCATAACCGGAAACAAAATTTCCGCCCGGCCAGCGCAGCAGGGAAACTCCTAATCGTTTCACAGCCTCTTTCACGTCGCCGCGAAACCCGAACGCATCTGCTAAGACGTGATCGTTTTGGTAAATTCCCGTATAGACGCACCTGCCGAAATGTTCGACAAACGAACCGAATATCTCTTTCCCGATCGTTCCGACAACCGTCCCGAAATCTATTTTACATTTCGTAACCGTCATTTCCGTTTTCCTCCTGCGCGGTAAGCTTTCGTTTACTTCCTTTTCTTTTTGACGATCAGTATCGTCGCGCCTACGATCAGCCCCAAGCCGGCAACGCCGCCGACGATTCCTCCGACAAGAGCTCCGACGTTCACGCCCGAAGGCTCCGTATCCTCGAATGTGGGGATGTGAATCGTTTCTTCCTGCGCTATTTGCAGCGTGATACGCACTTCCGGCTGATACATGGCGGAGGAGGAAACTTCATAACTCATATAGACGTACCCTTCTTTTTGTACTCCTACCGTCACTTTACTGCGAACGGGTACAATCAAGGTATAAGTGCCGTCGCCGTTATTGACAAACTCTTCGTTTTCGTTTTTCACGACCGCATCGGTCACAGCTTTGCCGTCAATCGTCTTGACCGTCACGATTACTTTCGTTTCGCTGACGATCGCGCTTTCGTCCTGTAATACAAAATTGCTGAATTCCGCCGAGCCATTCTGCAAAATCGCGCCGTAGGACAGGTTTTGTCCCGCTCCGCAAGGAATATCTGCCGGCGCGGAAACGGAAGAAATATACTCGTCGTCGATATAAATGTTAATGGTGCGTCCCGACACTTCGAATTTCATCGAAAATTCCACGGGCTGCAAGACGGGATTGAAGCCGGGGAGCCAATCTCCGTCCCAGAATCCCGCGTCGTTCATATTTCTCCACCACTGACCATTAATTTTACCCGTGGCGGTCAATCTCGCGTTGGGATCATTTCCCCATTGCTGTACCCAAATCGCAATCCAGTTATCAGAATCCTTATAGAAAGGTACGATGCCCGCCTTATACAAAACGCCTTCCGTACCCACAGGAACAGCCGATTTCGACATCAGGACATCGGCGCTGACGACATAGGCACCGTTTGGTTCAAAGGAACAAAACGCCATCGACTCGGAACCGCTTTCCCCGAAGAGAGTTTTTTCCTTTTCCTCAAAATTCCAGCCGAACGGGAATTCGGATGTCCAGCCACCGCCCAAATCGTCGGAAACGATCGTCGCAGGCCCGTTCGTCAGCGCGGAAAACGCTACTTCCGGAAGATTCCCGCCGAACCCGACGTATACTCCCGACGTTTCGACGGCGTCAAAACCCGCTTCTTTTACTCCGCCGTCGTTCACCAGATACCGATAGGTGAGCGCGGGCACTTTGGAATCCCCGATATATACGTACACCTGATCGGCAAATACGCTTACGGAGATCGCAATACGATTGACCCCGCGAAGAGTGTTCAGAGTCGCGCCACCTTCATACCAGGGCGAACCGTTCTCATTGCACAGATCTATTCCCCGGATCCTGCCCGTAATGTTGACGTTGGAAGTATCTCCGCCCCAGGAACTGAGTTTTACGAACACGTAGTTGTTTTGATCGACATAGTAAGGGAAAATCCCGAGTTTTGCACATCCGGCGGCGGCGTATCCGGTTTTGATATCCAGTACGGAGGTGTATCTGACTTCGAACGCGGACGCCGCGTCGGTGGGACGAAGCGCGTAGGTCTGATCGATTTTACGGTCTCTGCCCCCGTCTTCGTCCTGTACGGGTTCCGCGTTCATCACGACCGATCCGTCGTTGGCGATAACAAATTCCCAGCCGTTGTTTTTCCCGTTTACTTTCCACATCACGCCGTTTGCCTCGCGCTGCCGTTCGGTATAGGGCGCATTGACGCTCAAAAGACGAATCGTCAATTCTACGGAAGGCCGCGCCCAGATTTCGTCGGAAATGTCGCCCGTATAGGTTTGATATCCCTCTTTTTCCACGGTCACGCCGTCCTGACCGAGCCCGGAAAGAGCAAGCGTATAAACCCCGTTTCCCTTGTCGGCCAAAGTTGTATTTCCCATTTTGACGACGGCGCCTTCGATACGCGCGCCCGTTTCGCTGTCCGCAAGGACGACCGTAAGCGTTTTTTCCGCCTCCGGCACATACTCCTTAACGGCAAACCCGGAAAATTCCGCCCTTCCGTTTTGGACGATTGCGCCGTAGGAAATTCCTCCGCCAAGTTCGATAGAGCCGCTTTCCGACGTAAGCGAATCGATATAGACGCCGTTCACGTAAATATCGATCATCTCGGCCCGCACGACGCATTTGAGCGTAAATTCTTCCGCTCTTTCCACAGGCAGAATATCGTCGAACCAATTCTCCTTTTCCCAATAGCCGAAACCGTTGGCGCCGCGGATATTTTTGCCGTTGAGTTTTCCGTGGGCGACGAGGCGGGACCTCGGGTCGTTTCCGAATTGCTGGATCCAGATCGCGACGTGATTGTCGTCGTTCCTGTGATAGGCGATCAGCCCGGCTTTATACAGCTGTCCCTGCGTTCCGGCCGCAATTCCCGATTGAGTCATGCCGATTGTTGCCGAAACTTCGTAAGCGTCGATTTTCCCGCTTTCATGCAGCGCCGCCGCATCGTTAGAAGTATCTTCGTCGTTTTCGACGCCGGTCAATATCTTCCCTGCGCCGTCGTAAGACCAATTCGATTCGCGATCCGACGTCCACCCGCCGCCGATCCCCGCTTCCGGCTCTACGGGAACCTCGTACCCTTTCACCGATATATCCGAATACGAAACGTCGCCGTTCTGGAACACCGTGCCGTAAGAAGCGGCGGGAAGCAAGATATTTCCCTCTGCCGGCGTCAGTTCGCCCAGACGTTCGCCGTCGAGATAAATTTCTATTTTCTTCTCCGTCACGACAAATTTCAAAGTAAAGGTTTCCGCTTTGCTCACGGGCAAAACAGTATCGAAAATTAATTCCTGCGGTTCCCAATACCCGGCGCCGTTCGCGCCGCTCAGATTTTGCCCGTTGAGCCTGCCGTTCGCCGTAATGCGGGAGAATCCGTCGTTACCCCACTGTTGAAGCCACACGGACACCTGATTGTTTTCATCGAGATAATAGGGAATCAATCCGGCTTTATAGAACCTGCCCGAAGTCCCCGCGGGCACGCCCGATCTCTTCATGGAAATCTTCGCGGCGATTTCATACGCGCTGTCGATACCGTTTTGATGATACGCCGTAAAATCGATGTTTTCCGCCTGGTTCTGCACGCCGTTCAATTCCGATTTTTCAGCGTCGTAAGACCAGTGCGCCGCGTCGCCCGACCAATCGCCGCCGATGGTTTCCTCCGCCGGCTCGCCGAGCGTAAGCGGGCCGAACGACGCGCGTTTGAGATTGCCCGCGAAACCGACGTATACGTCGCCTACGTTTCTTTCGCTAAAACCGGCCGGCGCCGCCTGTTCGTCTTTGTCGACCGTATACGCATAAGAAGTCACGGGCGCTGCGCCGTCGTTGACGTACAATTCGCAGCGGTCCGCAAAAACGGTAACCGACAGTTTGAAGCTTCCGGCAGCGAAAAGGTCAATAGGCACCGTACCGGCCTCATACCAATGCCCACGCGTATCGTTACAGATTGCGTACCCGTCGATCTTTCCCGTCACGTTCCCGAACGAGTCCGGTCCGCCCCAGGAGCTGAGTTTTACGAATACCCAGTTCTCCGCGTCCAGATAATACATGAATCCGAGTTTGTTACACCCGCCCGTATGCGATTCCGCAAGATCAATCGTCGTGGAATAGCGTACCCCGAACGCTTCCGCAGCCATGGTCGGCCGAACGGCGTAAGTATTGTCGATCGCGTCTTCCTGCGCGAATTTTTCTCTCGCGAGCACGGCGCCGCCGTCGTCGCGAATAGTCCATTCGTTCCCCGATTCGCCGCTCAGTTTCCAGACCACGCCCCCTTTGTTCTCTTCCGAAGTGGCGTAGGCAAAAGCTCTTCTTTGCAAAAGATGCGTATTTAAGAAAAGCAGCGACAGCACACAAGCGAGGAAAGCGATCGTCAGACAGGCGAGTCCGCTTCGTCTCAACAGTTCTTTTTTATGCATAATTTTCCTCCCGTTTTTTCCTCATTGACCGAATAAAGACCAATCGGTTCTTTTATTTATGAATCACGTATTCCCTTCCGCCGAAACCGTATGCGTTCAGCGTCGAGCGCAGTTCTTCCAAAGTCTCGTTCTCCAAATCGGAAAAGTTCCAACAGCCGAACGTCTGATAGAAATTATTGATCGGCTCGGAATTTGCCGCTCCCACCCAGGCAAGCATGGAGTTGACGCTTGAAAACTTAAAATCCGCGACATGGGAGGCTTCCAAAGTAAGCGTTTTAGACTTGTCCCCCTTCGCCCCGGACATATCCAAAACGCGCTTCGTATTGGTGCCGATAAATTCCGACGCCGTTTTATAGAATTCATCTCCCGTCAGAACGTACATCTTATAAAGCTCGTAATAGATAAAGGCGTTATAGTTGTCGCAGTTGCTCGAGCCCGTGCTGATCACGCTCTGTCCGCTCGTACCGCCGTAACGGAAAATATTGGCCGCGGACGATCCCTGGACGCTGAAATCATACGTATACGTCCAGCTGACGGCAAATACGGTCGCATATTCCGCCGCCTTCCGCCATTTTTCTTCTCCCGTGAGCTGATACGCCACGTTAAACCCGTACATCGCGAATACTCCCGCTTCCTTATCCACGATGTTTCCGTGATCGATGGTGCCGCCCACGAACGTGCCGTATTCTTCCAAAATGTTGTCGTACACGTAGCCGCACGCTTTCAGGAGCGTTTTCCGGTACCGTTCCGCTTTCTCGGGCTTCGTATCCAATTTATGCTCATACATTCTTCCCAGAAAGCGAACAGGCTGAATGGTATTGTTTTTGGAATCGCCCGAAAGCTCCTCCACGCTGACTTCGCCCCCCGTATCGCATTCCGTTTCGTACTCTCCCGTATGCCGGTAAGCCCGATAGTAAGAGCCGTCCTCATTTTGTTGATTGACCAGGAACTGCGCGTATAAGTCGCAGGCGTCGGAAAATTTCCCGGCGTACCCGGTCAGGCCGAGTCCGTTATAGGTATAATCTGCATACCGCGCGTCCTCCGCATACGCGGCCACCAGGCGGGCAGCATCCAGGATTCCTTCGTAGCCGTCGTTCATGGTACGCAAAAAGATGGGATAGTGGACGGTATCGTACTGGAACGCGCCGTAATCGTAGCGCGTCTTCATCAGCCCCGCGCCCGGGCCGTCTTTGATCTGCGCCACGTCCGTCCAGAAGGAGATCGCCTTCAAGCCCAGATCGATTTTTTCGCGATTGTTTTTTTCAAACGCGTCGCGGAGTACCTGGTAAGCGATCTGCGTCTGCTGACCGACGAATCCGCTCTCCAGCTTCCAGGCTTCGATCCTGCCGGAAGGAACGCCGAAGCTCCACGGCACGCCCGCCGCTTCGTCGTTCAAAGACTGCATCGTTTGATTCCACATATCGACCTGCGCCTCGTACACCGCGCCCATATCCACGTCGAAATTTTCCAATCGATTGAGCATGAAATGCGACTTGAAAGACTGCGTGGCGGCCTCTTTATAGTCCTCCGTTCTGGCGAAGGACAGCCCTACCTGATAATATTGGCGGAACCCTTTCGCAATCGGATGATGACGGCGGGTCCAGCCGTTCGTGCCGTAGCCCACGTCTCCCTCGCTACAAGGATACACGTAATCGAGCTGTACGTTCGCCTTGTCGTTTTTCTGCGTGTTTACGCCGATGCTGCCGTAAAATACTTTGGAACTGACTTCCCAGGGAAAAGCGGTCGATTCGTCGAGGCCGGATATAATCTGCGGATTGGTATGGGAAATCGCAACCGTGTTACCCGTTTCCGCGTTCCGCGTCATCACGAACGGCAGCCCCAGCCGCGTTTCCTTGACGTACATATACCGCACGTCCGAGCTCGCGCCGATCGCGTTGGAGGGAAGCTTTCTGCCGTCTTTATACAAAATGGAAGGCACCATGTATTCAAAGTCGTTAAAATGAGTCCCTTCGCCAAGACTGACACTTACTTTGCTGCTGAACCCTTCGTCGGGTGCCTCGGCGTTTTTGAGATTCCCGTTCAATACTTCTACGATGCGGTCCAGCGTGTAAACCCCATTTGCCTGGGGCATGTATCGATCCGTCACCAAAAAACGCGCGCCGCCGTTGCCCGTTACCGTCGATTCCGCTTTGATGCCGTAATTTTGAACGGACACACAATCATACGTGCCGTCGACGAAATATTCCCGCGTGTTGACGTTCATAATATCGCCCGCGGAAGGATACGGTTTCAGCCCGATATGGACGGGTGACGCTTCGTCCGCGACCAATGCGGCCGCGGAAATATTCTTTTCGCCGTCCGTGACTTTGAGATCGACGACGCGCAGACCGTAGCCTTCTCCGCTTTTATACAAATCCATACGGTAGTCGCCCGAAACGATCGCCGCGCCGCCGTCCGACAGCTCTTTCACCGTCCCGTTTTCAATTTCTTTCGCCCCCGGAGCGCCGCAGGCGATCAGCGACGGCAGCATGCTTGCCGCTATGCATGTCGCAAGACAAGCGGCAGTTATTTTTTTCCTCATAAAAAACCTCCTCTATCATCAACTGTCTTTTAAGCCGGAGAGCGAAATCCCCTCCACCAAATAGCGCTGTGCCGCCACAAACAACACGAACATGGGCACGGTAACCACGACGCTCGCAGCCAGCAGCCTCGGCCAATGCATATTGCCCTGGCTGATAAGAAACTTGTTGGACGCAATGACCATCTGCACCGTCCACAACGCTTCGTTGCGGTTGAGATAGAGCAGCGGGCCGAGATAATCGTTATACATGCCGTTGACCATCAACACCGCCTGGGTGATGATCGCGGGCTTTGCGAGCGGCAGGATAATTTTCAAAAAAATCCCGCCGTAAGACATTCCGTCGATCTTCGCCGCGTCTTCCAACGAATCGGGAAGTTTGACGATAAACTGCCGGAGAAAGAAGATCGCCCCTACCCCTCCGAACATTCCCGGCACGGTGATGGGCAAAGGAGTGCCCGACCACTTATACACATTGGACATCAGGATATAGCTGGGAATCATCGTGAGGATTCCAGGAAGCATCATCGTAGCCAAAAGGCACATAAAGATGACGTTTCTGCCCGGGAAGCGGAGTTTGGCAAAGGCATACGCCGCCGCACAGCTGCAAAAACAGCCCAGGATTACCGTGGGAAGTATATACAGCAGCGTATTTCCGAACGCACGGCCAATATTCGTGCGCAGGAACACATAGGCGTAGTTCTCGAATTGCGGATCCTTGAAAAACCAAGTCACGGGTACGTGATAAATACTGTTCGTTCCCATTCCGTTGTTGAGTTTGAGCGAACTTACCAATACGAAAAGAAAGGGGATGAGAATCAAAGCCGCCACCGAAACAAGGACGGCATACCGTATCACTGCAAAGGCCGCTTTTTTGATCATTCTGCGCGTTTTTAACACTTTCGCTTGTTCGGTATCAGTCATATTTCACCCAATATTTCGACAAAAAGAAATTCAGCAGCGTGATCAGAAGAATGATCCCGCTCAAAAGGATTCCCAGCGTCGAGGCATACCCCGTTTCCAAAGCGCCGATCGCATAATTATAGATCGTAACGACTGGCATGGAGATCGCTTCGGACGCCCCCACCTGCGCCATAATCTGGAACCGGCTGAAATCCTGCAAGGCGCCGATCAAACCCGTCACCAGCATATAGAACATCACAGGCGTCACGGCGGGAACGGTGATGTAACGGAACTGCTGCCATACGTTCGCGCCGTCTATTTCCGCCGCCTCATAGTAAGACTGGTTGACGTTTTTAAGCGCCGCGTAAAGCAGGATAACGTTGATTCCCAATCCCGACCAAATGCCCATAAATATCATGGACGGCATCGCCAGCGCCGGATTCCCCAGCCAATCGATCGGCTCTTTCAGATCAAACAGCTGCGACAAGGTACTGTTAATGATCCCGTAGAGAGGATTATACATCCAGCGCCACATAAAAGTGATGGCGACCGAACCAGTGACGATGGGCAGGAAAGTGACGATCTTGAATACGTTGCCTTGTCTGGATCGGAGAATCACTGTCGTTAGAGCCAGCGCGACGATGATTCCGACGGGAACGCCGAGCGCGCTGTAAAACGAATGTCCCACGCTCCGCCAAAAATACGCATCTTTAAACGCTTTCGCATAATTTTGAACGCCGACAAACTTAACATGGTCGCCGAACGTGCCGTGTTCGGAAAAGCTGACAATGATCGCATAAACGGCAGGAAAAGCCAGGAACAACAATAATCCGACGACAATCGGAGCAATAAAAACATACCCCCATATGACCTCGTCCCGCTTCCATTTCCGTTTGAAAACTACGCGGCCCCCTTCGCCGTTTACCGCATGATTCATATATGTTTTCCTCTCTTTTTAAAGGCTTCCGTTTACGATCCCCGGCAAAGCGGCAACGAAATCGTCCACCGTGTAGCCGCTGCGTTGGAAAAGTTTTGCCGCCTCCGTACTCAATCTTTCCTTCCATACGTTATTGCGCGTATATCTCCAAGTCCCGGAAGGCTGATATCTCAGGCTCTCCAAAAACACTTCGTAATTGTACGGCTTTTTCGCTCTTTGGGCGTCTATAAACGCCGTATCGCCGGCAATGCTCTTTTGCAGGGGAATATTGAAGCCCATTTCCGTCATGATGCGCTGCGCTTCTTCCGAGGAAATGTATTCAATGACCGAGTATGCCAGATCTTTGAGGGAACTGTCCGTTCCCGACCACATCGAATATCCGACCGAACCGGAATAGCCGTTGACGTTCAGATTGTCTTCAAAAGCGGGGATGTAAGTAATGTCCCAGTCGAACGAGGAATTTCTCAGCTGCGCCGTATCATAGATGCCGCCGATGTAACAGGCGACTTTTCCCGTTAAAAAGAGAGACGAGGTAGAACTGCCGGACATTGACGTTCCGTCGGGCACGATTTTTTCGTCTACCAGATCGACCATTTTCTGATAGGCCTTCTTAAAACCTGCGATTTGCCGGGAATCGGTGATAAATCCAGTACGCGATTCGTTCAAAAAATCGCTGCCCGCAGACCAGACCATGCTTTCCGGCGGCATATTTCCAAGCGCGTAGCGGCGTTCGAGCGCGTTTTTATTCTCTTCGCCGACAATGAGTTTTCTCCACATCTCCACGCCTTCGTCGATCGTCATGCGCTTAATGCTCCCGTCGGTATTTTTGGGAATCTCCACCTGCTTTTCGAAGAAGAAATCTTTGTTATAGAACATGACGTTGGGGGAAACGTCTTTGGGTAGCGCATACACGGAACCGTTGCCGAATACATGGCTATGATTCTCGTATTTGTATTTATAACGCGAAACCGCCCCGTCCCACAGCTTCGTCTCGTCGAATCCGCTCTTTTGGATATACGGGTCCAGATTCTCAAACTGCGAAGCATACTGCGCCATCCAGGAATTGAAACTGCCGTCCGGCATCATGATGATCTCTGGTTTATCCTCGTCGCCGGACGCTAAAATCGTGGGCATCGTCTGCTCATACATGCCCATGATCTCCACCTTCACACGGATTTTTTGTCCGTCGGGGTGGGTCGCATAAAACTGCTTTAACACCGTATTGAGGACCGCCCCTTCCAACGAACCGGAGGAGTCCCAATGCGCAAGCGTAATTTCCGGCGCATTGGGGTTGGCGCCCAATTCTTCAGGAGTCGCGCTGTCGTCGTAAATGTCGTCGTCAAACTCCATGTCGCCGCAGCCTACAAAACAAACGACGGCCAACAGAGCGCCCAATAACAGTGACAAAAATTTCTTCATCTCATTTTCTCCTTTCTGTTTTTTATTGTCGAATGGCTCTCGCCACCACGTCTTTTTCCAGTTTCGCCTTACGTTCCGAGTCACACAGCCCGTTGACTTCCGCTTCCACGTCCGTCACCTGCGTCACGCAAAAGCCGCAAATACGCTTATTCCCCCTCACTTCCCGAACAAGTCCGGAAAGCCGTTCGGCAAACTCTTCCTTGGATTTCACCTGATTCCCGTACCCCCAGCCGCCGTTTCTGTTTTCGATGTTGAAACCGATGCCGGCAAACTCGGTGATCATGACCGGCTGGCCGCGGTATTCGTAGCCTTTGGCAAAAGGCAGCCGCCATTGCAGATAATCGGAAATGTTTTCTCCGGACAATACTTTATCTAAATCCCGATAGAACTCCCCGAATTTTTTGGGGTCCTGTTCATAGTTATGCAGCGTTACGATGTCGCTTTCGGTGTGTTCCCAGCCGTCGTTGCTGATGACGGGACGCACGCCGTCATACGCTTTCGTAAGATAATACAACGCCTGCGTAAAATTTTGCTCCCGCCGGTGAGTAAGAACGCGAGGCACCCCCCAGCTTTCGTTGATCGGCACCCAGGCAAACACGGAAGGATGGTTATAGTGCTGACGCACGACTTCCTTCCATTCCGCCGTCACTTTATCCACCGTCGCATCCCTGTACTCGTAGGCGGAAGGCATTTCCACCCAAGTGGCCACGCCCAAAATATCCGCGTAATAGAAGAACCTCTCGTCCTCTATCTTCTGATGCATTCTCACGCCGTTGAAACCGAGTTCCTTGATCAACTGCAATTCCTCCACAATCGCCTGTTCGTCGGCATAAGTCATTCCCGATTCCCGGTAATAGCCCTGTTCCAGCACCATTTTCAGATAAGTGGGGCCGTTATTGAGGATGAGCGAATCCCGCTGTGCATAAAAGGCGCGGAAGCCGAAATAGGAGCCCGCCATATCGATCACTTCCTCTCCGCGCTTTAAGTAAAATTTTAAATCGTAAAGAGCGGGACAATCGTAACTCCACCAATGAATCTTAAATTGGGCGGTATCGTCGGCCAAACCGATGGAATAGGAAAAGCGGTTGCGCACAATGTGAGAGGTATTTCCCGCCACTAATTTTCCGTCCTTGTAAATCTCCGTGACGAGATCCACGCCCTTTATATTTCCACAGATCTCCACCTCAAAATCTACCGCGTAAGTATTTTTATTCGGCGTAAATTTCACCCGTTCGATTCTGTCCGCGCCGACAAACTCCGTCCAAACCGTTTTCCAAATTCCGTTCGTTTCTACATACCAGCAGCCATACGGATCGTCCATCCATTTCTGCTTCCCGCGCGGCTGCGTCGCGTCGTAAGTGTCCTCGCATTTTACCGTCAGACGGTAGGTGCCCGACGAGTCTTTTCGAACGGCATCCGTGATATCGAATCCGAATCGGCAATACCCGCCTTCATGTCTGCCTATGAAAGTACCGTTGACCCAAACTTTGCTTATATAATCGCAACCTTCGAACCAAAGGAGTATACGATCGCCGCCCAATTCCTCGGCTGAATAGGAAACATCTTTTTGATACCAGATATAATCATGGCGCTTTTTATCGTTTATCCCGCTCTTTAAAGTCTGATAACTGTATGGGACGCAGATTGTGAGATCCGCAGGAAATTCCGCTTTATACCACTCTTCACGCTCACCCGCGTTCCCATCGTCAAACGCAAACCTCCATTCGCCGTTTAAGTTGTTCCACCTTTTGCGCACAAATTGCGGGCGGGGATAATCCTTTATGTAACATTCTGTATGTTGCATACTATTTCCTCCGTTTTATTTTTACAATGACATTCTATACCACTTTATATATTTTGTCAATAGTTTTTATAAAATTAATCGGTTACAATTTATTAATACTAATTCGCTAATATCCTAATTAAAATATATTTTTAACGAATATTCGCTTTTTATCGCTACAAATTACTTGCAAAAAGAAATATGTTCTGATATAATAAGGAAAAGACCAAATCATTTACGGTGGAGCTATATGAGAGTTATTGAAGATCTAATAGACGGCTACGAAGTTTACGATGCGCTCGCATCCTATACCCGTCTGGAAATTTTAAAAGTATTACTGAAAAACAACGAGATGAATTTAGATGAGATTTCCAAATCCTTGCATATCGCCAAGGGTTCTTTGACTATGCATATCAAAAAGCTGGAAGCGGCGGGACTGATCTCCGTCCGTTTATCGCTCGCGCGGCGAGGGACGCAAAAGCTGTGCCGAATCAACGAAGAAAAACTGATCATCAATATCATTCCGCAGAAAAAGGAATTAAACTCTTTTGAAACCGAATTGAACGTAGGGCAATACGCGGCGTATGCGGTGGAACCGACCTGTGGCCTCTCTACCACAGAAAAACGGATCGATCCCATGGACGATCCGCGTTATTTCTCCTCTCCCGAACGTTTTAACGCAGGGATTATTTGGTTTACTTCCGGGTATGTGGAATATCGTTTTCCCAATCAGCTCCATACCGACGAAACGGCCAAAGAACTGCAAATTTTCATGGAAATTTGCAGCGAAGCGCCTGGCGTCCTCGAAAATTATCCTTCCGATATTTATTTTTACGTCAATGATGTGGAATTGGGATTTTGGACGTCTCCGGGAGAGCTTTTTGACCGTCCCGGCAGATTTACGCCGGCATGGTGGTATCAGAACTTCCCTCAATACGGCAGAATGAAAATTATTACCATTAATGAAAACGGTACCTATCTCGACGGGTTGTTTCTTGCTCCGATCACAATCCGGGACATCGATTTCGACCATCATACCGAAATTTCCATCAAAGTGGTCGTTCCGAAAACGGCGCGGCATGTCGGCGGCGTCACTCTCTTCGGAAAAGGATTCGGGGACTATAACGAAGGCATTAAAGCAAAGGTATTGTATAAAAAGAAAGAAATCGCGCCGACCAAATAGCGAACCTCCGTTTTTACCGCTTAATGTCTTTTTAAATTTGTTCTGTACGCTTATAACGCTTATTATGAAACTCATTTTTATATCCTTAAAAAACAAATAACCTTGATCAAGCGTATAAATTTTTCTCTTCTTCTGTAAAATGAGTTGCTATTTTTATATTTTTCGGCTATAATAATATTAGATATGAAATCAGACGATAAGGAGCAACAAAATGTATATTCAGCGGCACGCAGAAGACACGGTGAAGGAACTTGCCAATATGTTCGGCTCGATACTGGTCGCCGGGCCAAGACAAGTCGGGAAAACTACAATGCTCGAAAAATTGACCGCCGGCATGAACTACGTCACTTTAGACGATCCTATTCTCAGAGCCGGCGCCGAGGAAGAAAGCGGGACTTTTTTCAAAGATAATCCCCCGCCCGTATTTGTAGATGAAATTCAAAAAGCGCCGGAATTATTTGTACAGATCAAAATGCTGCTCGATCGGGATCGTAAAAAAGGACAGTTTTTCATGTGCGGTTCTCAACAGTTCAAGATGATGAAAGGCGTCAGCGAATCGTTAGCCGGCAGAATCGGGCTTGTTACTTTACTCGGCTTTTCTTTAAGAGAATCGCACGAAATTGCTTTTGACCGTCCCTTTCTCCCTACCGCAGACTATTTTTCGGAACGAAAAAAGTGTCTTGCCGACATTTCTTATGAAGAAATCTGGAATACGATTCACCGGGGCAGTATGCCGGAGCTGTGTGAAAATCCAGATTTCAATTGGCAAATGTTTTATGGCGCTTACGTCCGTACTTATATCGACCGCGACGTCAGAGAATTATCCGAAATCGGCGATACCGCCAAATTTACGAAATTTATGGTGGCTACGGCTGCTTCCACGGGGCAGCTTTTAAATCTTGCCTCCCTCGCACGAGATGTGGGGATTAGCCAGCCTACGGCAGAACGCTGGATGTCTATTCTTGTGGCTTCCAACATTGTGTATCTGTTACAGCCCTATTCCAATAATATTACCAAAAGAGCAATCAAAACCCCGAAACTGTATTTTTTAGATACCGGGCTTGCAGCGTATCTTACAAAATGGAACACCCCGGAAGTACTGAAAAACGGAGCGATGGCAGGCGCATTTTTTGAAAGTTTTGTGATCTCCGAGATTATAAAAAGTTACTATAACCGAGGCATCCTTGAACTTCCGCTCTATTTCTATCGCGATAAGGATATGAATGAGATCGACTTGCTGATCGAAGACAGCGGCACGCTTTATCCGATCGAAATAAAAAAACATGCCGATCCCCAAAAAAAAGACACCAATGCTTTTACTTTGCTCGATAAAATCCCCGGCATTCACAGAGGCTCCGGAGGAGTCGTTTGTCTGTATGATCATCTCATTACTTTGAAAGGCGCCGATAAAATCATTCCCGTAAAATACTTGTAACTCTATACGATAAAACCCATCATGCCTGCGGACTCGATTTCCGCAGGTTTTTTTATCCGTGTTTCAAGCCCTGCGCCTGTTTCTTTTCCTCGATCTGTCTGCGAAGTTTCCTATCTACCAGGCCCATGTTGCCTTTCCCATCTTCTTCCAACCGTGTTTGCAGTAGCCTTGCTATGTCTTGGAACAGCCCGCTCGCACATACGCTCACCATCTGTGTTTGACGCTGCGCAGCGAATTGCTGCCGATCAGTCTCTATCCGTTCCAAAAGCGCCCGTGCAAAAGTATTGCCGTGCTCTGACGCTGCCGTCAGATATTCCATTGCCTTAGCCTCGTTCTGCCGCACCTCTTTCCCGTATAGATATAATTTACCGAGCTGGTATTCCGCAGCGTTGTTGCCTTG
>ERZ779876.1835-NODE-1835-length-16886-cov-3.618383_pt1 | contig 16886 bp, 15 predicted proteins | sample MGYA00511068_ERZ779876 | MGnify/ENA primary metagenome ERZ779876 (study PRJEB29588, sample SAMEA1970858) | human gut metagenome | biome: human gut; feature: human-associated habitat; material: faeces | place: Denmark | collected 2008/2010 ...
ATCGAGCAGGCTGACTCCTACTCGATTTGTATACTTTGTACACCATCTCGCTTAAAAGTTCGATGATGTACATTCGCCAAAATGGGAGCCGTACCGTTTCCGATACCGCTCCCTGAAGTATTTCCCGTTATTTTCCTGCTTACACAAAGTCTGTTTACAGGATTTCTTTCAGATATCTCTCTAACGCATCCTGCCAGGAAGGAAGCCTTACGAATCCGTTCTCTGTCAGCTTGGCTTTGCTCATGCGGCTGTTCTCCGGTCGCTTGGCTTTCGTCGGATACTCGGAAGCCGGTACAGGAGCCACCTCCACTTTCATGCCAGCCTGGCGGAATATCTCGCAGGCAAATTCATACCAGTTACAGATACCTTCGTTGGTAGCATGATAGATACCGTATTTATCCGTCAGGACCATATCCACCAGAAGTCTTGCCAGATCATAAGTATAGGTAGGAGATCCGAACTGGTCATTCACCACTGTGAGATGATCATGGGTCTTGCCCAGATTCAGCATGGTCTTGATGAAGTTCTTGCCGTTGACTCCGAATACCCAGGAGATTCTTACGATAAAATATTTCTCCAGTGTATTCTGTACTGCCAGTTCTCCTTCGTATTTGGTCTGTCCGTATACATTCAGCGGATGACGCTCGTCCTCTGGCTCCCAGGGTCTGGTGCCCTCGCCGTCAAACACATAATCGGTACTGATATAGACCATCTTGCAGTCCAGCTTCTTGCAGACATTCGCAATGTTCTGTGTGCCGTCCGCATTGACCTTACGGCAGATTTCCACGTTATCCTCCGCTGCATCCACTGCGGTATAGGCTGCACAGTGTACCACAGCGTCCGGTGCCGCCTCTCCGATCACCTTTTCCACGCTGGCCGCATCTGTGATATCCATCTCCTGAATATCCACGCCGACAGCCTCAATTCCGCGCTTTGTCAACTCATTTACCACATCATATCCCAACTGGCCTTTTACGCCTGTTACCAAGACTTTCATAGATTGCCTTCCTTTTCTTTCCTATGCTTGTGGCGCAGGTCTCTGAACCGGCCACATACATGATTATAACATTCCCGGCAGACATCAGCAACGAAATACTTCACTTTTATAAATCTGGTGTAAAAAATCCGGGGATGATCCCCGGATCTTTCTGATTAAATTTAAACAGTCATATAGCTTTGCGCTGCCCGCCGGATATCCTCGACAATTCCTTCTGCCTTTTTATCCTCCAGTTCGGTTACCTGCTTTCTAAGTTTCCACCAGTTCCAGCCGGGATGTGCATTTTCCTGCAATTCTATGATTCTTTTCTGGTATTTTCTGCATAATATAAAATAAATCACCAAGAGTAATAAAACACCAATGCCCAGCATTCCGGCTACTGTGTCACCGTAATATCCACTCTTTGCTGCCTGTGCAAGCGGTGTCGCTTCATCTTCAATTTGTACGATTCGATAACCTGTCAAAATCACAGGTATGGAATATAACATGCCGCTCATCTCGACCGCCTCCGTTATTTCTTAGTCTCTATCTATAAAGACTACTTATCCATGAAAAACGGCTCACATTTTTCGATATTTTTTTCAGGAATTCCTACCGGTCTGCTTCCGGAAATTTTTATCGCATAAATTTACTTTTTATGGGAAATCCGATATAATGGTGATATAGATTTTCACACGGCTATTTGTGCTGCAGGCGTCACAAAGCAGCCCTTATCGCAGAATCAAATTTGAAATTTGATTCGCGATTTCTCCGACGGAAGGAATCGTCTGCAGAATGGAGATTATTATGAAAAAAAGTTTCATACGACATATTTTTGCTGTAAGTATATTGTCCTGTTGTCTGTTATTCGGAGGATGCAGTCAGAATTCTGACGGAGAGGAAACATCATCTGCCACGACTGCTTCCACCTCCCCGTCTGAGACTGTTGCCGCCCTGCCTGCCGATGTTTCCCCGGATTCCGAGTCGTCTGCCATAGAATCCACTTCGGAGGATACCAGGGCACTCACCCTGTCGGTAGTCAATATGTGTGGCATCGAAGTCGGTATGGTAGCGGTCATTGATCCCGTGACCGGGGAACAGGTAAATCTGGATTCCCTGTCGGATCAGGAATCGATCTCTATGGAAGCAGACTGGCCCTCCTCTGTCAATGAGTTCCAATGGGCTCTCTACAATACTGACGGTGAATTATGCGTTGAGGGGACAACCGATATCAGCAGTGCCCAGGCCACAGTGACTCTTCTTCTGACCGGAGACGGTGATCTGGAAAAAGTTGAAGAGCTCTTCGAGTAATCCGCTTTCCAAGGTCTAAAAAACGACATCCACCGGGAAAATCCCGATGGATGTCGTTTTTGTTATCTTTTATTCTTCGATATCTCCTGCATTTTCTGCCTGAGCCTTCAGCTTCTTCTCATTGTGCTTCTTGTACATTTCATATCCGGTTGCACCGAGGATCAGAATGATCAGCCACCACCACCAGGACATCTTTGCATGTTCGCTTTCCACAGCTACATCTGCCAGGGGAACAGCCTCTTCTTCGATATTTACGGCTTCCTTGGTCTCTTCCTTATCGGAACCTGCCTGAACGGTTTCCTGTGTATTTGCAGGAGCTGCTTCTGCAAGAGGTGCTGCTTCGTCAGCGATCTGTACAACGGGTGCTGTTGCCTGGTTCTGTGCAACTACGGTTGCCTGTGCTGCGGGTGCTGCTGTCAGTGCAACAGGTGTAACAACTGTTGCTGCCTCTCCGGCGCCACCTTCCTCTGTATCACCAGCACCCCCGGTCTCACCTTCTCCACCTGCAGGTGTTCCGGGTGTAGGTGCAGGAGTCAGACGATCGATCACCTTATCCAGCTCTCCGCCTGCCTCATCCAGGCTGCCCAGAATCTCCTTCAGAGTATCTTCTGCATCCTTTTTGTTGTGTTCAGCCACGGCCAGCTTTCCTTCCAGTTCCTTCAGAGCTCCAAGGTTACTGGTTCTGTTACTCTTCAGAGCTTCGATCTCTGCCTTCAGCTCATTGACCTTAGCCTGCGCTGTTTCCACGTCTTTCTCTGCGTCCTGTGCATCCTGTAACAGCTTCTGATACTTTTGGGTCAGAGCCTTGGCATCATCTACAAACTTACGATATTCAGTATCCTTCTGGGTCAGTTTGATGTTGCCTTGAATGTAATTCAGGTTCTGGATGATCTGGCCGGTCAGCACTTCTGCATTTGCATAAGTCTCAGTTCTGACAGCAGTATTGGTTGTGGTCTCTCCGGTTTTCTCCAGATAATCAATCTCATAGGAATAGCTGGTATGAGCAATGGTATCGGTATCTGTAGTCTTCACATTGTACACACCGGTTGCGCCGCTTGCTTTTGCCTGTGCCAGTGCTGCATCCTGTACCGCATTCTGTGCCTCCGCTGCGGTGGTCTTCTCATCGGTCTTGACACTGACACCTGCCACATAGCGGATGGTTGCCTTGCCGAACTTCCAGTCATCCCAGTTGGCACTTACAAAAATACCACCGTCTGCCTCGACTGCCTTTCTGGCTGCATCTTCCAGCTTCTTGTTCGTAGCTTCTCCCTTACCAAACAGGGCTTTGATATCATTCCAAAGAGAACCGAAGGTACTCTGATCGACAGTTTTCTTGGTAACCTTTGCGTAGGTTGCGGATACAGTGCCGGATACGAGGAAGTCGGAATCATCATACCAGTGATCTTCTGTATAGCCGGTTACCTTAAGATCACTGCTTACACCGATCAGGTATAAGTCGTCATCATCGTTAATCTTATTGCTTAACGCCTTCTCCTGCTCTTTCGTAACCTTTGCTACTGCTTCTTCCTCTGTTCTTACACCATAATCCGTCTTTTTATCTGTATGCTTCCATTCAACCTCTTCATCCTTCACATTCACAGTCTTCGTAAAGGTAGGAATGTAGGTTCCGTTACCGGTATAAGTATAATCCGTTTTTTCTGTTCCTGTAACGGTTACATCCTTGCCGGCAGCGTCCTTCAAATCCTTTTCCTTTGCAGCAGCTGCAGCATCTCTCTCTGCCTCTGTCTGATACTGTTCGGTAGAAGTGAATTTTGCATCGGTATAGGTGATGGTGGTCACATCAGCGGTCACGGTCTTGATCAGGTTGCCGTTCTCATCCAGTTTCCAGGATTCCTTCTCGGTAGCCTCATTTACATCAGTATCAACCTCGCCGTTTTCGGTCTTCTGGTTATTATCAGAAATAATGATACTCTCGGTTCCGTCGTTCTTGATCACTTTCTTTCCATCTACTGCAATAATGGTTCCGTCTTTCAGACCTTTTTCCACTTCGGAAACAGTGATAGTATCCCCATTTTCCTTCACATACTGATCCGGATTGGTCTCCTGCGCCGTCTTCCAGTTTACTTCCTCAATTCGCTTCTCAAAGATCACGATATTGTCCTTGGAAGTCTGTTTGTCATCCATCACATAGTTGTAAAACTTTGTCTGCTTATTACCATTCTCATCGGTATAGGTTACTTCAAAATAATTCTTGGTATTATTGTCTTCACCCTGTCTGCGGACAACCTTAATATCATCGGCAGTGATCTTCTGTACCTCGGGCAGATAGTAGTTCTGCATAATGGAGATGAAAAGCTGATCCTCATTTTTCCAGTTTAGTCCATTATCCGTCTGTGTCGTGTTTTCCTGCTTGGCAATATCCATAGCACCTGCTGCAGACTTATCCACTGCACCCTTTGCAGCCTCCAGAGCATTTGCCAGTGCTTCTGCATTTGCCTTCGCTGTTGCCAGCTCAGCTGCTGCCGCCTCAGCGTTCGCATCTGCACTGTTTACAGCCTCCTCATAAGCCTTTTCATAGGCTGCCACCTTCTGTGCTGCTTCTTCATAAGCTGCCTTGGCGGTATTGTACTCCCCGAGCTTTGCGTCAAAATCTGCCTGTGCCTGATCCACGGTAGTCTTTACTTCTTCATAGGCAGCATTGGCATCGGTGATAGAAGCAGCATCCTTGATATTCTCGATCTGTCCATTTACCTTATCCTGGGAAGCCTGCATGGCATCCTTTGCTTCTGCCGCAGTCTGTCCTGCATTTGCCGCAGCATCAGCTGCCTTATTCAGTTCTGCGTCGGACAGCTTGTCATTGGCTTCCGCAACCCCCAGCGCAGTATCTGCATTCTCTACGGCAGACTCTGCGTCCTTCAGGGATGAACCGCCTTCAACAGTCTTATCCTCTACTTTGGCATTGGCACCCAGAATGTCCTGAGACAGATCCTTTCCCTCGGCATCCTTCACATCTCCGGCTGCCACCTTGTCAACCACTTCCGCCTTCACATCAGCGGCACTCTTTTCGGCGCCCTCTACAGCCTTGTCAGCATCTTTTGCGGCTGCTTCCGCCTGATCGCATACACCGGCTTCCGGTGTCACTGTAATGTTCTTATCCTCGTTTCCTTCGGAAGAATTCCCCTCTCCTTCTGCTGCCAGTGCAGTCAACGGTGAAGATGCCATCAGCATTGCGGAAATGCCGATCGCCATAGCACGAATCACTTTTTCGTTCTTACTGTTTTTTCTCATATGATTTTTCCTCTCCATTCTATTTTTCAACAATATGTTCAAATAAATACTGCAGCACCTCCGGTGTGAACTTCTTTGCCGAAATAGCTACTTTAAAATTTCCGTCTTCTTGCTCCTCCTGTCTGGTGACATCTGCATACATGATCATCGTATCCGCTACAATTATGATGTCTTTCCCCTTAAGGTCAGGAGATCCTGCCGGCATCGTAAAGGCTATGCCCAGCGGACTGACATTCCGGGTCTCCACAAAAATGCTTTCCCCGGTATCACATACCACGATAACACTCTTTGCCTGGTAGCCCACACGGTCGATCCGTCTTCGTTCTTCCATGTCCCCTTTTGCTCCTTTCTTCCAGAGATGCCTGTTAAAACGCCCCTTTTATTCTGTCTTATCTATTAAGACTCTCCGTCTCAGAAAAAAGGTTCAGAAAAACAGAAATATTTTTCTTTTTTTTTACATTTTTTTCAAAACATTGTATTCTTAGCATTTTTCCCATCCCTTTTCCTTACACTCACCTCCATGGCCAGCAGATCCGCAAGCAGGATCATCCCTCCCAGCACCGCCGCCAACGGTTCTCTCCACCATCCATATCCAAACAATACCACGGCACCGGTCATTCCTACCCAGTTCACCCGGGTTCCATGCATCTTCATTCCACCTCTTCTGCCTCTCTTTCTAATACGCATCCGCATGCTTTAACAACACTGTCACCGTCTTGCACAAAATCCGGATATCCTCCATCAGTGACCAGTTATCAATATATTCCACATCCAGCTCCACAATCTTTTCGAAATCCGTCACCAGACTCCTGCCGTTCACCTGCCACATGCCCGTCAAGCCCGGCTTGATACTGATCCGCCGCCACTGCCTTGTGCCGTATTTCTCCACCTCGTCCGGGGTCGGCGGTCTCGTTCCCACCAGACTCATGGAACCTCCCAACACATTAAAAAACTGTGGCAGCTCATCAATGCTTAAATTCCGCAGGATCCTGCCCACCCGGGTGATCCGGGGATCCTCCCGGATCTTGAACATTACGCCCCCCGCGATCTCATTTTGCGACAGCAGCTCTGACTTTCTCTCTTCCGCATCCACATACATGCTACGGAATTTATAGATCTGAAATGTCCTGCCGTTTTTCCCGACCCGGGTCTGCCGGAAGATCACAGGACCGGGGGAATCCAGCTTAATGGCCAGCGCCGCCAATAACATCACCGGAGAAAACAAAACGATCCCTGCCAGCCCTCCTGCCACATCCATGATCCGTTTTATCACCTGTTCTCCGGTATTCAACGTCACCGTATGGTAGGTGATGACCGGATAGGTTCCCACACAGCTTACATAACTGTCGGCTCTGCGCCTCTTATAGAAATCCACCACCATCCGTACCGTCACCCCCATATCAATGCACAGATCCACATATTTCTGCATGGAAAAAAGCTGTTCCTCGCGCTTTTGCAGAATATAGATCTGATCCAGATGGTACCGGCGGATCAATATTTCCAGATCTTCCAGACTTCCCAGATATTCTCCTGCATCTCCTTCTGAAATCTGTGCCAGTTCCTGTGCCGATGCCGCAATATACCCCACAAGCTCCATGGGGATGCTGGTCTTCTTCAAAAAATACCGAAACTTGTTGTACTGCGCCCTTCTTCCCACAAATGCGGTACGCGGTACTTCCCCGCGATTTCTTTCCATGTCTCTGCAGCATCTGCCGTGTCTCAGCAACGGTACGCTTTCCAGACTGTACGCCAGGATCAGAAACAGAAAATATCCCCTCTGATCCTCTGTAATATATGGCAGCAGGACCACGGTTGCCGCTGTTGCCACCAGAAACGATCCTGTTCTGCGCCGCTGTATCCTGTCCGGATAACCGAACAGGGTCACATTATACAGATATTGCTCTTCCTTTCCCAATACATAAAGCAGCACGAATATCGCTGCCAGTCCTGTCATACCCCCAAGTGTCCGAAGGCTCCATGCTCTTCCCATAAATAACACAGCCACTCCATAAGCCACCAGAAGCCGCAGCATATCCTTTACTATGTGTCCGATATCCTTATTTGCACTCGTATTTGACCGATTCATTTTTCTCCCCCTTCTCGTGTCACTTTTTCATCCGGTCTGTCGTTTTCCGCTGTCCTTTGTCTCTCTCTGTCGACCTTCCTTTGGTGACAATCGTTTTTCCCCCATGCTAAAATAGCACCAACAAAGGAGGTAAGATAATACTATGTTCAAGCTTGTGCTGATCGATGATGATGCCGAAGTGCTGGCGATCAATCAGAAATATCTCACCGGTGCGGGATTCACCGTGTATACTGCCATCTCCCCCCGGGAAGGCGTCTTATCCATTCGAAAGAATCTTCCGGATTGTATCTTACTGGATGTTATGCTGCCCGAAGCCGACGGTTACCGGGTGTGCCGTTACATCCGCTCTTTTTCCTCTGTGCCGATCCTGTTTCTCACTGCCAGAAGTTCCGAGGAAGATGTGATCCGGGGACTTACCTGCGGCGGGGACGATTATCTGGTCAAACCCTACAGTCTCCGGGAGCTGAAAGCCCGGGTGGACCTCCTGATCCGCAGGCGCAGACAACTGGCGCAGGCTTCTTCCGATCTGGTACTGACGATTGGAAATCTTTCCATCGACAGGGTAGCCCACAAGGCCTTCTACCGGGAACAGGATCTGTGTCTCGCCAACCGGGAATATGAAGTCCTGCTGTATCTGGCAGAACACCCGGACCGGGACATCACCTTCGAGGAACTGGGAACGGCTCTCTTCGGTGTCTACCAGGAAAGTGACAGACGCAGCGTTATGGTCAATGTCAGCCGTCTCCGCAAACGTTTCGAGGGCAATTACGAATTGGAGAACCGCATCGAGACCGTCTGGTCCAAAGGGTATCGTTTTCTGAAAGGAGGTATCTGACCATGGCACAAAATTCCCGCCCCGTTTTCCGTTCTCCCTCTCTCGAACAGGAGACCGTGGAAGAACTGTCCCGCAGGCTGCTGGAAATCACCGCGCAGTTAAATGCCAGCAATCGCTCCCTGCAGCACCTGCAACAGGAACGTACGGAAATGCTGGCCAATCTCTCCCATGATCTGCGGGCTCCCCTCACTGCCATCCGCAGTGCCGTGGATTATCTTACTTCCGGACAGTCTCTGTCTGCACAGGATATCGAAGGTGCCCTCACCCTGATCGATCACCGGACTGGGACACTGGAACATCTGATCCAGGATATGTACGAGTTGTTCACTCTGGAGGATCCTTCCCACGCCTTTTCCTTTCAGGAACTGGATGCCCCGGCCTTTCTGGAAGAATATTTCTATACCGCACTTCCGGACAGCCACTATGCCGGTCATCTTCTCTGTTTATCTGTATCGCAGGATCTCCATGCCACCCTTTTTGCAGATCCCGGAAAACTGATACGGATTCTGGACAATCTGCTCGGCAATGCCGCAAAATATGCTCCCGCCGGAACGAAAATCACTCTGTCTGCCGCACCTTCCGCTGACTTTACTTCTCTCCGGATCTCCGTGACCGATGAGGGGCCCGGCATTCCGCCGGAGGACCTCGAGCGGATCTTTAACCGCACCTACACCGTCTCCTCCGCCAGAACTCCCGGTTCTGCCACCGGCAGTGGTCTGGGACTGGCCATTGTAAAGACGATCACAGAACGTCACGGCGGAACCGTGTCCTGCGAAAATGCCCCCGGTGCAGGCAGTATCTTTTCTGTGACACTTCCTGCAAAATTCTTACAATCATGATACATTTCTTTACTTCCGCCCCTGTGTTCCCTATGCTGTAGTCACACAGGGACTTTCCCCGTGTACATCTCTGCATAAGGCAGACGGAAAGGAGAATTCTTATGAAGCATTGGACACAACCTGAACTGATGGAACTGAAGGTATCCGAGACCGCCTGTGGATGGTTTCCCTGGTACCCCGGACATCCCGGCGGAGGAGGACATCATCCCGGACACCATCCCGGTGGCGGCGACTGTCAGCCCCCGCAGCCTTCTGAGGAACCGGAAGAGTTCTTAAGCTGACACGACGTTTCGCAGTGCGTGTACTTCCGCTGCCACCTCGGCAGTGGAATCACCTGCTGCCGGTCTCCTTATCCAAAAGACCGGTATCTGCTCCGCTATTTTCAGGCAGTTCTGCCAGATTTCCATTCCCGGATCCTGTTTTTTCCACAGATGTCTTAAGAACAGATTGTCTTTATACACGATCATGCTGTCGGGACCTGTGATTTTTTCTGCTTTTATCTTCCCGGACTTATCTTCCGCCTCTTTTTTCCATCGGATTCCCAGAAAAACAAATCGTTCCAGTCTGGCCTTTTCCCTTTGAAATACCCCGGTACAGGGCACCAGAAATTTGTCCTTTTTTTCATCAATATACAAAAGTTCTTCCGGGGGATATCCCTGCCTCAGCACCACATCCCTGCACAGCTTCATATAAGGAAAAGCCGGATACACCCACACCCCTTCTTTTCCGGAAATGTCCACCACTGCCATATCGTCTGCCAGAAAACGATACCCCCGTTTCAGCAGTTCTGCCGTCAGTGTGGACTTGCCCGCGCCACTCTCTCCGGCGATCAGGATCGCACCACCTTCCGGAGTTGCCAGCGCACTGCAATGGATGGGAAGTTTTCCCTGCTGAAGGCTGAGCATTGCTATTCCAAAGCCCAGCAGATAGGTTCGTACCGCTCCGGGATCTCCTCCCTTCCGGATGTGATACCGGATCACCTGTCCCCGCTCCACACTCATGGCCAGCGTACGATTACACAACCAGCCTTTTTCTGTACCCAAAAAACTTCCGCAGACGCAGTCTCCGTGTTCTTTCCGAAACTGTGCTTCCTCCTCTTCGTCCATCGCCCGGATCCGGACCTTTTCCCGTCCGAAGTCCCTGTCATCCTCCGGTAAACGCACCGGATCCAGCTGTACAAAGTCCAGATCCGCTGTTACCCTCATGCCGTACAGATAGTAGTGGTACTGCATTCTTCCGTCACACTCCCTTCCCGGATGCAAAGTTCTCTGTCACAATATTTTAAAACACCCTTCCTGTGGGTGATAAGCAGGCAGGTGGGTCTCGGTTCTAATGCCCGGAGCCCCTGCAATACAGCGACCTCCGTAGCTTCATCCAGCGCCGAGGTGGCCTCATCCAGGATCAGAAACGGTGCTCTCCGCAAAAAGGCTCTGGCAATGGCGATCCGCTGCGCCTGTCCTTCCGACAGGCCATGCCCTCCTTCCCCGATGACGGTATCCAGCCCCTCCGGCAGTGACCGGACAAAATTTTCTCCGGAAGCCAGTTTCAGGGCCGCCCACAATTCTTCCTCCGAAGCATCTTCTCTGCCCATCTGCAGATTTTCTCTCACGGTTCCGCTGAACAGAGTATTCCCCTGGGGGACATAGGCAATAAACTTCCGGACGAAAGCTCCGGTCTCCTGCCTCTGTCCGCTGCCATTGTAGAAATCCACCGTTCCCGCTCCCGTTTCCAGAAAGGCCATCAGAATGCGGATCAGTGTTGTCTTGCCGATACCGGACTCTCCTACAATGGCGACAAATTCTCCCGGACAGATCTTCAGATTCACCCGTTTCAGCACCGGTTCCCTGGTATATCCGAAGCATACATTTCGAAGCTCCACTCCGATCTCCCATCCACGGATCTCTCCGGCTGCCCTTTGCTCCCCGGGAATTCTCTGTAACTCCATGATTCTCCCGGCGGAAGTCAACAGGGCAATGATCCGGGGAATCTGCTGGGCCAGTCCCAGGATCGGCGCCTGTACCCGGTTCACCAGTGTCAGAAATACCGACATAGTACCGTAGGTGATCTGTTGTCTCGACAGCTGCCATGCCCCGTAGGAAAATGCTATCAGATATCCTCCCTGAAAAGCCAGTGACATCACCGTGGAACTGGCGGTTCCCAGTCCGGTCTTGCGGTATACCCAGTAGAACCGTTCCTCCCGCAGCTTTGTCAGGCGCTCCACCGCCCGGTCCTCTCCGGTAAAAGCCTTTACGATCAGAAGGTTGGCCAGACTTTCCTGCAAAAAGGAACGGTATTCCGACTCACTCTCCTGCACTTTCCCCTGTAACCGTTTCAGGCGTTTTCCCAGCCACCAGGAGCACAGGGCTGCCACCGGTGCCACCAGCAGGGCAAACACCGCAAGGAGCGGGGAATAATAAAACAACATACAAAACACCAGTACCAACTCGATCCCCAGCTGTAAGATATTAGGGATCGTCCCCACAATACCGTCCGCCACATTTCCCGCATCGCTGGTCAGTCTTGTCATGAGATCACCGGTATGATAGGCCGTCACTTCCCGCCAGCCAGAATGCAGGATCTTCTCATAGATCTGCCGTCGGATCCCGAAGGAAAACCGCTCCGTTACCAGTGCAGTAAGCAGTGTCGACAACACCGAGATTCCCTGCATTCCCAATAACAGCAGCACATAACCCGTAAGCAGCCGTCCGAAACCGCTTCCCACTGTGGCATGATCAATGATCTCCTTGGTGATCTGCACCATGGCCAGCGAGGCAAAAGTCTCCAACAATCCAAACAATAACAGCAGACCAATCCTGCCCGCATAGGGAGCGGTATATTGCCACAACCAGGAAATATAATCTCTTCCTCTTATTTTTCCCATATGTGTCTACACCTCTTCCAGGATCCCCGCCTGTTCCAGTTTGTCCAGAAATGCCAGCACCTCTTTTTCACACACCTCTTCCATCACTTCATATTCTTCCATCAGTTTATGTAAGATAGCCTCCACCGTTATGCCGTCTTCGCCTTCCTGCCCGTCCAGCATATCCCAGATGTCGTTTCCCACACCTTTGATGCAGAAATATTTCCCCTGTTCGAAATCCACCATGACCTTTTCTCCCGCCAGGTCCGTCACATTCCTTTTCGCTTTCATTCGGATTTTTGCCGTTTTGTCCATTTTCTGTTCTCCCTTCTTTTACACGCTCTGTCTCCGTCTGTTAATCGAGCAGGCGGACTCATCATATACACCAAAAAAGCCCATGTAACCATGAGCTTCCCTGATCCATTCTGGCATTTTCCTCTCATACAGTCCGAAAACTACTGTACGTCTACGGTAGGTTCTCCGGAATTGCCGGAAGAAGGACCGTAAGTGGGGATAGTATACTTACCGTCATCGGACTGGTAAACGCCGTCCTCGATCAGACCTCCCTTAGGGCTGTAAGCCGTTGCTCTTACGTTCAGTTCCTCCATTTCGGGCTGACTCCATGCTTTCATTTTCCATTCCTCCTTATTACATTTTTATGATTTCTTACATTTCTGATTATAATAATTTCCCTGTAAAAATACCCTCTTTCTAACAAAACTGTAAGATTTTCGTTACGACCTCGTGGAGTGTATCCTTGTCCGACTGCCTGATCACTTCATAGATTCCGGCCTGCCCTGCGATCCGGACCAACTGTTCCATCAAAGGATACGGAATCCCGGTACTGTACCGGTAGGTATCCGCCAGATACAACTGGCTGCTCAAAGTCTCCAGTGCTTTCTGCCCGGTGAGCTTTTGGATACTCACTGCCTCTTCCCCGGTATTCTGCACCGCATCCTGCCACCCGGCCACAGCATCCTTTCGCAGCAAAAAAATCTTCCCGAGGAGCGCCGCCTCTTTCCGATAGCAATCCTGTCTGCGCCAGGCATATTTGTCCCTCTCTTCGTCAATATAGATCAGTTCTTCCAGCGGCTTCCCGCATTTCAGCGCCATATCACGACAAAGCTTCTGCTGCGGGTAGGAAGGCTCCGCCAGCATCCCCATAGTTCCCGGATGCACCCTCACTGTGTCATCCGCCAGAAATCCAAGCTTTCTTTGCAACAATTCCATGGCCACCGTAGACTTCCCGGCCCCGCTCTCCCCACAGAGTAAAATGGCCTGTTCCCCGGTATACAATGCACTTCCGTGAAAAAAGGGTTCCCCCCTCTGCAGACAGACCAGTGCCATCCCGGCACTGAGCAACAGGGAAGTGATCACAAGCAGTTGCGGTTCCTCCGAAAGCTCCACGGTGATCCTACTGCCCCCTTCCACATAGACCTGTGTTCCGTCCCGGATGCGGAACCAGGCCGATACAAAGCCGTTTGTCCAGGTCCCGTAGCCCTTCTGTCCCGCTTCCAGCAGGAAATCCGGCATCCTTCCGAATACAATTTTTACCTCTGCCTCTCCCGCCGTCTCCGGTACTGCCTCCGAAAAGGGGATCTGCGACTGCACCCGCAGTCCGTAGATTCTGTAAAAATATTCCATCATACCTCAAACCTTCTCCGATATTCCTGTGCCAGGCCCACATAAAAGCCACGCACCATGTCTGCTTTTGAGTGCCCGTTTTCCCCGGACATCGTCTCACCCGGAATCCCCGACAGTTCCTCACAGATCCGTTCCCACTGCAAGGCGAGCAGTTCCCCGCTTCCCACGCCCTGTCTTCCCTTGTGGAATTCATCCGCCAGAATCTCTTCCGGGATCTTCCCCTGTAAATACTGCCGAACCAGGCGTCTCTCCTGCCCGGCATGGGTGAACTGTTCCACCGGGAGACTTAGCACCAGTGCGATCAGCCGCTTGTCTCTGGTGGGATCTCTGGGCACCACTCCGGTGGCCAGAGACAGCTTTACTTCATATTCTCCGATCTGCCGCAAGGCACTTTTGTCATACATATACCGGGACACCGCTTCATGATCCCCACCGGCTTCCGCCGTGAGAAGATCCCGCCAGATCCACTTGCGGCTCCTGCGGTATTTTCTGCTGTAGACATTGATCTCCCGCACCAGTTCTTTGATTCTTCCCTGATGTAGCAGTGTCAGGAACAGGCTTCGAAAATCCCCATAGGATATGGTAATATTTCCGTACTGTCCCGACAGCAGGATCCCACAGTCTTTCTGAGCTGCCAGACGATAACTTTCATACATCCAGGGCAGATTCAGTACCGCTTTACAGGGAACTTCCAGAACTTCCCACAGCCTCCGGTTCTCCGCCAGCAGATCTCCCCGGTTGGTCACCAGATACTCCGGTTCCAGATTCCCGTGAAATCTCCGCACCAGTTCCACACTGCTTCTCTCATCCTCCACAGCGTACTGTCCCGGGATCCGTGCTCTTTCCTTCTCCTCCGGCACCGCAGTAAAGGAATACAGTTTCTTTCCTCTGGCGGCAAGGTAAGGTGCTGCATAAGCCGCCACCGCATTGGAGTCCAGCCCGCCGCTTAACAGAATTCCTGTTTCTTTTCCACCCCGGCCTTCCCGGATCACATCCTCCACGCAGTGCCGGAACACCGTGGTCACCAGCTCCCGGTACCCTGCTTCCGTCTTCCCCCTCAGGATCCTCCGTCCCGCAAAGGGATCCCAGTACTCCCTTCTGTGCACCCCTTCTTCAGTAAATACCACAATTTCTCCCGGAGCCAGTCGCAGGATCCCCGCATAGGGTGTCTCTCTGGGTTCCGACACCGCCCGCAGATCCCGGATGGTATAGAACCGGTCAAACCAGCCCGTATTTTCCTTCCAGTTCTCCCGTTCGCAGGTGATCCCCGCAAGCAGCGTGGAAAAATAGACCCTTTTTTCCTCCTGAAAATAATAGACCGAACGGTTTCCCACCGCATCATTGAACAAAGTCAGGGTCCGCTTCCCCGGCTCCAGATACGCACAGGCATAGGCTCCTCTGGCCACGGCAAGCGTTTCCTCCGGATGGCTGCAAAAGCTTTCATACAGAATTTCCCCGTCCGGATGGCTGCACAGATCCCGGATGCCTCCAAACCGCTGCACCAGTTCTCCGCGGTTATCCAGGATCACATCCGCCACGAACAGGCTTCTGCGCTCTCCCTTTCTTTCATAAGGGAATCTTTCTTCCACAGCTTCCCTTGTGACATTCTGTACCCCGCAGGCCAGATAATAGGTTGCCTCCCTTTTTTCCTGTATCCGGTCCAGGCAGCTCGTCCTATAGGCCTGCCGCATCCGCAGAGCCTCTTCCCACAGGTTCCCTGCACGATTTTTTCTTTGTGCCTCTGACTGCGCCACACTCAGATCCACAATTCCCCAGATTGCCGACATACTTATCCCCTCTTTCCGGAAGCCTCCTTACAGAACCGGGCCACGGTAGTATATCCGCCGCCGTCCCCTCCGGTCACATACATTTCCCCAAAACGCAGCCAGGCATGGGCCACCATTTTACCTTCTTCCATGCCACACCCCAGATACAGGGTGGAAGAAAGTCCCCGCCGGCACAACAGTCTCTGGGCCGCCAGCGCCCGCACCAGACATTTACTCTCCCAGGGAGTCTTATCACAGACCTTTCCCACGATCCGGGCGATACGCGCCGCCTGCCGGTATCCTTCCCGGGATGCCGTTCCTGCGGATTCTTCGTTTTCTCTGCCCCAGCCCTTCCGCAGTTTCCCCGGCGGCAGGAGCAGCAGCTGCATGCGGAAGATCGCCGAATAATAATAGGTAAGTAAGGTTTCTTTTTTCCATGGGTTCTTCCAAAGAAACCCTGACGGACTTTTCATGGCTTTCTTACACTCCTTATAAATATTTCAATGGAACAGACTAATGAAAACGTAACTGCAGTCTGCGGTAGATATCCTGTCTTACACCGATCTGTGATGCATCGATCTGCCGCAGCATTTCCCGCTTGTATTTTCCCCGGCCGCAGACCACACCCCGGACGGCCCGGATTCCCCAGGCTGCCGGAAGCAGAAATTTTCCCGCAACGGGATTTCTCGAAAGCCACGGGTAATACAACACCATATATTCATAAGGAGGGAACCAGTACCAGCGTTTCAGGACATCTCGGCCTTTTTCTCCCTTCTCCGGCTGCGCATCGCAGAACCGGTTCCAGATACCGTTTTCATCCTTGCCATAGATTCCACACCCCTGCATATAGTCAAACAGTTGCTGATAAAACGCCTCACCGGGCTCTCCCTGCAGCCAGATCCGGGCCAGCTTCTCCATATGCTCCGTAAATGCCGTCAGTCCCAATCCCGCAAACTGCTTTTGCAGATAGTCTGCGTTCATTTCCCCACCGAATTTTTCCAGAAACACATAAATGTCCACCAGATTCCGGATACCACAGCCTCTCTTGTAAAAATGCTTTGCCATATGAGCCATCATGTAAATATAGAAATCTTCCGCCTCAAAATCATACACATACAGAAAACCCTTTCTGCGCACCGCCCGGGACAGATCCGAGAAATAGGCATACTGCCTCTCGTCCACTGTCCGGTCATACATGGCTCTGTGCGCCTCCACCACGATTCCCGGTGCTTTCCGATAGATATCATGATGCTTGATCTTCTGTTGCAGGACATACCCCATGGCTTCCAGTTCCACTGCCGCCTGCTCCATGAAATCTCC